>ULXM01010914.1_pt1 | contig 16165 bp, 10 predicted proteins | sample 1961271 | NCBI WGS metagenome assembly ULXM01 (sample SAMEA4835838, study PRJEB28245) | human gut metagenome | biome: gut microbiome; material: fecal sample | place: Denmark | collected 2008 | reverse complement strand
TTCCTCTGGCTCTACCAGTCGCTCCTCGGCCTGAGTGGGCTTGGGCGACGGTGCTATCTTGACGAAGCAGTCGAGAAGTTCCTGCACACCGAAGTTGTTGAGCGCAGAACCGAAGAACACCGGTGCCACCTCGGCCGAACGGTAAGTCTCCACATCGAAGGCTGGATAAACGCCGTTGACCAACTCCAGATCCTCACGCAACTGGGCAGCCTCGCGCTCACCCACATGCTGATCGAGCGCTTCGGAGTTGACGTCCACTTCCACCTTCTCGGTCACGCGCTGCTTGTTGGGAGTAAAGAGGTTGAGCTGCTGCTCGTAGATATTGTACACGCCCTTGAACCGGGCACCTTGTCCGATAGGCCAGCTCAGGGGTCGAACCTTGATCTTGAGTTCTTCCTCCAGTTCGTCGAGCACGTCGAAGGCATCGCGGCCCTCACGGTCCATCTTGTTGATGAAGATGATAACAGGCGTATTGCGCATACGGCACACTTCCATCAGCTTGCGGGTCTGGGCCTCCACACCCTTGGCTGAGTCGACCACGATGATGGCTGAGTCAACGGCTGTCAGCGTGCGGTAAGTGTCCTCGGCAAAGTCTTGGTGACCGGGAGTATCGAGGATGTTCACCTTGTAGGGATCGCCATGCTCGCCATCGGGCAAGTAGTCGAACTCCATCACCGACGTGGAAACAGAAATACCACGCTGTTTCTCTATATCCATCCAGTCGGAAGTGGCTGTCTTGCGTATCTTGTTGTTCTTTACGGCACCTGCCACCTGTATCTGTCCACCAAAGAGAAGGAACTTCTCGGTCAGTGTGGTCTTACCTGCATCAGGGTGAGATATAATGGCAAACGTTCTTCTTCTTTCAATCTCTTTCATCTCGTTGTATATATATTTTGAACTTTTCTCAAGTTCTGTAAATTATTATAAAATATGTATATCCTAAAAATTAAACACTACATGTCATCGTCAAACTTCAAGCCCTCTGTACGGTCCTTGATGTAATAATCGCTCAGCATGCCCACGAAGGTGCTGATCTCGGTCACGGCACGGGCTGTCTCGGGCGTTATCTCCTTCTTCTGCAGGCGGAGCATCATCACGCCATAGAGTGCGTCTAAGCAGGTTTCTATCTCGTTCACATCCTTGTCGCCCTTGTTGCGCAGCTCTACGATGTAGGGCAACACCTTGTAGTATTCGGCATTATAGATGGGGAACTTGCTGCTCTGCAGCAGCATTCCGTGCAAGTCGATGACGTCCTTGAGCAACACGCGGTTGATATCGAGATGTCCATACTCGCGCTTTCCTTCCTCGTTCATCATGCGGATGAGGTTGCCAAACCAGTCCAGCTCCTCGGCTTTCTGCTCGTCGGTATAGTCGAAACGGTCGATATACTGCTTGCGGATAACGGGCAGCGAACAGCCATAGGCACGGATAATGTCCTCCACCTGCCACATATACAACAGGTATTCGGCGATACTTTTCTTTCTTAACTCTTGTGCTACAAACATATATTTTGTGAAAATAATATTCTCATATAATCTTTCCGGGCACACGCCCCGTAGGACAGCCTAAAACTCGGGCAGATGATACAGGTTGAACACCGTGCCTATCAGCGCTATCAGCGAGAAGATGATCACCACACTGCCTATCACCTTATTAATAATAAGAATACCGTTGGTGTCGAACTTGCCGCGTATCTTGTCGATGAGCCAGGTAAGACCAAACCACCACAGCAAGGCGCCAAACACGATGCTGAGATAGCCCACGCCCATCTCAATAGGCATGTCGGGAACCACAAAGGCAAACTGCGCAAATGTGGCCATGAAGAGGAACACGATGAGCGGATTGGAGAGGGTGACGAGAAAGGCCGTCAGGCCGTTGTGGAACAATGTGCCCTGCTTGTTGCTGCTCTTGTGCATATTCTTCATCGGGTTGCTCATGAAACAATACACTCCGAAGACAAGCAGCAGCAGACTGCCCGAAATCTGAAGATAGAACTTGTTCTGGGCATTGTTGACAAAATCCATCACAAAACTCATACCCAAACCCGTGAACATGGCATACACGATGTCGCTGCAAGCAGCGCCGATGCCTGTCACAAAACCATACCAGCGCCCCTTGTTCAACGTGCGCTGAATACACAAAATACCTACTGGACCCATGGGAGCAGAGGCAATGATACCTATGACAATACCCTTGAAAATAAAATCAAGGATGTTTATCTCTATTGGAAACAATGAATTCATACGAGGTGCAAAGATACAATTTTTTAATCATACAATGCAAATTTTCCGTCTAAAAGTTTGTCCGATGCATTTTTTTTCTTATCTTTGCCATCAAATTTTAAAACTCTAACTTATTAAAAAACATAAACAATATGACAGAAAATGCATTGAAGCCGTATGTAATCGGCTTGGACCTTGGCGGCACCAACTCTGTTTTCGGTATCGTGGACGCACGTGGTGATATCAAGGCTACTACAGCCATCAAGACCGGTGGCTATGACAACGTGAATGATTACGTAAAGGCAGCTGTCGAAGCACTACAACCTATTATTGAAACTGTTGGTGGTATTGAGAAAATCAAGGCTATGGGTATCGGAGCACCTAATGGCAACTTCTATAAGGGTACTATCGAGTACGCTCCCAACCTGCCCTGGGCTCACACTTGTGTAGTTCCTTTGGCAGACCTCTTCAGCAAGGCTCTTGGCGGACTCCCAGTAGCGCTTACCAATGATGCCAATGCTGCCGCACTGGGCGAAATGACTTATGGCGCAGCACGTGGACTGAAGAACTTCATCGACATCACTTTGGGTACTGGCGTAGGCTCAGGCATCGTGATTGATGGAAAGATGGTTTATGGCTGCGATGGTTTCGCAGGCGAGCTGGGCCATGTGATTATGGTTCGTGGCAAGGAAGGCCGTAAATGCGGCTGCGGCAGAACTGGCTGTCTGGAAGCTTACTGCTCTGCAACAGGTGTGGCTCGTACTGCACGCGAATTCCTCGAGAAGAGCGATGAGCCTTCATTGCTCCGCGAAATCAAGCCAGAGGACATCACCTCTTACGATGTAAGTATTGCTGCCGGCAAGGGCGACGCCCTGGCTAAGCGCGTGTACGACTTCACTGGCAAGATGCTGGGTGAAGCTTGTGCCGACTTCGCAGCATTTGCTTCACCTGAGGCTTTCGTCTTCTTCGGCGGTCTTACCAAGGCTGGCGATCTCTTGATGAAACCTCTCAAGGAGTCATACGACAATACCGTATTTCCTACCTTCAAGGGCAAGGCTAAGTTCCTTGTGTCAACTCTCGACGGCAGCTCTGCAGCTGTTCTCGGCGCAAGCGCTGTGGGTTGGGATATGTAATTTGTCATCATCTTTACAAAAATCCTGGACTTTTTTTGTTTATCGTTCCAGGAACATACAGTATGCCTCCGAAGTGATTTCGGAGGCATTCTCATTTTTATCACAGATATGTATTTCGTGACAAATGACACATTGGTTTTGATAGAACTGCTGCATTGTTTTAAAGAAAAAGAAGCATTGTTTTTAAAAAGAACTGCTGCATAATCGTGACAGAAATCTACATTTCAAGCGCTTTTTACATGACGAAAATCAATTTTTCCTCTTATTCCGCACTTTTTTCTCAAAACCTCGCTCGTTCTTATAGTTTTTTCGTACCTTTGCACAACCAAACAAAGGTGCGGACAGGATTGTAAACAAGATAACATGACACATCACAGTCGTCCGGCACTCTCATTCGATTGTATTGAACATCAGTTTAAATCAAGAATCACATTTAATTAAGAATCACATAAGAATAAGTAAAAATGAAAAAGATTTACACAGTGGCTAAATACGCCAAAAGCATCATGCTCGCAGCTGTAATGACAGCAAGCGCTTTGACTACAGCAAATGCTCAAGAAGCCGACAACACTACCTATGCTCCAGCAGAAGCCAACAGCTGGTGGAGAGGCGAAGAGGTAACAGGTGAAGAACAGCAAGTTTATGTATATAATGTTGGCGCTGGCATTTTCGTAACTACCGACAACACTCCCTCTGAGAAAAATATCGACAACGCTGCACTCTGGACACTTTCTAACAACCAGTTCAGCTGTGGGAAATACCATATAAATATGCGGAGTGCTGCTGGCGCAGGAAGAGATTGGCATACTGCTATAAACACAGACGAGGCCACTACATACAACATGACAGCAGGAAGTACTACAAACAGAGGCTTTTCTTATAAATTATCTAAAACAGAAGGCTGGCTTACGTCTTTATTTACTCGCTATTTCAACGTTGATAACAACAAATACACAGCAGCAAAAACCAAGAGCGAATACAATGACTTCCTCTTTATCTCTCCTGAACAGAAAGAGGCTTACAGCACATATTCTGCGCTCTACAAAGAAGCAAGTGAATTGACAACCAACGAGAAAATTTCTACAAGTTTGCTCAACCAGCTGAAAGAAATCCTCACCTCTACAGCTACAGCCAATTACGGTACATATACTACGAACAAGACCACATTGCAGAACATTATCAATACGATCAAGACTTACCTCAACAGCACTCCAACAGGTATCGACAACATCAATGCCAACTCATCTGCCAAGGCTGAAGCTATTTTCAGCGTGAATGGTGTTCGCAACGCCCAGCTCAACAAGGGACTCAACATCGTGAAGATGAGCGACGGTTCTGTCAAGAAGATCATGGTTAAGTAATCTTCTACTACAATACTACATACAAAAACGAAAGGCTGTGTCAAAGGGATTCTTCCCAAAGACACAGCCTTTTTTGGTTGAATACTTAGCCATAAAGCATATGACTTTAACTTCTATAACTTCTTTAACTTAACTTCCCCATTTGCGAAAGCTGTTTTTACTTCTGCAGTGTAACTCCCATCAATCCTACAACCACCTCGTTGCTCAAGGCGCGGAGAGTCAGCGAACGGAGTTTCTTCTTGGCGTTGAGAGGCATGTCGAGCATCGTGGCAGCGCCACCAGACAAGGCACACATCGCCAGCTTCATATCGGGAAGATCGCCGGCAGTGGCTGCCTCCTGATAGTGAGAGTCGCGGAAAAGATGACGGCTTACAATACCCGTATTCAGACCTATGCGGTAAGGACGAACGGCAGGCATGGCAAAAGCCACAGCGTTCTCCACGAAGTCTTGCTCGATAGGACACCAGTTGACAGGTGGAACAAGCATCAGCTCGTCTGTCGTGCCGTCGGTATATTCCACTCTCACCACGGCATTCTCTATGGCAAACTGCATAGGGTTGGTAGAGCCTGCCATCAGCAGATAGGCATGTGAAGCCTTGCCCGACAAAGGAATGGTGATGCTGTCGGGATAATTGTCCCACAAACTGGTATAGGCAATATTCTTGCCCTCGGCAGGTGTGCGGAACGACAAGCCTGGCAAGGTCTCGAAAGATCCGTCCTTCACCATGCTGCGCAACTTGGAGTCGTCTATCTTGGCGAGTTTCTTCGTTGAACACCAGTCGCCCATTCCCTGCGTAGGCACACAGAGTGTGGTGTAAGGCGAGCGGGGTGTGAGGTATTGGTTCTTGAAGATGTCGCTCACTTCCGAATTGAAGGCAGCATCCATGTTCACCATTCTTCGCTTTCCGTCGTTCAACTTGTCGAAGTCATTGCCCACACCTGTCATCGTTCCCCATCGGTCGGCCGTCTGTTCCGCAACGGCATCAGCCAAAGTGTAAGTTTTCTTTACCTCAACCTCATCATTGTCTACGGGCTTGATGGTTGCCAGCTCCACGTGCTGGCGCTTGTCGGCTGTCAGTTCGGTGTCTTTGTATTTTCCTCCACCCATATTCTGACGTATCACAATCTGCAGCGGACGGGCGAAGTTCTGCTCTATATCGAAGATGTCCTTGTCGCCCACTCTTCTGAACGAGTAGTCCAAATAAGGCGTATGCACCGACGCGCTGTCCCATGCTGCGGGGAAACCAGGACGAATGATGCACTTGCCCTCTAAAGCATTGGGCGTGATGCCATAAAGGCCTTCGATAAACGCACGCGACGAGATGCCCGTCACATCAGAGAAGTCGCGATAGCCCTCGCCTGTGGCACGGTCCATCGTCGACAACTGTCCGAAGTTGCCCGGACTGCTGCCAAGATACATGAAGTCGAGCACATTGGCTTTCAGCAGTCGGTAAGCCTCCTCCGCTCTTCCTGCCTGATAATAAGCCAGCACGGTATGCATCACCTCTGCCATCGCCACATTGTTGATACTCCATTCGTAAGGCGACCAGTCGGATGTGCTCACCGTCTGATACTCCAGTCCATCATACATATAAGGTACGCGCGGGATGTGCCTGTCCACATACTTCGTTGCCAGATAGTTCTGTTCGCCAGTTCCTGCGCCACAGTCTATCGGTGTGTAGATGCTCCACAGCGCTGCGTCCTTATGAACTCGCTTCAGTCCCATGAAGTCCTGATATTCAGCCCAGTGACCGAAATCTTTCAGCCACAGTCGGCTGTTCATGGCTTTCAGTATCCTGTCGGCTTCCTCACGATAAGACGCTGGATTCTCGCCTATCATCTCTGCCATGCGGGCAGCCAAGAGGTTGGCACGGTAGTTATAGGCCGACGAATGGGTTACGCCACCGCTGTTGTATTGCAGCGCATCGCTTGCCCAGATACAGCAATAGGCATCGTAGAGTCCGTCGTTGTCGGGATCCCAGGTGTTCTTCTCCCAGGCGAGATGACTCTTGATGACAGGCCACATCTTGCGCATATAGGCTGTATCGGCATCAAACTGGAAATGCCAGAGCAGCTCGTCGATATACACCAGGTTCATGTCGTAATGGTGGAACTGCTTGTTGTTCTCTGGATTGCGGCAGATGTAGCCATTGCTGTACATCGGTGTGCCCCATTCGTAGGCGCCACGCGAGAGATTGTGCTCCTTGTCCATCACATGAGGACGGGTCACAGGGATGTCGGTCACCTGACTCTTGGCATAGGCGTCGAAATGAATGCGCTGGCGGTCGAACATACCCAAGAAATCGCCCATATAAGCTGCACGCCAGCCTGGCAGAGGCATTCTCCAACCCACAGCGCCATGCGTCCACACTTGCCCGTTCCAGGCTCCGTCTGCAGCCATGACCATGGTTCCGCCTACAGGATTAAGATAAGCATCGGGAGTATTGAAGATGACGGAAGAAGACAAGTCGGAACGCCACTGCTCTGCTGCCTGATAGCGCTTGCACATCTCTGAGTTCTTGCCTGTCGACAAGACGGTGTTGTCGACCGAGAAATACAGTTCGGCAGCGCCCTTCTGAGGCATCATGCCTGCAACGGTAGAGAGCATCTTGGGCTGGGCAGGCGCATCGAAGGCCTCAGGACCGTCGAACTTGCCGATGTCGCCGGCTCTCTTAAACTTGCTCACCCTGGTTTCGCATATCATACCCACAATCTCTATTTTCGCCTTGCCAAAATTCTCGGCAGCAAATTTCCAGACAGCACCTTCCGTCTGCGGATAAGCCAACACCGAGAGCTTCAGCACACCGCTACCCCATCGCTTGTCCTTCATCAGATACTCACGCTTTCCAGCCTCATATCTTGCCCTGCAGTACTCTACCGAGTCGAGCTGAAAAGCCTGACCGTTGCATTTTATCACGAAACGGATGTTGCGATGATTGTTCTTCTTAAAGATAGCGAATATAGGACGGTCGCTGGTTTCCAGTCGCCATTCATCCACACTGCCATAGAGGGCGCGTGTATAACGATTGTTGCCATTCACACAGCTAAAACCTCTACCGTCGGGGTGGTAGTTGGCAGTACGCTGCATCACTCCTTGCGCTGACGAGGACAACATTCCCATCATACAAGCCGATACGACTGCGATAGTTTTCAATTTAGTTTGTTTCATGTTGGTTGATGGTTTCTTATTATTCAAGTTTTATATTTAATTCAAGCCTTGGTTAAGTCTCTTTTCTGTTGGATTTACGACTTTCGGTCTCGTCCAAGCCGCATGGCTTGCCTGTGTCTCGCGTACCTATTAATATTGGCATCCCAAGCTGGTGTGTACAAAGATAAGCAAAATTTCCGACAGCACAATCATACACCCCTCGCTTTTGTACGGTTTTACATCTTTATGGACGATTTCTTATGCTTTATTGAACAATTATACCTATCTTTGCAGAAGATAAGCTGCATCTCAGCAAAATATTCAAGCAAGCTTGATATTCTGCATTCGATTTGCATTATCTTTGCAAAAGAAATAAAAACTTAAAGGCTATTATAATCGATATGATCAGACAACAACGCAAAAGACTTATTGCAACATGCCTCACCTGCGCACTGCTCACAGCAGTCAGCGCACAGGCTCAGTTCTTGCCTTCTCCCACACAGGAAGCCAAACCTGGTATAAGATGGTGGTGGATGGGATCGGCCGTCGACAAGGAGAACTTGGGATGGAATCTCGACCAATATGCCAAGGCTGGCATAGGCGCAGTGGAGATAACTCCACTCTATGGCGTACAGGGAAACGACAAGAACGACATACCTTACCTCTCGCCACGATGGATGGAGATGCTCAGATTCGTGGAAAAAAAAGACAAGGAATTGGGCATTGAGACCGATATGGCTACTGGAACAGGATGGCCTTTCGGCGGACCTTGGGTTCCACTGAGCGAGGCTGCCTGCAAGGCTGTTTTCGTCGACACCATTGTAGGTGTCAAGAAGAAACTCTTGGACATCAACTTCACCCTGCCCGAGAAAGAGCGCAACTTCGCCAAACTGAAAGTCATCAAGGCTTATCCTGTGGCAGGAGCCACCAAGAAGAAACGCGTCATCGCACTCTACGAGAGCCGCACCCGACAGATGGTGAAGCGTGCTGCGCCTGGAGGCGAAGGCTACGTCATCGACCACTTCGACTCTACTGCCGTAGCCCATTATCTGGCACACATCGACAGCGCCTTTACGGCTTCGGGAACACCTTTTCCACATACTTTCTTCAACGACAGCTACGAAGTGTATGGCGCCAACTGGACTCCTACCCTGCTGACTGAATTCGAAAATATGCACGGCTACAAATTGCAGGACAAGTTCCCCGAGTTCCTGGATGGCGACGCAATCGTTGTGAGCGATTATCGCGAGACCCTGGGAGAGATGCTGCTGCACAATTTCACCAAACAATGGACTGCATGGGCACACAAGCACGGAGCCATCACACGCAACCAGGCGCACGGCTCACCCGCCAACCTCATTGACTGCTATGCGGCTGTCGACATTCCTGAGATAGAAGGCTTCGGACTGACCGACTTCGGCATCAAGGGCCTGCGCAAGGATCCGGGGAAGACTCGTCCCAACTTCAGCGACCTGAGCATGCTGAAATATGCTCCTTCGGCTGCCCACATCACGGGCAAGAAATATACATCAAGCGAGACTTTCACCTGGCTCACCGAGCACTTCCGCACGTCACTGAGTCAGATGAAACCCGATATGGACCTGATGTTCTGTGCCGGTGTCAACCACATGTTCTTCCACGGCACAGCCTATTCGCCAAAGAACGATCCATGGCCAGGATGGAAATTCTATGCTTCCATCGACATGAGCCCCACCAACAGCATCTGGCGCGATGCGCCCGAACTGATGAAATACATCACCCACTGTCAAACCTATCTGCAATGGGGACAGCCCGACAACGACTTCTTGGTGTATCTGCCCGTAAGAGACATGTGGCGCACCAATACCAAGAAATGGCTCATGATGTTCGACATTCACAGCATGGCGAAGAAGGCTCCCGAGTTTATCAAGTGCATCCTCGATATCGACAAGGCCGGATTCGACTGCGACTACATCAGCGACCAATACCTGCGATCGTGTTCTTATAAGAACGGCATGATAGAGACTGCTGCCGGAACACGATATAAGGCGCTGGTCATTCCCGGCAACAACATCATGCCAAGCGACGTGATACAGCACATCTCGCAGCTGAAGGCGCAAGGAGCCAAGATTATCAAGGGCGACAACACTGAGGCGATGGCAAAGGCTGCCAACCCTGAAATGATGAGAAAACAATATGGACTGAAGCTGATACGACGCAACAACAAGTACGGTCATCACTACTTCATCGCCAACCTCACCGACCACGACATCAAGGCTCAAGTGCCTATTGCTACAGGAGAGAACGCTGCGCTGTGGTACAATCCTATGAACGAATCTTACCATGCTGCTGTGATAAACGAACGCGGAGAACTGGATATCAACCTCAAAAGTGGCGAAAGCAGAATCCTCCTCAGTGCACAGAAAGAGTCGGCACCCTGGTTGCAAGACAAGAAACTGCGCCTGACAAAGACCGAACCTCAAACCATAGACAAGGGTGAAAGCATCGACCTCACCGCCAACACCTGGAAGCTCTCCTTCACTGAGGAAGCACCCAAGGTAGAGGAAACCTTCAGCCTGCAGGGTCTCAAGACATGGGAGAGCCTCAGCGACAAGGCCCAGGTGACGATGGGAACTGGTGTCTACGAGACAACGTTCAAGCTGTCGAAAGAGCAAGCCAAGAAACAATGGAGCATCGACTTAGGCGACGTGCGCGAAAGTGCCCGCGTCTACATCAACGGCCGTTACATAGGCTGCGCCTGGGCTGTGCCTTACATTCTCCACTGCAAGGATGCACTGTCGAAGGGCAAGAACACCATCCGCATAGAAGTGACCAACCTGCCTGCCAACCGCATTGCTGCACTCGACCGCGAAGGTGTGAAATGGCGCAAGATGAAGGAAATCAACGTCGTAGACATCAATTACAAGAAAACCACCTACGACAAGTGGGAACCTGTGCCAAGCGGACTCAACAGCACCGTCAAGCTGGTGGAAGTAAAATAAACTGGTAAGGATAAAGAGAGTTAAGAAGTTAAGGAGTTAAGGAGTTAAGACATATGCTTTACTGCTGAATATATACAAAAAAGCTATTGGCTTTAACTTCTAACGACCGAAGGGAGTGATAACTTCTTTAACTTCTATAACTTCTGAACTTGCTAAAGTTCAATAAGATAACTTCTTTATTATAGAAACGATAAACAACAACAAAACAAATAAACAACTCAACAAATGAAAAAACTGATCTTAACATCACTCTGTGTACTCATGAGTATGAGCTTTGCCTCAGCCCAGAAAGTTCATAGAAACGTAACAAACCTGCAAAAAGAAATCATGGAGGTGGCTCATCGCACCAACAACTATTTCATGGCAAAGTACAGCGACCCTACACTCGATACCTTTGTCAAACGAGTACGTACCAGCAACCTGTGGACACGCGCCGTGTACTACGAGGGACTCATGGCACTCTACGAGATTGACCCTCAGCAGAAATATCTCGACTATACAGATCGCTGGGCTGACTATCACAAGTGGCAGGCTCGCAGCGGAGAGACCAACGACAATGCAGACAACCAGTGCTGCATGCAGGTTTACATCGACCGCTACGTACAGAGCGGAGGAAAAAAAGACTTGAGTCATGTGAAGGCAAACCTCGACCATCAGATTGCATCCAACCGTGTTTCTTACTGGACATGGATCGATGCCATACAGATGGCTATGCCTATATATGCAAAATATGCAAAAGTCAGCGGCGAGAAAAAGTATCTCGACTATGCCATGAACTCCTACAAGTGGACACGCGACACACTGGCAGGCGGACTGTTCAACGAGAAGGAAGGTTTGTGGTGGAGAGACAAGGACTACGTTCCTCCCTACAAGGAGAAAGACGGCAGCAACTGTTACTGGAGCCGTGGCAATGGCTGGGTTTACGCAGCCTTGGTTCGCGTGATGGAGACATTGCCTGCCAACGACAAGAACTACCAATATCTGAAAAAAGACTTCATCAACATGAGCAAAGCTCTGCTGAAATGCCAGCGCGAGGATGGATACTGGAACGTAAGCCTCGTTTGCCCTGCCAACTATGGCGGCCCAGAAATGACGGGTACAGGTCTCTTCCTCTACGGCATGGCATGGGGCGTGAGACAGGGCATTCTGCCTGCTGCCACTTATCAGAAAGCTATGGACAAGGCATGGAAGGCGCTGGCTGCATCGGTTCATGAAGATGGTTTCATCGGTTACAACCAGGGCACTGGCAAGGACCCATCGGCTGGACAGCCTGTCACCTATACGTCTGTTCCCGATTTCGAGGACTACGGCACAGGATGCCTCCTGTTGGGTGCTGCTGAATACTACAAACTTTTAAAGGTAAAAAAGTAAAAAGGTAAAAAAGTAAAAAAGTAAAAAGGTAAAATACATGAGAGTATATCTATATGTATTGGCTTGCTTGGTGGCGCTCATGCCACTGAGCGCCAATGCTTCCAAGAAGCAGAAGAAGGCAAGGAAGGCTAAGACAGAGCTCTGGCCCGACGGCACGAAGATGGACACTTGGTTCCTGCAGGCCCGAAAAGTGAATACAGACACCTTGGGCAAACAGTATGTCATCACCGATTACGGAGTTAAGAATGACAGTACTTTGTTGCAGACCAGCGCCATACAGGGAGTCATCGACCTCGCCTCAAAGAATGGAGGAGGCGTCGTCGTCATACCGGAAGGCACTTTCCTCAGTGGCGCCCTCTTCTTCCGTCCCAAGACTCATCTGCTCCTATCCGAAGGATGCAAGTTGAAGGCAAGCGACCGCATCGTCAACTTCCCCATACTCACGACACGCATCGAAGGCGAGACCTGCAAATACTTCTCCGCCTTCATCAATGCCGACCACTGCGATGGCTTCACCATTGCCGGAAAGGGAACCATCGACGGAAATGGCAAACATTATTGGGAAGAGTTCTGGATTCGACGTCAGTGGAACAGCCGCTGCACAAACAAGGATGCACAGCGTCCAAGACTCGTATACATCAGCAATTCCTCGAACGTGACTCTTCAGGACGTGCATTTGCAGAACAGCGCTTTCTGGACCAATCACATCTATCGCTGCGACCATGTGCGGTTTCTCGACTGCTACATCTTCGCTCCTACTCAGGGATTAAGGGCTCCCAGCAGCGATGCCATTGATATAGATGTTTGTCATGATGTGCTGGTGGAAGGCTGCTACATGAGTGTCAACGATGATGCTATTGCCATCAAGGGAGGAAAAGGCACATGGGCAGACCAGTCACCCGAGAACGGACCGGTATACAATGTCTTGATACAGCGTTGCAACTACGGCAAGGTTCATGGATGCCTCACCTTAGGAAGCGAGAGCGTGAACGACCGCAACATCGTGCTTCGCGACATCAGCGTAAAGAATGCCAAGCGCGTGTTATGGCTCAAACTGCGTCCCGACACACCGCAACATTACGAGTATGTCACAGTCGACAATATCAGCGGAACCACAGGAAGTTTCCTTACCATTCGTCCGTGGACTCAGTTCTTCAAGCCTGGCGACAGAGAGGACATGCCTCTGAGCCAATGCAACAACATCACGATGAAGAACATCCGCATGGACTGCGACAACTTCTTCGATGTGGGCACAAGCGACAAGTATCGCCTCTCCCACTTCACCTTCGAAAACATATCCTGTACCGACAAGAAAATGGCATTTTCTGCAGATATAATAGAAAACACCATCTGCAAAAATGTCAATATCAGCAAAAAGGAATAAAAGAAAAGGCTATAAAGACAACATAATAAGGGTGCCGATCGTGTCATATATCAACACGTTTGGCACCCTTATTATATAGGTGGCATTCCACTAAGCATTTACATCTCCAACCAGTTCTTGACGATTGTTTTTCCCTGGGGTGTCAATACACTCTCGGGATGGAACTGGATGCCATGAATGTCGTAGTTCTTGTGGCATAATCCCATGATACAGCCATCATCGCTCACAGCTGTGACATCCAGACAATCGGGGAAACCGCTGCGGTCAACCACCCACGAGTGATAACGCCCTATCTCTATACGCTTCTCCATACCGGCAAAGATAGGGTCGTTGCCAAACTGGGTGCAAGGTGTTGCCACACCATGATAAACCTCCGACAGATTGGTGAGTTTGGCACCAAAAGCCTCGCCTATTGCCTGATGCCCTAAGCAGACTCCCAACATGGGCTTTCTGCCTGCATAGGTCTTGATGACATCCATCAACAAACCTGCCTCAGAAGGAATGCCAGGGCCAGGACTCAATATGATCTTGTCGAACCGGTCGAGTTCACGCAACTGAAACTGGTCGTTGCGGTAAACGGTTACATCGGCTCCCAATTCCTTTACCAGATGGGCAAGATTGTAGGTAAAGGAGTCATAATTATCTATGATTACTATTTTCATCTTTATAATGTTTAATGTGTAGTGTTTACTTGAAGCATTTGAATTCTTCACACTTCATTCTTCACTCTTCTATAGCTCTTCTGCAATATGAATTGCCTTGGTCAAGGCTCCCAGTTTGTTGTTGCATTCTTCCAACTCATACTGGTCGTTGCTCTTTGCCACGACGCCACTTCCAGCCTGGAACCACAGTTCACCGTTACGGCTGATAAAGGTTCTGATGACAATAGCCTGGTTCAAGTCGCCATTGAGTCCGATGAAACCGATGCAACCGCCATAGGCACCTCGGTTGTGCGGCTCCAGCTCTGAGATAATCTGCATGGCTCTCACCTTGGGCGCTCCACTCAATGTTCCTGCCGGGAAGGTATCGATAAATGCCTTGATATGATCGGCCTGCTCATCAAGCGTGCCGCTCACCCGGCTCACCAAATGAATCACATGGCTATAGAACTGCATGTCCTTATAGAAATCAACCTTTACTCCATGACAGTTGCGGCTCAAGTCGTTGCGTGCCAAGTCCACCAACATCACATGCTCGGCATTTTCCTTGGGATCGTTGCGCAGGAACTCTGCTGCCTTGCGGTCTTGCTCCATGTTGCCTGTACGCTTGGTGGTTCCTGCTATTGGGTCGATGAAAGCCTTGTCACCGACAATGCGGTTGTGGGTCTCGGGCGATGAGCCGAAGATGCGGAAACCGCCAAAGTCGAAGTAGAAAAGATAAGGCGACGGATTGATGCTGCGAAGGGCTCGATAGAGTTTGAAGTCATCGCCCTCATATTTCTGCACAAACCTGCGGCTTACCACGATCTGGAACACATCGCCTCTCAGACAATGCTGTATGCAACGGCGGATATTGGCCTTATGCTCCTCATCGGTAAGAGTGGAAGTAGTCTCGCCTACAGGATGGAAATCGTAAGGTTTCACATTGGCCTTGTTGATGGCTTTCATGAGCGCATCGAGCTCTGCCTCCTCACCGAGGGTGATGAGTTGCATGGTGTTGTTGAAATGGTCGAAGACGATGATATTCTTATACATAATATAATATATATCAGGTGCATCGTTCTTCTCCATCGTCGTATCCAGCACGGGAATGTTCTCGAAGTAGCGCACGGCATTAAAGGTTGTGAAACCATACAGACCGCAGCACTCACTGCCCTCCCCCTCTACATGGAAAGCCTGGATAAAGTCATTGAAGGCTTTCGAGATGGCGAGTTTGCATTCTTCTCCTTTGCCCTCACCGAAGGCGGGCAACTCTTTTTCCTCCACTCTTCCGTCGGGATAGGTGGCTGTCACCACTCCATGTCCTACGGCGATGCTTGCTATGGGGTGCACACCGATGAAGGAACGCGAGTTCTCTGTACCATGATAGTCGGAACTCTCCATCAACGCCGACTGTGGATAAATATCTCGTAATCGCATATAGACTCCCACCGGTGTATAGAGGTCAGCAAGAATCTTACGTGTTTGGGTCGTATAATTAAAAGTTGCCATATTCTCCTGCCATTTCTTTATGAGACAAATAAGTTTCAACATCCTTGTCACCTCGACCGCTCACTGTCAGGACAACGACATCGTCTTTCTTGAACTTCATTTTCTTCAGCGCTGCCACAGCATGAGCACTCTCTATGGCCGGGATGATTCCCTCCATACGTGTCAACTCATAACCGGCATAGATAGCCTCGTCGTCCTTAATGGCAAGCACATGACTGCGGCCACGGGTTGCCAAGTCGGCATGCATGGGTCCGATACCAGGATAGTCAAGACCTGCGCTGATGGTAAAAGCTTCCTCTATCTGTCCGTCCTCGGTCTGCATAACGAGTGTTCTCGCTCCGTGGATAATACCTTCTGTTCCGCAATGCATGGTGGCTGCCGTATAGTTGGTGTCGATTCCATGTCCTGCTGCCTC
>ULXM01014293.1_pt1 | contig 16210 bp, 5 predicted proteins | sample 1961271 | NCBI WGS metagenome assembly ULXM01 (sample SAMEA4835838, study PRJEB28245) | human gut metagenome | biome: gut microbiome; material: fecal sample | place: Denmark | collected 2008 | reverse complement strand
CGACGCGGGGACGCGTCGCCCCCAGGTGAGGACGCGTCGCCCCCAGGTGAGGACGCGATGCCCCTAAGTAATACACACAAAAAAAATTAGAAATTTGAAACTACTCTACCACATATTGTCCATTTTGCTACTCATGGTGTGTACCATGAGCTTTGGGTCGTGCAGCAAAGACAATGTGGAAGAGGTGGACAATGTGGCTAAGAACGTGTGCTTTAAAGTGGAAGTGCGCACAGGTGGCTATGGAGCAGGAACTCGTGCGGCTGGACCGTCTGAAGATGATGGTACGCTGGCTGACGATGAGAACGAAAAAGCGGTCTATAACGCTACGCTCTTTATCTACCAAAATGATAAAGGCATAAATGGAGCAGCCGACACTCCTATATTATATAATGTCTACCTCCCCAACTTCTCAAAGGACACAGAACACTCTTCTACCTACGGAGCCGTGTACACTTCGTCCGTGGTTGATACGCGCTACTCCATTCCCGCAGGCGACTACCATGTGATTATCGTTTGTAACATGGGACGCCTCACGGCCAACACCTTGGGCGACGTGCAACAGATGACGACCGCCAATGCCACCTTTGGCACGCAACAACAGCCCGAAACTTGCTCAACCTTTGCCATGTCGTCCTCCGACGACAAGTCAATCCATATCGAGGGCCGCTCCAACATGGCTAATGTAAAGGACGGCGTATTGGTCGAGATGAAAGCCGACGTGCAACGCTTGGCCGCACGCATCGACTTCTCAGCAGGTAAAAAGGGAAAATGGGTCAGCGAGATGGTCAACACGGCAGACGGTGATCAGAAGCTTGAAGGCTACAAATATACCATTGGTACAGAACCGAAAGCCGACTACTTCTACTTGACAGGTGTGACGCCTATCAATCTACTCAATAGTGAGGAGTACGTATTGAAGCGCGTTACCGAAGACAAGACGTTTAATACCATTCAATACTTGGGCAAGGAGTTGCTCAGCTCTGACGGCAACGCAGCGAACTATGTAGTCGACCCTTACATTCTTCAAAAAAGCCCTTCAAGCAATGCTTTAGGGCTAAGCTACACCAATAGATATGAAGAAATGAAGTCCAGCTTTGCAGCCTGCAACAGTGGGTTGAACAAGATAACGCAGATAACCAACGGCGCCACAAACTGTTACACCGATGCTACGGACGGCTTGACGTATAAGAGACTCGTCTATGCGAAAGAGAACACCATTATCATAGGTGCTAACAAAGAGGCTTACGTTACGGGCTTGCTCTTTACGGGCTATTACAAGAAGGCTGGCAAAGCTGCTGTACAGAAGACATACGAATACTTCATTCGCCATACTGACCCATACAACTCTAACTCTGATGCCTTGGCCATGAAATATGGCATCGTACGCAACCACGTTTACCAAGTACGCATCAATAGCGTAAGTTCTATGGGCTTAATCCTCATTCAAGTGCGCGACTGGATTCCTATCGTGGCACCTGATATTGACCTATGATTAATGTGAGAATGTGAGAATGTGCAAATGTGAGAATGTGCAAATGCGTAGGAAATGTGCAAATGTGAGAATGTGCAAATGTGCAAATGAATGAATGCTTTAAAAGATCATTTACACATTAGCCAATCGCAGCAATAAAAGGCGTCCATTTGCACATTTGCACATTCTCACATTTGCACATTTCCTACGCATTTGCACATTAAAAAGCTCTTCCTCTTTTATGAAACTCATAGACCTTCTTATTCCCCTACTACTCTTCTCCGCCTGTTCTAACGAAATAGGCGACGACATAAAGCGTGGGCGATCCACGGTGCGCATTGAGTTGCAACAAAACGACCCGACGGCTGTGGGGCAAAACAAAACGCGAGCCTCGTTCGGTGGTAGCTATCACGACGCGGGCGATGACATTCATAATGCTTACGTCGTGATGTACAACATCAAGGCGGGAAAGGTGGAACGCATCATCAACGTACCTACCGACGCTGGCGAAACGGAATACAAGAGCAAGCAGGTGACGACGATCACGACAGAAAACGGTGAATACTTGTTCTATAACTTTGCCAACCGCACTGACTTCGATACTGATCCTGCCACGCCTAATGCTGATACGCACGAGGTGACATCACTCAGCCTTAACGACCTAGGCCTTACCTTTACCGTTGGCAGTCCGTTGCCCGAAGGGTTAGATACAAAAGTGACTACTTGTGACTATAACAACTACAAGATACCCAAAGAGGGCATTCCGATGAGCGATAAAAATCATTTCACCATTGACAAGGACCAAACTATTACGCTCATGCTCTATCGTATGTTGGCCAAGATGCAGTTTGCCTTTAACAATCGTTCGGCTTCAGCCTTTCGCATTCGCGGTTTGAAAGTGGGTAGCATTACCAAGGACAATACTCAGATTTACTTGCTTCCCCCTAAGAACCAAAACAACTTGGTCAAGACTGACTTCACGGGATTGCAACACGACACCACTCACGTTGACGTATTTACAGCCACAGCCGACGAGCCTCCCGTCGTAATCCATCCTAACGAATCAGACAATACTTCCTTTAATAATCTCTATATCAACGAGAGCGAGGCCAACACCAACGGACAGTCCTTTCCCCTCACCATTACCATGGACCGCTCTACCGACAAAGGCACAACTTGGGAGGATGACTCACGCCAAGCACTCATTCAACTCACGAGCATTCCACGCAACAACGTGGCCATTGTCAACGTCAACCTTACGGACTTTGTCTTGAAACTTGAAGCCAGTGCCTACGCGCCCATTGGAGGTTACCCCGCTTACGTGGTCAAACAGAATGACGACTTCTACGCTTACTTCTCAGGAAGTGGCGACTTTGAACTCCGCCCCACACTCTATGAGTATGTCAACCGCGAGCACCCTGAGTCTTATATCAACCTCAACGACAAAAGTCGCGTGGCGGATTATTCGCTCACAGTGCTCGACCCGCAAGGAATCTTTAGCAGTCAGCCTGCTTTCGATACTACAACGGGTGAAATTCTCGGCACCCTTGCCGAAGGCAGAACAGGCACCGCTACCGTGCGCCTCAACCTTCAACTCGTCACCGGTAACGTTACACAGAATTACACGCGTACGATTTATATTGTTAGTAATTAGTTTTTTAGTTGACAAGTTCTTTTTAGTTGACAAGTTAACGAGTTGACTAGTTAACGAGCAGGTTACCTTTAAAAATACCTACTCACTAACTCATCAATTGAAACTAACTTACTTGTCAACTCGTTAACTTGTTAACTCGTAAACAAAAGAAACCCCGTTAACTAAGAAGCAAAAACCTTGTAGACATGAAACGTTTGTTTACACTCCTTCTCTTGATCCTTTCATTGGGAATGCAGCCTATCTGGGCAGCAGACGACCCAACATACACATACATCCAATTCTCGGGCAACGGGCGCACCGTCTTGCTCGACACTGATGGGGCACTCTCGGTAGTAAACGCTACCGAGAATGCCCCTTCTGGCTCTGGCTATCAATGGACGTTTGAAGCTGCGCCCAACACCACGACCTCAGAAGTTGTACTCAAAAGCAAAGCGGGACACTATGTGGTGTACAACACGGCGGATAAATCCTTCACAACGACTACCGATGCCACCGCAGCCACGGCCTTTACGAAAAGTAAAAACACGTATTACAGTGCTACGGCTAGCAGCGACCGTTACGACCTCAGCATTAGCAGTCTAACGGGGAAAAACGCTTTGGCCGTGAAGAATGGACAACTCACCCTCGCCGTGACTAATTCACGTTACAGCACGGTGCGTTTGGCCACGACTATTAGTGGCCCGAACGTTAACCCCATGGTTAGCACTATAGGCGACACGCGCTTGCTCACTCAACCCCACGTCATTCAATTCACAGCACAAGGAGCACAGGCGCTTTACGATAGCAATACGAAAAACAACGTAACCGTCAAGACACCTGCTGATGACGACAATGCTGACGGCTACACTTGGCAATTCGAAGCCATTGCGGGCCAAACCGATACCTATGCTTTGAAGAGCAAATTGGGTCACTATCTAAAATATACTGACAACGCGTTCAGTACTACGAGCAATGCTGACGAGGCCGTTGCCCTCCTCCCCCTTCGCAACGACTACGATCCTTACCATACGCGCATTTCCCTCACCCTGGCCAACGATGCTACCAAAGCAATTGGCTATAAAGACAGCGTCCTCTATCTGAGCGATGCTGCTGCCTCGCTCTATACCGTTACACGCATGGTAGAAAGTACAGCGCAAGTCGTTGGTACGGCATTGCCCAAGTTTTCTACCATCAACGAGACCTATTATTATAAACTCCAGTTTAAGGCCAACCACGCCGGCGACGACCGCCTCACCCTCACCGCCAATGGCTATGACACACCGACAGTCAACACCGAGGCGAACCCTGCTAACAGTAATCAGAACTGGATACTGAAAACCGCACTCAACCCTAAAGCCAAAGAGGGCGACTTCTACTTGCTCAACCAAATGGGCGAATACTTGTGTTACGATGGGTCGAAATTTGTCATTCGTCCACAATATAACGAAAATACTACCACCATCTACCGCTTTATGCAAAACGACACGCAACCCACGTATTGGATGATTGACATGCCGCTCAACACAGGCACCACCCACACCATGGGTTTGCGCAACACGGACGTTTATAAGCTCAAAGAGTGTGAAGTCGTTTCGGACTACAACTACCTTTCGTTCAAACCCTCTACCTATGTAAGCGAATACAATTACTTAGAGTTTACGGGTAACGGCCGCACCGCACTCTTCGAGAAGGACGGCACGCTCATAGCCGTAGCTACCACCGAGACGCAGCCCATAGGCGATGGTTACCAGTGGACGTACGAGACTGCAGAACAAAATGGCATTGTCGGGGGCATAGTCATCAAGAGCAAAGCTGGCCACTACGTTAAGTACGATACGACGACCAAGACCTTCAGCAGCGTTGCCAACAAGACCGATGCCTCTATCTTTGTACGCAGCGAGAACACCTACTACACAGCCACCGCTGGTGCTACGCGCTATAACTATACGCTCTATGGCAACACCGACCCATACAATACACTCGGTGTGAAGAATGGTCAGCTACAATTGGTACGCCCCAACTCGCGCTATGCTGTGGTGCGCCGCACCACCTCGTTGCGCGGTGCTTTGTTCTGCCCCATGGTGAGCACTGACGACAAGCCGTATTACTATCACATCGACCTCCGCACCAATGGCGACGAGCTGCTTCACGATGCCAACGACGGCGAAGTGTTGCAAAAGACTGCTGAGACCCTTCTGCCCTTGAAGGACCTGCGTTGGAGCATTTACGAAGCCAACGATTGGGGCGACGTTTACATCAAGAGTTTCAAGGGACACTATATCTACTGCGATGGCACCGACCAACGCGTCACCGCCGACACATCTGTGCGCGATGCTAAAGGCCGCTACAAGCTCTGCGATATTGCCGACAACACTGACTCTCGCTGTGACGGCCATTGGCTTATTTACAACTACGCAAGCAATAAGACAATGAAAGCCGGCAGCGTCAATGAAAATAAAGTGGTTACAAGTAATGACTACAGCCCCGACAACCGCGTCCGTTTTACCAACCTTGGCGACACTATCTATCGCTACCTTTTATTCCCCGCTATGGGCATGAAGCCCCTACTTATGGGATATAACGATAAGGGACAAGTACAACTACACGCCCATACCATTAATAGCCTAGACGACCAACCCGGCCTCTATCAATGGCGCTTTGACGGACTCAACATTGGCAATAAGGCGGGCTATTTCATCACTTATAACGATAAAGACAACACCTTCGGCGTAACGACCAACAAAGAAGAGGCTTATCAGTTTGAGTTTAGCCGCAACACTTACGAGAACAACAACCTCATGCGCGACAATCTGCTCAGCACCGATGAGCAGCATGCCCTTTGCATCGACGAGGACGGCAACCTCTCTTGGGGACAACCCAACACGCGCTACAGTGTGGCCCACCTTCGTTCCTTTCCACTCGCCCCGAAGTTGCCTGTTAGTTCGACGAATGGCGTGCGTTACCAACTCTACTACTTACAGACGCAAAGCGGCAGTCACTATAACTATACGCTCAATGCTGACAACACGCAGCTTTCGTTGCAACCCGCAGCCACCGACGACTTGCGCCAACTCTGGGTGTTTGTGAACGACGGCCGAGGCACAGGCGACTACTATCTGCAAAGCGCCTATAACCGTGCTTTCTTAAAATACGATGCCACGGCTGGTCAGCAATTCGCTGCTACGACCAACATTGCCGAAGCTACTCATGTGCGCTTGGTCGAGAGCAACACACAACCCAACTATTGGCAATTGCAACTCGTAGGAGCTGGCGAAGGAAGCAACATCATTACGCACAATTACACTAATACTACAGGAACCTTTGCCCTCACCACACCGAACAACGACAATAACTTTGTCAACCTCATTGCGGCTGACATTACGCCCGATTTTTATGATGAAGATGGCGGTTCCTATCGCAACCTCCTGTTGAATGAATTAGACACGCCCTTACAGCTTGTGGCGCAAGAGGACGGCCGCGTAACGACCGAAGACGTTAACAGCACCAATACCAACCACAATAGTTGGAAGAACGTAGGCTCTCGCGAAGACTTTGTCCTACGCAATGCCAATGGCAAATACCTCACTACCGATAGCGAAGGTGCTGTCACCCTTACCGACAATGAGGCTGAGGCTACCCACTTCTTCCTTTGGTTCAACCACTCCACAGCCGATGGTTACCTCACTTGGATGTTTGGTCAACTGCCTGCCGACGGGAAAATACCCACCGTGCCCAACCTCTGCTTGGGCTACGATGAGGCTACCAAGAGCGTGAAGTTGCTGCCTTTCAGCACTTATATCACCGACAAGAAGCATACGCTCTGCTTTACTTTCTCTGCCCCCACAAGTCCGGCCTTAACTACCGATGGATTGACGGGCAAGAACTTCTACTACTTTGTTCACTTCGACAAGTTGGGCAACCAGTACATGAGCGACGGCAACGGCACCAGTGTCGATGCTATTGTAGAAGGCCAACGCAAAGTCAACGACCAAATGTGGGCCTTCGTGGGCCCGAGCAAGGAGGACTTCGTGGTGATGAGTAAAGATAAGTATTACCTCTACTTCAATCCGACGAAACTTACCTTCGACGTGACGCACGACCTTTCACTGGCGACTCACTTCAGTGCCACTTATCGTGCCAACGTTGATCGTTATACCTTCACGCTCGTTGGCGGAATAGGCACAGAGCGCTACACCGGTTGGCTACTCGCCAAGAGCGGCTACTACCCCAATCTTACACTCAACACCGAGGCGAACATGAAGAACAATGCGGCCCTCTACTACTTGCGCTTTGAAGAGATTGCCCAACCGGAGGACTACTCTGACTACGAGATCCGTCCCAAGCGCTCTTGGTTTGTCAAGTTGGCACACGAGGCACAGACGTCCCCCATGACAGGTTTCATTCAGCGCGATGAAGAGGGCTGGACGATCAATCCCTACACCAAGCGCCCGATGCAAAAGACGAGTACGTACACCATTACGCACTACCTTAAGTGTCAATCTACACACGACCTTTACGTACCGACGTGTATGGTTAAGAATGAGACGGGCTTAACGCATTCACGTGCCTACCAGCGTTGGTATAATTATAAGACGGACGAGGCCGTTAACGACTCCGTACTCTACCTTGGCATCAATAGTAGCCGTAAGTATAGCAACGGACTCGTTGTGGGCGCCCGCCTCAACTTCAATGGAGGCTACGGCGACTTCGTTGGCAAATGCGTGACGTTCCAAATGCCTGAGAACGTGCCCGATGATTGGGAATACATCTTGGGAGCTGACCTAACGACCTATACCGACTTTGTCGACTACTTTGGCGACAATGGCAATCCACTCTATACGGGCGAGGTGACCAACGACATCGTCGTGCCTACCGACCAAGACTTAATCGAACCGACCGTGACGGGCCGCAACATATTTGTCATTCGTAATGCACGCGCCATTGCCAACCAACTACTCAACTATCGCGAGGGGAGCCAACATTGGTTGGAAGAGAAGACAATTACGTTTCCTCGCAAGAAGATGACGCTCAAGGTATCTACCGTCAACCTCGATATGCAAAAGTCCGACTATTGGTTCTACAAGGCGGCTACAGCAGCTGAGGAAAACCTTCAAAATGCGGAGGTGAACAATGGCGGAACGTTGGAAATTGAGATATACGATCCGCTCAACACGGGTATCACGAGTATGGGCTTCCAGGCCAATGATTTGTCATCAGCTTCTGAGCGTGCCATTGGTTTCAAATACCCTCGCGACCCCGATGGCTCTGGCATAGGGGAAGCCAAGGCTGACCAATGCGAGCTCAAGGTATATGGACGAACCAGTGACAACATACGTTATCAAATAGCCAAGTTCACCCTCAAGTTCGAAAACGATTTCGAACCCATTCTCTACACCGAAGTGATTGGTAAGAATGCTGACGGTTCGTTTAAGTCCGACCGTTCCCCCGAGGCACTAAAAGCCTTAACGGGAAATCCCGTGGCCACCATTACCTTCGACCCCGACCCGTACGACACCTTCCTCTCGCCACCTGTGGGCACCAACACGTCAATCCTTTCTAACAATGGTCAAGGTGACAGAGCAAATACTACTTATAGCAGCTGCTACCGCTATCCCTTCAACTACGACAACACTTCATACTGCTTTACCCCAGCGAATAAAAATTCCGACCATTGTACGTGGGGTAACTACACCATTTCGAAGGAACTCAACAGTAACGACCGTGGTAACTTCTATCCTATTAAGAAGTTCTACAAAGACTTCTATATCCAAGGTGGCTACGATGCCACTAACGCAGCCTTTCTCTACATCGATGCTTCCGACCTTCCTGGTCAGATAGCTTCAATCGACTTTTCAGGTCAGGCCTGTACGGGTTCGCGCCTTTACGTGTCGGCTTGGATGAGTAGTCCCAACTTCACCACTGAGTCACCCGCCAACGTAGTGTTCCGCGTAGAAGGCATTACCGAGAGTGGCGATGTCAACACGCTCTATAGTTACTGCCCCGGTGCTATCTTAGGTAAAGCACGTGATCGCACAGGCAAAACGATTGATAACAAAACCGATAACAAAGGCATCGGTCTGTGGCAACAAGTGTTCTTCAGCTTTATCAACAAGAGTACTATCCCCTACACACGATATCGCTTGACGATTGACAATGCTTGTACCAACACAAGCGGTGGCGACATCTTGATTGACGATATTGAAGTATTCTCACTCAAGCCTTCTGTGCAGTTAGAGCGCAGCACGCCTGTTTGTAGTCAACAGATTACATTGGCTAAGATGACGGCCGACTTTGATGTGATTTTGCAACAATTGGACTTGACCGAGAATGAGGACTTGACCGACGGCAACCCCAATATGTGGTACTGCCTACTCGACAAGGCCCTCTACGACAAGGAGTTGACGGCTAAAGCCACCGCCCCCTCTAACTACACTCCTTCTACCACCGACGTAAGGCGCGCCTTTACCACGGCCTTAGTGGGCGACCCTGCGGTGACAACAGGTCCGGAACGTGCTTTCCGCTACATTGAGTTCACCACCCACTTTAATAACGATGCCTTACTGCCACCCTACGACTATGCCAAGGCACTGCATGGCATGAATGCGCAACGCTTTAAGGAAACATCTGGTGCGGGTGATCGCCACTTTATCATTAGCGATAAGTTTAAGGGGGCAAATCTTCAGCCGAGACACGAATATTACATTCTGTTTAAGCCGCGCTTCTCGTCCGACCCTATTACGATTAACAATGCAGTCAATGCCTTCGAATTGGGTACGGACTGCTGCATTATGAGTACCTTCCGTACGGGGTCTGCCATTACCGTAGTGGAAGACGGTGATGACGACACGGCTATCGACAATGAAGTACAAACTTGTGCAGGCAAGAGTGTGGCACTCAGCGTGAAGCAAAATGGCACGGCCGACAACGGCACAGAGCCTGAACGCTTGACACAATACGACTGGTGGCGCGATTACGTGGCTGGAACTTTCGCACAGATATATGTCAATACAGCCAACCGTACGTGGCGAGTTATCGACAAGCACGAAGCCCCCATATCGACCGAAATCACGCTGCGCGAAGCGTTGATGACGTTCCGCCACTTCTACCCTACGGCTACGACTGTAGCGGCAGCGAAACCTCAAAGTGACGATGCGTTCGTCTTGACGCAACCGATCATTGACGTGCTCCTGCAACTCACACAAAACACATCAAAAAGTGTGGCACCTTTGCTCTTGCTCAACAATACGTGTAACGTATTCATACCTGTGGCTACGACTCAAGGAGAGATAGAGTACGTTACAGTCATTCCTATTGACCATACCAATGCCGACGGCAACGTGCAGTACTGCTACGACCCTGAACGAATTAGTATCTTGGTCAGTGGCAAAGCGCCACAGATCTTTGACGGACTGAATGGGGCGACTGACACTTACCCCGACCACTTAACGAACGTGCCTATACGCACCAGCCTGGCAGCCGTAAACGAGGTAAGAGAACAGAATGCAAAAACCGCCACCGCCCCCAACAACGTGCTGCGAATCCCCCTACGCAGGATGGTTACAATCACCAATGGAGCATTGGGTATGCAACACATTCTCCCCTCTGACAGCGACCTGGGAGATGTTTATATCACCGCTACCAACGACCCTAACATGGAGGTGTACAAGACCTTTGCTGGCAACAAGGTGGAAGGATTCCGCACTGTGGGACATGTGAAGGAGTTTGAAGCCCTCACGGCTAACCCAACGGAGGCGCATGCCGACATTTACTTCCTCAACGACTTCAATCCGCGCGAGGGTTATACTTATACGCTGCGCATTGACTTCCGCGAACGCTTTGCCGCTAAAGATGCTACAGTGTCAACGGCTTGCGACGGTACACTCTTGTTCGACCTCATCATCGTACCGCAGTATGAAGTATGGACTGGTGCTGCAGGTAATACGGACTGGACGAACGATGCCAACTGGGCACGTGCCGATCGCACGGAACTGCTTCGCGATGCGACCGATGCCCCCGACTACGTGACAAATGCGACGAATGGTACGGCACAAGGCTTTGCCCCAATGTCGCACACCAACGTGATCGTTACGCCACAGGCGGATGGTCCCTTGCTCTACGCTACGGATTACAGCAGCGCGAAGGGCGATAGTTTTGTTCACTTCATCGAACACGAAGGCGATCAGCGCACTGCTACGCCCGACATTGAGTACCACCTCCTGACGCAAAAGCAAGCTACGGAGGGCGGCTTCAACCCTTGCAGTCGCTACGGAACCTATCAGGCTAACAACCTTGTGTTGCAATCGGGCAGCGAACTCCTCCACCCCGAACGCTTGACCTATACGCAAGCGTGGGTAGAATACGCGCTCACTCCTGGCCGTTGGTACACCTTAGGTTCGCCCTTGCAGCATACCTATGCAGGCGATTGGTACGCACCCACTGACAATGCGCAGCAACTCACGCCTTACTTCGACGACGTAACGTTCAACACGACTGACTACAACCGCTTTGCGCCAGCCGTTTACCAACGCAGTTGGGACAAGGCCAACTCCTTGCTCTACTACCTCACACCTTACTCGGCCGACGCACCGCAACAGGCTACCGTTCAAAACAAGGACGTTTACCAAGCCATCGCATGGAGCAAAACCTTTAACGATGTGCAAACGCCTTATGGCGTAGGTGGTTTCTCGGTGAAGGTGAATGCAAAGGGTGCTTCAAGTACTTATACGCAGTCGCTCTTCCGCCTGCCGAAGGAGGACACCAAATTTGGTTACTACACTACGGCGCAAGCTACTGATGGTAAGGAGTATACTGTCGACCGCACGAATAGTCATCGCCTTATCGCTGACCAACTGAACGAGACGAGTCACACGATTACGCAGACGCTCACGAATCAGAACACGGCTAACGCTTACTTCTTAGTGAGCAACCCATTTACATGCGGACTCGACATGAACCAGTTCTTCTCTACGAATGCCCCTGAGCTCGAAGGTGCAAAGTATTGGTTGCTCACGGCTGACGGACAGTTGGGCGTGATGCAGAATGCTGACGATAAGCAGTGGATAACTGTCAATGATGCCACGACCACAACGGCTCAAGGCGTCCTCGCTCCAGGTCAAGGTTTCTTTGTGAAAGCTGCTCACCCCACGGGTAGTCTCTCGCTCCGCTTTACGGCAGACATGATGACGAGTGCCAAGGCCGTAGGTAGCACCCTACGCGCTCCGGCTCGCCGCCAACCGTTAGGTGGTTCGCTACGCACCTTGCGCATTCGTGCCGCTCGAGGTGGACTGCGAAGTGAAGCTATTGTCGTGAAAGACACCGAGGCCAACAACGACTACCAACCGTCTGAAGACCTCGAAGCGCTCGTTGACAATGCTTTGGCCGATGTGCCGACGGTTTATACCTTGGCGGGCACGCAGGCCAGCACAATCAACCGTCGCCACACGATGTTCCGCGTTCCCTTAGGCATTCTGAGCAACAGTGATGCACCGACGCACCTCACCTTCATGGGGCTGAATGAGTTCAACGAAACGCTCTCGCTACTTGACGAACAAACGGGACTCGTCACACCGCTCACGCTCAGTACGGGAGCAAAGACGGATAGCGTATCGTTGGAGGTGTCAGGCAATGCAGTAGGTCGTTACTACATCTTGTCTTCGGCCGAACCTACGCCTGACGATTTGGCTTCGCTGACGCGTCCGCTAATTCAAGTTGACAATCAGCGCCTCGTCATCACCTCCTCACCCGCTCACCCTTTGACGCACGTCGAAGTGGTCGATGCCGCTGGCCGTGTGCTTTACCAGATGAAGCCTTTCACCTCTTCGCTCCGTCTCAAACTGCCACAAGGCATCTACGTAGTCGAAGCGCGCACCGACGAGGGCAAAACGGTGAACAAGGTGACGATGCCTTGTTAATGTGCAAATGCCTTGTGAATGTGCAAATGTGAGAATGTGCAAATGGTTGCCTTTACTTACTGAGTTAAAGATTGAAGACTAAGTAAGTGTTCATAAAGACTCAGTAAGTAAAGGTGACCATTTGCACATTTGCACATTCTCACATTCTCACATTTGCACATTCTCACATTTGCACATTAAATAAATATCGTACATTTGCAGCAAAACAATCTCATTATGAAGCATCAAGCTATAAAAGAACTGCCTTATGGTGTGTCGAACTTCGTCACAATCGTTGAGGAGAACATATATTACGTGGACAAGACCATGTACATTCCCATGCTTGAGAACGAGGCACGCAATCTTTTCTTCATACGTCCACGACGCTTTGGCAAGAGCCTCTTCTTAGGCATGCTTCACGCCTACTACGACTGCCGCACAAAGGATAAGTTTGAGCAGTGGTTTGGTAAACTGTGGATTGGCCAACACCCCACGCCTAATCAAGGACGCTATCAAGTACTGCACCTTGACTTCTCACAAGTGGGAGGAAAGATAGAAAAGTTAGAGGAGAAATTCAACGAATATTGTTGCATTGCTCTCAACGATTTTATGTTCTTGTATGATACTTACTATCCTGAATCATGCAAAAAAGAATTTTATGATTCAAATGATGCTGGCTCAAAATTAAGCATCATATCACGAAAGGCACAAACTTTAGGTTATTCCCTTTACCTCATCATCGATGAGTACGACAACTTTACCAACACCGTGCTCAACGAGCAAGGTGAGGACGTATATTGGAGCATTACCCATGCCGAAGGCTTTTATCGCGACATTTTTAAGAAGTTTAAGGGGTCATTTGACCGTATCTTCATCACAGGCGTAAGTCCTGTTACGCTCGACGACGTGACCAGCGGCTTCAACATTGGTTGGCACATCTCTACGAAACCTGAGTTTAACCAAATGCTCGGTTTCTCAACTGAGGACGTGCATGCTCTCTTCAGTTATTACAAAGCGTCGGGTGCCATTCGCCCAGACTGCAACATTGAGGCTGTGATTGACGAGATGAAGCCTTGGTACGACAACTACTGCTTTGCCAAAGATGCACTCCACACGCAAAGCCGCGTGTTCAACTGCGATATGGTTCTCTACTACCTACGCAACTACATCAGCCGTGGCGAAGGTCCAGAAGAGATGATCGACCCGAACACCAAGACGGACTATAACAAGATGAAGCGCCTCATACAACTTGATAAGTTGGACGGCGATCGCAAAGGCGTCATTCGCACCATTGCCGAAACGGGAGAGATTGCTTGCAACCTCTACGAGACTTTCCCCGCACACCAAATCACCGACCCTAAAATATTTCCAAGTCTCTTGTTCTACTACGGCATGCTCACCATTAAGAACACTCGAGGTGCCAAACTCTTAATGGCTATCCCCAACAACAACGTGCGGAAGCAGTACTATGGCTATCTGCAAGAGATGTTTGAAGAGAAGGCTTACGTCGACACTGAACTGCTCACCGACTATTATTACGACATGGCCTATGACGGAAAGTGGAACGAAGGATTGCAATTTATGGCCAATGCCTATGCCAAAGTGGCGTCCGTACGCGACGGCATTGAAGCGGAACGCAACTTACAAGGCTTCTTTATGGCTTACCTCAATCTCAACCCTTATTATTACACCGCACCTGAGTTGGAGTTGAATCACGGCTTCTGTGACTTCTTTCTCCTACCCGACTTGACGCACTACGCTACAAAGCATAGCTACATTCTCGAACTCAAACTATTGCACAAAGGCGACACCGAAGCCACCGCACAAAAGCAATGGGACGAGGCCGTCACGCAAATCAACGCTTACGCCCAAGCACCTCGCGTCGAGGCCTTGCGCCAAGGCACACAGCTGCACAAAATCATCATGCAGTTTGACCGACACCAACTGCACAGAATGGAAGAAGTGCGTGGTTAATGTGTAAATGTGAGAATAACGTAATGTTTTTATAACTGCGCGTACAAAGGTGACCATTTGCACATTCTCACATTTGCACATTAGCATATTAGCTCATTCCCAAAACTTTTGCATAACTTTGCACACTCGCTTTTTATAAATGACAACCGAATATTGATAACAATATATGGATATTGACTTTGTAATAACATGGGTCGACATGAACGACCCTACGTGGCAAGCCAAATTTTCAAAATATTCAGGCAACAAAAATAACACAAAGAATGGGGTCTGTGATGCTCGCTTCCGCGACTACGGCTTCTTAAAATATTGGTTTCGAGGGGTAGAACAATTCGCCCCCTGGGTGCGCAAAATACATTTTATAACCGACGGGCAAAAGCCTGAGTGGTTAGATGAGTCGAACCCTAAAATTCACCTTGTTAACCACAAAGACATTATTCCAGAAGAGTTCCTCCCCGTTTACAACTCTGCCGTAATTGAACGTTACATTCATCGAATAGCGGGATTGGCCGACCATTTTGTTTACTTCAACGACGACTTCTATATTATCAACCACGTCAGCCCCGAACGTTTCTTCCAGAACGGACTGCCATGCGACATCGCCGTCTTCTCCTACAACCCTTCATGGTCGCAATGGTACAAACGCATTAAGAACAATATTCGGCTCATCAATCGCCACTTCGACAAGAAAAAGGTGCTATCACAACACCACGACAAGTGGTATGACAAGAGCTACGGTATGAAGGCGCGTTGGAACTATCTACTCCACTTCTACAGTAAGTTCATCACACTGCGCGTGCCTCACAATGCACAGCCTTACCTCAAGAGCACATTCGATGACGTATGGAAAGCCGCTGGTGAAGAATTGACGGAAACGTCACACAACCGTTTCCGTTCGTTAACGGACTTTACGCCCGAACTCTTCCGCACGTGGCAAATCTGTCAGGGCAACTTCACACCTTATAATACGTATCGCGACACGAAGATGTTTCCCCTCATGATACGCTCTAAACAAGCTATCAAAGCCATTTACGAACAGAAGTACACACTCATCTGCTTGAACGACAATGTCCACATTCATCACTATGATCAAGTGATGCAACAACTCGACGAAGCTTTCAGACATATACTGCCCGAACAATCGTCGTTCGAGAAGGGATAGACTGGAAATTAGGAGGTTAGTATGAGGGGTTAGAAGGTTAAAAAATTAGTTTACTCAAGTTTCGGATTTAGCAAGGGCGG
>ULXM01046434.1_pt1 | contig 16242 bp, 16 predicted proteins | sample 1961271 | NCBI WGS metagenome assembly ULXM01 (sample SAMEA4835838, study PRJEB28245) | human gut metagenome | biome: gut microbiome; material: fecal sample | place: Denmark | collected 2008 | reverse complement strand
TATGAGGTTGAAGTTGTATCGACCATTCGTGTCCAGCCTTTACGGCCCTTGTAGTAAACTCTGTACTTAGCCGCACCATTCACTTTGTTCCATGTAAGCTTTACACCGCCGTAAACGCTTTCGGCTTTTGAAATTTTCGGTGTTGCCAAGCTTGCCCTTGCAACCTGTGCATACTGCACGGGTGTGTTAAGCGGTTCAACCGCATTTGCAGAAACTGCCGAAACCGCAACCGCAGACATCGACATTACCGCCGCCATGGCTATAGGTAAAAACTTTTTCATATCTATCCCTCGCTTTGTTCAAATTCTACGCATTACAAAATAATTCGTTTATTTTTTTATGCAAGTTAATTGTAACATTAAATGATATAAAAAGCAATACATCTTGATAAACTATCACAAATTTTTAAGCTAAAATAAATAAACCGTTCACAAAAGCGAGAACGGTTTATTTTATATATTCTGTTGATGTTTTGAATTATTTAAAATAATTTCTGCGTTTTGCAAAAATTACTGCACAACCTGCAAGCATTGCAACAAGAAGAATTACAGCAACGCTGTTCTGTCCTGTTTGAACTGCACCGCTGTTGTTCTGTGAATTGTTCGGTGTGTCATTTGTAGCTGTGTCGCTTGTTGAAACAGGCTTAGTTGCCGAAGTTGTATCGGGTACTGTTACAGATTCGTCAACTGTTGCAACCGAAGTTGTAGGCTCAGTAGGAACAGTTGTATTCGGTTTATTAGATTCCAAACCAAAATTCATTTTTGACAATTCTTCAAGAATACTATCGTCGATAACTCCGCTTTCATAAGCCTCTTTAATTGAGTAAACATTGCCATTCTTATAAAGCATAACATCATCGCCATGGTTGTAATAATAAGTATAGTCACCAATTGTTTGTTCAATCATAACGCCTAAACTCATAAAGGGTATATTTCTAAAACATACTGTTTCATCACTTGTAGAACCAACAATTTCGACATTCAAATATTCAGGTGCTTTGCCATTGTAATATTTATTTATAATTACACGCTTTATTTCTGAAAGGAGAGCTCTATCTTCACCCTTTGGGGTAACATCTATCTTACCCCAAAGATTTCCCCAAGTGTATAATTCATAGAGCATATCATCATCAATTACACCTGTTTCATAGGCATCTGACAAGGTATATACTTTATTATTCTTGTATAACAAAACGGGACAATCTCTCGGATAAGAAACAGTATAATCACCTATATCGAATTCCACTTCATCTGTCCAGTGTGTAAAACTATCCATAAAATCGAAATACACGCCACCGTCACTGGCTGTACCATATATTCTTACTTCAATAAAATCAGGCTTTTCATCGCCATAATATGTATCTAACATAGCCTGTTTAATATCTGAAATCAAGTCTGGATCAGAAGTTTCATCAGGTGTAGCAGCAAAAGCTGTTGTTACAACCGAAAAGCACATTACAAATGCTATCAATGCAGTTAAAAGTTTTTTCATTTTTATTTCCTCATCTTTTATTTATTCTATCTGTAATAATGGTATACGCAACAGATATTCAATTTACATCATTATACCGCTAAAATATATGTAATGCAATATAGTTGCTAAAAATTCACATAAAATAATCAGCAAAATAAAAGCCGCTCTCAATAACGAGAACGGCTTTTATAGGGATTATTTAATTTGTAAATTACTCAAAATAATTTCTGCGTTTTGCAAAAATTACTGCACAACCTGCAAGCATTGCAACAAGAAGAATTACAGCAACGCTGTTCTGTCCTGTTTGAACTGCACCACTGTTGCTCTGTGAATTGCTCAGTGTGTCATTTGTTGCTGTGTCGCTTGTTGAAACAGGCTTAGTTGCCGAAGTTGCAGAAGTTGTATCGGGTACTGTTACAGGTTCGTCAACTGTTGCAACCGTAGTTGTAGGCTCAGTAGGAACAGTTGTATTCGGTTTATTAGATTCCAAACCAAAATTCATTTTTGACAATTCTTCAAGAATACTATCGTCAATAACCCCGCTTTCATAAGCCTCTTTAATTGAGTAAACATTGCCATTCTTATAAAGCATAACATCATCGTTATGGTTGTAATGATAAGTATAGTCACCAATTGTTTCTTCAATTGAATAATCAAGGCTAAAGCCTTCATCGTGCATAAAACATACTCCGCCGTCACTTGTTGAACCAACAATTTCAATGTTGAGATACTCAGGTGCTTTGCCGCCGTAATATGTATCTATCATCACCTGTCTGATTTCTGATGCAACATCCGATTCTGATATTTCATCAGGTGTAGCCGCAAAAGCTGTTGTTACAACCGAAAAGCACATTACAAATGCTATCAATGCTGTTAAAAATTTTTTCATTTTTATTTCCTCACCTTTCATTTATTCTATCTGTAATAATGGTATATGCAACAGATATTCAATTTACTTTATTATACCACTAAAATACATGTAATGCAATATAGTTGCTAAAAATTTAGCAAAAATAATTCTGCTCAAATGAAAATGCCACTTTCACAGCGAAAGTGGCATAAATGTTAATTTTAGTTATCAGATCAAACAGGGTGAACCATATTTTTCTTGTCAAGCTTGTCGCCGTTGATGCCAACCTTGGCATTTCTTCTCTTTTCAAAGAAGTCGAGAGCAACCTTCGGGAACTGTGCATAAGAAAGAACATCCTCAGGCTGTTCAATCCACTGCTCAATCTCACCACGGAGCTTATCAAGCTCAGGCTTAAGCTGATCTGCAGGACGACCTTTGATAATCTTCTTGTCACCGATAATCTTCTTCTGAAACTCAGGATCAATCGGCATTGGAGTTGTACCATACTCACCGGCAACAAGTCCCTTGAACTCGTTTGTGCACATTGAGTAGCGCTTGCCAGTGATTACATTGAATACAGCCTGTGTGCCGACAATCTGTGATGTCGGAGTAACAAGCGGAGGATAACCTGAATCCTTACGAACACGGGGTACTTCTGCAAGAACTTCGTCAAGCTTGTCTTCCTTACCGGCCTGCTTGAGCTGTGAAAGAAGGTTGGAAAGCATACCGCCGGGAACCTGATAGATAAGAGCGTTAGCGTCTGTTGCGAGCATCTTAGGATCAAGAAGTCCTGACTTGATGTACTTCTCACGAAGAGTCATGAAGTAAGCACGGATGTCAGAGAACTGTTTAAGGTCAAGACCTGTGTCGAACTCTGTGCCTGAAAGAGCGGCAACCATTGACTCTGTAGGTGCGTGTGATGTACCGAGAGCGAGTGGGCTGATTGCTGTGTCAATGCCGTCAGCACCTGCCTCAACACCCTTTAAAAGACACATTGATGCAAGACCTGATGTGTAGTGGGTGTGGAGCTGAAGCGGAAGCTCCGGAACAGCGGCTTTGATAGCCTTTACAAGGCTTTCGGTTCTTGTCGGAGTAAGAAGAGCAGCCATATCCTTGATACAGATTGAATCTGCACCTGCGTCTGCAATTCTCTTAGCATACTCAACATAGTATTCATCTGTGAATACAGGACCTGTTGTGTAGCTGATAGCAACCTGTGCATGACCGCCTTCTTTGTTAGCGGCCTTGATAGCTGTTTTAAGATTCTTGATGTCGTTAAGAGCATCAAAAATACGGATAATGTCAATACCGTTTGCGATTGAACGCTGAACAAGGTACTCAACGCAGTCATCGGCATAGTGACGATAACCGAGCATATTCTGTCCTCTGAAAAGCATCTGGAGCTTTGTGTTAGGGCAATGCTCTCTGATTGTGCGGAGTCTGTCCCACGGATCTTCGTTTAAGAATCTGAGGCATGAGTCATATGTTGCACCGCCCCAGCATTCGAGTGAGTAATAACCGATTTTATCGAGTTTGTCAAGAACAGGGAGCATTTCCTCTGTTGTCATTCTTGTTGCAATGAGTGACTGATGAGCGTCACGCAGAGCAGTTTCGGTAACTCTGATTTTTTTTGCCATTTTACAGCATCCCTTTCTCCGAATTATTGATTAGTTAAGTGTTACGAGAACCTTACCTGAGTCAACTGACTCACCCTTTGCAACATCAACTGTTGCAACTGTGCCATCCTGCGGAGCCTTAACGGGAGTTTCCATCTTCATAGCCTCGATGAATACGAGGTCATCTCCGGCCTTAACAGCCTGTCCTGCCGAAACAACAACATTAACAACTGTACCGGGCATAGGAGCCTTTATAACAACAGAACCCTGAGCGCCTGCGGGAGCTGCCGGCTTTGCTGCAGGAGCGGGAGCGGCTGCCGGAGCAGGAGCGGCTGCTGCGGGAGCTGAAGAGCCACCGAGTTCTTCAACCTGAACATCATATGCTGTGCCGTTAACTGTAATTCTTAAATTCTTCATTTTTAGTATCCCCTTTTATTTTAACAAGTAATCATTTATCAGATAGTTGAATGCTTCTTTGAAAGTGTTGAAACACGCTTGCCCGAGAGCATATCAAGAGCAGAAATAAGAGTCTGACGGAGCTGAGCTTCTTCAACAATACCGTCAACATAGCCGTTCTGAGCGGCATTGTAAGCAGAAAGATTCTCGTCAGCAAACTTCTGAGCAACCTCAGCCTGCTTATCTGTGGCAACATTCATAACTTCGGGAGCCATAATGAATGCGGCAGCCTCAACATTAACAGGTGAAATAACTGCATCGGGAAGTGCGTAAACAACATCTGCATTAGCGCCTGTGCCTGCAAGAGCAACATAGCCTGAACCGATTGCCTTGCCTGTAACAACAGAAATCTTAACTGTTGTTGCCTCAGCATAAGCGGCTGACGCCTTTGTTGCCGACTTGATTGACTCAAAGCCCGGGCAGTTTACGAATGTTACAACAGGGAGTGAGAAAGCGTCGCAGAAACGAACAAACTTTGCTACCTTGTTTGCAGACTTGCAACCAAGCTCCTTGCCCTTTGTAACAACAATACCTACAACCTGACCGCCGAGTCTTGCAAAACGAACATTTGCTTCCTTGCCGTAATCATTGAAGAGCTTTACAATGCTGTTGCCGTCAACAGTTCTGCTGACTACACAACCGCAACCGTCTTCTGCCGGAGCTTCTTCAAATGACTGAGGAGCCATTGTGAGGTTATTTGACGGAAGATAAAGGATAAGTTCCTTTGCAGCCTTGATTGCCTTGTCTGCATCGTCACAAACGATTGAGGCAATACCGTTTTCAGCATTGTAAGCGGCATCGGAATGCTTGCCTGTTACCGAAAGTGAAAGCTGTGCGTCTTTGCTCATGATAACGATGTCTGCGCTTGCGGCGTTAAGAGCGTTTGTTCCGAGGCAAGTGCCGAGAACAACCGAGATCTGCGGTACAACACCGGAAAGTGACGCAGCCGCATTGAGAACATCACCGCAACCTGCGAGAAGCTCTGTACCCTGATTAAGTCTGCCGCCAACGCTGTCATAGAAACCTACAACAGGAGCGCCTGTCTTGAGTGCAAGACCATACAGCTTTTTAAGCTTGGCAGCCTGTGCCTTACTCATGGCACCGCCGCAAATGTCGCTGTTCTGTGCAAACGCATAAACAGGCATACCTTCTACTGTTCCAAAGCCTGCAACAACCTCGGCAAAACCTTCACCGGATTTTGCAAAGGCATCAATTTCACAAAAGCTGTCTGCATCAAAAAACGCCGTAATTGTCTTATAAGCGGAAGTTGCGGCAATTTCAGCCTTTGCCTGATTGATCTTTTCAATACTCATCTTAAAATCCTCCAATACCATGTATTGAATATGCACGAAAACTGAGCGTGCATACTAATTTTCTACACATACATTATACTCTATAATCTTCAAAAGTACAAGAAAAACACGCTGTACTATTTCAATTTTGAACACATTTAATAGTTATTCCGTGAAAACCCTTAATTTATTGTCGAATTAACAAATAGTTTGATTGACCGTTTCGGAAGTATTTTTCAAAAACGGAAAATTAAAGCTGTTTGCCGTTTAAAAACGGGTTTGCAAGCAGTTTTTTAACCTCTTGTTCGGTCAAATCTCTCCAGTCACCCTGTTTGAGCATACCCATTTTTACTCCGCCGATCTGGGTGCGTTTGAGTCTTACAACCTCAAGCCCAACAGCCTCGCACATTCTTCTGATTTCACGGTTCTTACCCTCGTGAAGAATCATTTCAAGAACTACTCTGCCCTGCTCCTTGTGAATTACACGGACATATGCAGGAGCGGTTTTCCTGCCGTCAAGCTCAACGCCTGTTTCAAGCTTTACAAGTTGATCCTCGTCAATTGACGGTCGAACGGTTACTCTGTAAATCTTGTAAACATTGTTTTTCGGGTGCATAACCTTGTTTGCAAAGTCACCGTCATTTGTAAAAACAAGCATACCCTCGCTGTCTTTGTCAAGTCTGCCGATCGGATAAACTCGCTCGCCGACATTCTCAACAAGCTGTGCAACACACTTTCTGCCACGCTCATCATTCATTGTGGTAATGAATCCACGGGGCTTGTTGAGCATAATATATCGGTAATTACCGCCCTTCGGCACAACAATCCTCTTGCCTCTTACAAACACCTTGTCTGTAGGAAGAACCTTATCACCGAGAATTGCGGTTTTGCCGTTCACCTTGACATGACCGCCGAGAATAAGCTCCTCGGCCTTTCGCCTTGACGCAATACCGCATTGCGCTATGAATTTCTGAAGTCTTATAGGTTCAATTTTAGCCATATGTAAATTCCTTTTTATTAAAATTTTCTGTATATTTAAGCTGTCACGAAAACAGATTTCCTATTGCCGAAAATATTGACATACTCTTTTTATCCGATTTAATCTTTTCGCCTGCAACAATGTTGCATTTATAAAGCAGCTTTCCGCCGAGTGTGTATTCAATTCTGCCAACCGATTCGTTCTTTTCAATCGGAGCATACAAAAAGCTGTCTATGAAGATTTTTTTCTTGATTTTATCGCAGTCCTCACGCTTTAAAACGATTGTGTTGTTCTTCTCACCTGTAACCGTCACGCTGTCCTTATCACCGCCCACGCACGGAATATCGGCACAAAAGTCAGCGTCCTTGCAGTCAACTCCCCTGTACTTTTCAAAAGCGTAATCATAAAGAGAAATATGGTCATTCCAATCGTTGCGGTCATTCAGAGTGACGCACACAAGCGTTACACCGTCTTTTTTTGCAGAGGAAACAAGGCACCGCCCTGCCACCGTTGTATAGCCTGTTTTTCCGCCTGTACAGTAGGGATAAAGCGACAAAAGCCTGTTATGATTTGCATATGCGGTTTTCTTTGTTTTCGGTTCAAGAAATTCAACTGTCACGCTCTTCTTAGCCGTAAGATTTGCAAAATCGTCATTTTCAAGTGCATATGACATAAGCAGAGCCATATCCTTTGCACTTGAGTAATGGTTGTCATCGTCAAGTCCGCTCGGCGTTACAAAATTGGTATTCGTCATACCGATTTGCTTTGCCTTTTCATTCATTCGTTGTGAAAACTTTTCGGAACTGCCCGAAATCGTATATGCCGCCGCATTCGCCGCATCATTACCCGACGCCATCATCATTCCTGACGCAAGGTCCGAAAGTCGGACTTTTTCACCGACTTTAAGATACATCGAACTGCCCTCGGCAACCATTTCCTGTTTGAAGGTTACTTCGCTGTTACAGGATGCCGCCTCCTCAAGCGTTATGAGCGAGGTCATAATCTTTGTGGTACTTGCAGGCTTCATTCTTTCATCTGCATTTTTTGAACAGATAACCGTGTTGTTATCGGGACAATAAAGGACAAATGCCTGTGCAGAAGTTGTGGGAGGAGTATCCTCCGCATTTTTTGCGCCCATAAGCACAAACGGCATAACAAAGCACACCGCAAGCGAGATTATTTTTTTCATAAGGACACCCCCTGCATAAATCTATGCCGAGGGGTGTTGCAATATTACGAATCAGCCGTCAATATCGTCCTGTGTGATTTCGGAAAAATCGTCTGCGGATTCGCTCTTATCCTTTTTGAAAACTCCCTTTACTTTTTTAAGAACATCGGGAATCATATTAACGAGCTTGTCGGCTGTACCTTCGTCCCTGTCAACAGAAACAAGCCTTACATCGCCCTGATAAACGGTAAGAAATGCAACAGGCTGAATTGTCACACCTGCACCGCTGCCGCCGCCAAAGCAGTCTTTGTTTTCCTTTTTGGTAGGCAGATCCGAACCGCCTGCCGCAAAGCCGTAGCTTACCTTTGAAACAGGAATGATGAGTGTGCCGTCAGGCGAAGTTATAGGCTCGCCGATAATAGTATTGACATCAATCATTTCCTTGATTTTTTCCATTGTGGTATCCATTAAACTGCCGATAGGATGTTCCATAGCCATTCTCCTTTTTCAACAATATTTATATCAATCATTTTTAACTTCTGCAAGAAGTTTAATCCCCTTGATTCCGTGCTTAACGGCAAGACCGATAAGTCGGAATGCGAAAATTCTTGCGGCAAAGTCAAAGTTAATTTCAGTTTCTGCTTTTTCCGAAAAATTCGGATTTATATCAACTCCGTAGCCTTTGCATTTTACAACACGGACAATTGTGCCTACTGCCGGATAAACAACGGCACAGTATTTGCCGTATTTTATAGCCGTGTCAGCCGCATCGTCACCTGCAACGCTGATACTCAGCGACAATTTTTTAACCAGTATGTGGCTGAAAAAGTCCTGCAATGCAGATACTGCAAGCTCTGCAACTTTTTTTATCAGGTTCAAAAGCCACTCAATACCGTATTTTTTTATAAGGCTCGGCTTTTTTTCTGTCGCTTTTTTAGGTTGTTCGGTTTTCTGAGTTTGTTTTTTTGCTTTTTTCTTCTTCTTTTCCTTTTTGGGTTTTGCCGGCACAAGCTGAAGCTTTACAAATCCGATATACACGGCACACCAAAACTCCTCTTTATATGATGCACGCAAAGTAATCGGAATAAACATCACAAGCGCAATAAACAGCACAATTCCGAGTAGGATATATAGCCAAAGCAAAGGGAATTCCCCCTAAATTTTACTGCCTGTCAACAGGCTGATCGGCAAACAAATCAATCTGCTCATTGCCGTTTTCAGTCTTTTCCTGTTCTTCACCGTTTTCTTCGGACTCCTTGTCCTCATCACTCTCGGGGAGCGGAGGAAGTTCGTCAAGACTTGAAATGTTAAAGCAACGCAAAAAGTTTTCGGTTGTGCCGTAAAGCAACGGTCTGCCGGGAAGCTCAAGTCTGCCCTTTTCTTCAACAAGTCCCTTTGTTGTCAAACTGCCGATTACACCACTGCAGTCAACACCACGCACCTGCTCAACAAAAGCCTTTGTAACAGGCTGATTGTACGCAACAACTGCAAGAACCTCAAGAGCCGCCTGTGAAAGCGGAGTGTTTCTTCTCAAATCCATAACGGTACGAATCTGCGGAGCAAATTCCTTTTTTGAAACCATCTGACAGGAATTGTCAAGCAATATTATAGTTATGCCCCGTCCTGACGCCTCATAATCATCAATCAGTGCAGAAATATGCTCTTTAACCTTTTTTTCGGAAATTTCAAGTGCCTGCGCTATTCGGGAAAATTCAACCGACGCACCGTTTGCGAACAAAATCGCCTCAATCGCACCACGAATATTTTCAACAGCCATTACTGCACCTCCTCATTTTCATTGTTTTCGTCCTCGTCAACATGTGGCAAAGGCATTGCGTTTTTATCCTCAATCATATGAACAACGGCATTTTCACCGCTGCCCTCAATTCTGATACGCTTGCCCTTTACCAGCTCCAGCGTTGCAAGAAATGTTGCCACAAGGTCGCTTTTGCCCTCGCACACCTCGAAAATTTCGTGATATTCAAGCCTTTTGCCGTGCCAGAGCCTTCTCATAAGATGGATAATCTTACTGTTTACCGACACGATTTTATGCGACACAATGCCCGAAAATGCGTCTTTTGACGGCGGAAGCTTACGCTTGCCCCGTCCGACTGCGCTGACATATGCCTTTGCGATATCCTCACTCGGATGAATTCGGTTATATGTCAGGTCAAATTCAACAGGAGAAGCCTCTCTGTAAAAGCTGTCAAAGTCATAAATATCGCCCAGCTTTGCCGCCATTTCACGGCAAACGGCATATTCAAGAAGCTGTCCCGAAAGTTCTTTCTTGAGTTCTTCAGCCTCTTCCTCATATTTTGGCAGGAGCATTACAGACTTGATATAAACAAGCCTTGACGCCATTGTCAGAAATTCCGATGCGATATCCATCTGATTTTCCTGCATCATATTAATCTGCTCCATGTACTGGTCGAGCAATTCGGAAATGCTGATGTCGTAAATATCTATTTTGTTTTTAGAAATCAGCGTCAGCAAAAGGTCAAGAGGCCCTTCAAATGCTGACAGCTTATATTGAAGTTGTTGTGTTTCCATAAATAAGTTTCAATTATGATTTAATGTTACGAATGATTTTGAAATCAACCGACAAACGGCATATACGGCAGGCTTGCAAGCCAGCTGATGAAGTTAAGAATCTGATTGCTGAGCCAGTTAATCGGAGTGTTGAGAATTCCCACATACAAGAGAACAAAAAGACCGATAAAAAAGTACATCTGATATCTGTAAAAGAATTCAACAGCCTTGTCGGGCAAAAATACAAAGAGAACCTTTGAACCGTCAAGAGGCGGAATCGGGATAAGGTTGAACACAGCAAGTCCGACATTGCACGAAATATAGAAACTTAAAAACTGAATAATGTAATCACCGATTGTTGAAAGCGGGAAAGCACCCGTAAAAAGGATAATCGGATAGTAAATGAGAAGTCCTGCCAATGCTGCAACGATATTTGCAATCGGACCCATAATTGCGGTGATTGCCATACCGACCTTTGGATTTTTAAAATTCCTCGGATCAATCGGAACAGGCTTTGCCCAACCGAATCCGAACAAAAGCATACACAAAGCACCCATAGGGTCAATGTGGCTGAGCGGATTAATCGAAAGTCTGCCTCTGCCCTTTACCGCCTTATCACCGAGAAGTGACGCAGTAAAAGCGTGCGCCCATTCATGGAACGGGAGAATTAAAAATATAATAACGAGTACAGCCAATATTTCGGCAATTACCGAGCCGAAATCAAGGTTGCCGTTTCTGATGCCGTTAAGTAATAATGAGAGCATAAGAGCCTCCTGAAATCTGAATTTTTAGGTAACAATCGTGTAACTATATTTATTCCTAATTATATAATATATCGTCAAAAATTACAAGAGCAAAAAACAAGTTAAGAAATTTTCAAAAAACACTTGCATTTTCTCTCATTTTCTGTTATTATAACAAAGTTAGAAATAGAATTAGTTTTCTTTAAGGAGGTGCAGACGCATGGCAAAATGTGAATTCTGCGGTAAGGATGTAAAGTTCGGTATTAAGGTATCTCACTCACACAGAAGATCAAACAGAACATGGAAGCCCAACGTACAGCGTGTTAAGGCTATTGTTGACGGTTCACCAAAGCGTGTATATGCTTGCACCCGTTGTTTGCGTTCAGGTAAGGTTACCAGAGCTAACTGATTTTACAGATTACGAAACAGCTCCACTATTTACGGTGGAGCTGTTTTTTTGTATTTTTATCAGAATTTTAAACCTCAATCACAGCACAGAAAGAGGGCTGACCTTTGTTTGGTCAGCCCTCTTAATTATTAGTCTTTATCAGCCGTTAAAGGATTTCTTCCTTCTTACGAAGAACGAACATTACACAAGTTGAGCCGATGAGAAGTGTAAGAATTACAACAGCCAGAGGAGCTTCACCTGTCTGAACAGCAGCATTTGCATTGTTATTGTTGCCATTGTCAGATGTATCCGGAGTGTCGGATGTTGAGCTGATTTTCTTTGTTACAGGCTGTGTTACAGATGTTGCTTCCTCGGTAGAAGGCTCTGCGGTTGAAGGCTCGGCAGTCGTGTCTAATGTTGTAGATTCCTCGGTTGTAGGCTCGGCTGTTGTCGGTTCTGCATAGGTTGAAGGAGTAAGCTCAGTTGAAAGACCATTTTTTGCTGCCACAGCAACAGGATCTTTCTTAACTACTTCTTTATCAACAAGAATAACTTCTTTTGAACCGTCAGTCATTTCTGTGTCCGGATTTACTTCCGAAACACGAAGCACCTCAACAACAAGGTCAACCGTCGTCGAAACCGGTGCAACCTTTGAAATGTCTTTAACATCAAAAACAACTGTTGCAAAAAGCGTCTTTTCGCTAAAGTCATAAAGACCGAGATTACTTGCACCGAATCTTACATAACCAACGCCTTCCGACTTATTCTTGAAGTTTACATATACACCTCTGCCGTCCATTGTCGGGCAAACCGACTTAGCAGTATTCACATCAGCAACCGAAAGGATTGAAGGGTCATAAGAAATGTGCCACTGCGTGTCGAGCACATTCTTTGGTGACTGCATAATATATGTAACCGTTACCTGATTTGTAACTGCATTATACTTTGCACTTGCCATCGGGAAGTAATTTGATGTTGCATTTACTGTAAGAGCAAGCGAAGATTCAGCAGACGATGTTGTACCCTCTGTTGCAACGGGGGCATCAGTTGCAGACTCGGTTGTTTCCGATTCTGTTACAACCTCTGTTGTTGATTCGGCTGTTGTTTCCTCACCCGATGGATTGTACTCTGTCGGGAACACACCGTCTTTGCCGTAATAATCACCGGCCTTGAGGTCTGCCTTTTTAGGAGCATTGCCGTATTCACCGTTACCGTAGTAGTAGAACCACTCACCGGTAAAAATCAATTCATCCTTATCGTTCTCGGAAGTAAATTCAGGATTGATAATATAAATCATATTGTCAAAGCTTTCAACACCGTTGGGATAATAATCAGACTCGCCTTTATCATAACCCTTAAAATTAATATCGGTTGTTCGATAAGCAAGTTTATATTCAGGATTTGTCGGATCGTCTGTACCCTTAAGAGCATTGTTCCAGATTACTTTATCAACATCGGTCGGTACATCAGAACAGTAAACATTTTTGATATCAGCATTGCGAGCTGAATAACCCGGCCACGCTGAAGGAGTATCCGAACCGTTTTCCCAATAAACACCTGCATCAGATGTATATTTGTTTTCCCAGTCATCAGGCTTGCAGAAATATATATGGTAGGTTTCAGTGCCCTCAGAAGGCACATAACTGCCTTCATCGTCCGTATCGGCAGAAACGCTTATTGCAGCAACCACTATCATTGCCGCTGTGAGCATAACAGCCAATAAAAGACTGATAACTTTTTTGGACATTTGTATTTCCTCCTTATGAATTTCCGACACCATACTTGCATCTGTATGCTTATTATAGTATAAAACGCAGTAAAAATCAAGTGTTACAGGGAATTTTGAGCCTTAATCTCAATGTAATAACAACCAAATTTTTGTGTTAAATTCCACCAAGTTTGCATTTTATGGAATTTTGGCATATTTTCAACCGTAATTCCGCTTATTCAGTCATACATAAGAGAACAAATAATAAACAGTAATGCAAAAATGCCCTCCAAAGCGGAGGGCATCAAATAATTATGTATAATTATTTAAGATTATTCAAATCTCTTGCGTGTGTAAAGAACTGCACCGCCTGCAACGAGGAGAACTGCGAGAACTGCAGCTGCTGTTGTAGCACCTGTCTGAACTGCGCTGTTGTCTGTGCTATTTGCTGTGTCAGCAGTTGAAACTGCGTTTGCAGAAGATGTTGGATTCTGACCTGCAGTAGGAACTGTGTTCTTTGTTGAATCTGTCTTGTTGTCATCTTTCTTGTCACTTGACGGAGCTGTTGTTGCAGCCTGATCAGGAGTAGCAGGTTTTGCATTCTTGTCTACTGTCTGAACAAGACCTGCTTCCTTAGCCATATCATAGTTAGGAAGTGAACCGTACTCGTACTTGCCTGTTTCTTCGTTAAGACCATAGTAGAAGTAGAACTCACCGGCATATGTTTCCTTACCTGTTACGCTTACAGAAGTGTTGCTAGGGTCTATAACATAAATCATGTTGGTGAGGTACATTGAGATACCCCAGTCAGGATCCTCAAAGAAGTTGTCAGCAAATTTACCGAGGAAAGTCTTATCATTACCGTCAAATGCTTCCTGAGCCTTTGCCCAGAATTCGCCGTCAAGCAAATTGTCATAATATTCATTGTCGCCTTCCGAATAGTACTGACAAGAAACATCGGCAGTCTGCTTAGCAGCCTTAAACTGATCCTCACTAAACTCGTAAGTTACTTTACCTGTTGCGGCATCTTCTGTCCTCTGACCGCCGTTAAGGTAGTTGTTGAAATCAATATTAGGAACATCTGTAGGAAGGTCAAGATAGAAGATGTTATTTTCAGCATTTTCAACCTGCATCTTATAACCCGGCCAAGCAGCACCTACTGACGCACCGTCAAGAGAGCCGCATGGGTCTGAACCGTTCCACCAGTATGCACCTGCATCATGAGCATTGTACTTTTCACTCTTCCATGACTCAGGCATAAGGAAGTAAACTTTGTGTGTTTCTTTTACGCCCTCACTTGGGACATAACGACCGTCTGTATCAATAGCTGCGGAAACGCCGATTACACCTACAAGAGCAAGTGAAAGAACGAGAGCGCATGACACTATGATACTAATAAGTTTTTTTGACATTTGAATCTCCTCCAAAAAAATTTCCGATTTCTATCGGTATGGAATCATTATATAACAAAATTTTCAAAATTGCAATCTTTTTCAAAAAGCTTAAAACAAAAAAATACACAAAATTGCAATCGCAATTTTGTGTATTTAGCTTGTATTATAAAAAATTTTCCTATAAAAGATATTTATCTGTTTTATTTATCCGCATCTGCGTCGTCCGACATTGCATTATTGTCCGCAGCTTTGTTCTTTTTTTCGTCCTTTTTCTTTACGAAAATAATTGCACCTGCGGCAATCAAAACAACAACAATTGCAATTATAATAATTAATGTCGTGTTTGAACCCGAACCGTTTGCAGAGCTCTCAACAACCTTTGTAACATCTACAACCTGACTATTCTGCTGAGTTGAAATGTACTTTTTTTCAACGACTACCGACTTATGGTCGTCTTTGTTAGGTGAGTTTTCCTCGCCCATTCCGTCAATGTAGTTTACAAAATCGCCCTGAATTTTTTCGGAATTTGCCGTATCATTATTTACTATCGGAACGGCACTATCCTCTACCTCTTTACCGTTCACCCAAAGCTTACAGGTGATTTTATATGATTTGAGATATGTCATATCATCGCCGTACATATCCGAGATGAAATATGAAAGATCGGTTTTGCCTCCCTTGAGTACCTTGAATTCAGCAGAAACAAGAGCCTTGTCACCGTTAAGCTTTACGGGATTCTGAACATCTGTCCATGTAAAGGTGTAAAAATTCTTAAGTTTAGGGTTGCCAATCGCATTTTTAAAGCTTTCGCAGTTTATTGAATCGGCATTTAACTTCAAATATTCATCGTTGTAAAAGAAACTCATTGCAGCTCCGATTACTTCTTCTTTTGTATCGGTCATATAAATAGCATACTTAACCGTATCGCCGACTTTAGCTGTTACGGAATCCTTTTCATCTGTTGAAATGCTGATTGTAAGGTCATCCTCGGCAGCACTTGCAGGAATACAGAATGCTGACATGGTAAGTACAGCCACGAAGAGAATTGAAAGCATATTTTTGATTTTTTTAGACATTTTTTTCATTCCTTTAGTTTGATACCCCTATTATATATCATTAAGACTAAAATTTCAATCAATAATTTAACAATTCTCGGTGAAATTTATGTGAAAAGTAAATTAATTGCAGATTCACCTTTAAAGAAATGATATTTTAGAAATTATAATTCAAACTGATTTTCACAACATTACGATATAAAAAAACGCCTCTCGGAAAACCGAGAGGCGAAAAATTATTTTTTTAATCTGTCAACGCCGTTAACAGTCTTACAATAGGAAATTCAATTACTTATTGAATCTCTTTCTTGTGAAGTAAACAACACCTGTTGCAGAAACAAGAGCTAAGAGGATAACTACTGCCATAGAAGCATTACCTGTCTGTACTGCGTTGCTGCTTGTGCCGTTAGCCGGTGTGTCAGAAGTAGCTGTGTCAGCTGTTGACTGACCCTTTGTTGCAGCCTGTGTAGCAGATGTAGCATCAGGTGTAGTAGGAGCTACTGTAGCCGGAGCATCTGTTGCAGGAGCATCTGTAGGCTCTGTTGCAGGCTCTACTGTTGTAGGCTCTGTTGTAGGAGCGTCTGTAGGCTC
>ULXM01020555.1_pt1 | contig 16403 bp, 9 predicted proteins | sample 1961271 | NCBI WGS metagenome assembly ULXM01 (sample SAMEA4835838, study PRJEB28245) | human gut metagenome | biome: gut microbiome; material: fecal sample | place: Denmark | collected 2008 | reverse complement strand
TTGCGGATTTCCGCAGTTTTCTTTCGCAGAATTAACGGTTACGTCTTGAAATTTTAAGTTCGTTAACTTATAATGGGAATAGGGAGAATAACTATTTTCGGTTATTTATTGATGTTTCGTTCGGTGATTTGTAGAATTCCATATTTTTCTGCTTTTAGTTAGCTCTCCATGTTTACTCTCTGGTCTGTAACCGACTGGATATCTTGCTCGAAAAGTGAATCAAAGATTTTATTAAAATAGAATTAGCATAAAACCCTTCACCCTTCATCTATCCCTTGGAATCCCCTGTGTTTATCGGGGTTTCATGCGTGCAGATGAAGGGTGAAGGGCTTTTGTGTGATTCATTTTTATAATTACTGATGCTATTATTATAAATACTGATGCAATAAAAGTGCCTACTTATGGCACAATAGTGCCCTGCGAGGGGCACAATAGTGCCTTTCAAGAAGCAATTGTACGGCAATGGGAAGTAATATGCCCAACTTGGCTTTCTCAAATGGGGAAATGGAGTTAATAAGTTTGTTCAACTTTCGCTGGGTTCAGAAGTTATAGAAGTTAAGTTGTTGGTTCAGCCATAAGGCGTATTTTGGCATTCGATATTCAGCAGTAATCTTTTTGCCTCGATGCCTCCTGCGTATCCTGTCAGTGAGCGGTTGGTGCCAATGACGCGATGGCAAGGGATGAGAATGCTGATGCCATTGGCACCGATGGCTTGTGCTACAGCCCTTATACATTTCAACTTGTTTATCTTTTGTGCAATCTCTTTGTAAGTTCTTGTTTCTCCATACGGAATTTCAAGTAAGGCTTGCCATACTTGTTTTTGGAAGTCGGTACCAACGGGATGTAAGGGAATTTCACTAGTGTCCCGTTAAAATTATGAATTTGTCGCATAACTATCTGTATATTAAAGTAATACAAGTGTTTTTAAAGTAAACCGATTTGATTTTGAAACTTAATCAAACTAACATAAGATGTTATATAAGTGCTTGAATATCAAGAACGGAATTCCGAGAATTTGAGCTCAGATGATACTTCAAGATTTTAACGGGACAGCAGTGAGGGAATTTCGAATGTATGGCGCTTGCCTGCGAAATACTCATCAAGTTCTTTCTTTGTTTCTTCCAGGACAGCAGAGGGGGCAATGATGCATTCTGCATTCAGCAGTCGCATGAGCCGGTGCTTGTTGCGTTCGGCACATGGCATTTTGTTCCAATCGCACAGGCATAGACAGTCGCCTGCCGATGCCAAGATGATTTCGCCACAAGGTGAGTTGTAGTATTGGATGAATACTACTTGTTTTCTGCGTAAATCTTTCATGATCATATTTCTCATAAAATTTAGGAAGTGAGCAGAACTTCTAACAATTCATTGGCAAGTTTGTTGTCTACCACTTTTATCACATTGTCCTCTTCTGTTGCATAACCAAGGGCATTTATTGCGTCATACCATACGATGTCTTTGTCTATGATGGTTGTGCACACGGAAACCTCACGGAATTTTCTGTTTCTTACAAGCGCTCACTGTTTAACAATAAATTCAGATAATCAGGTACTTACGTTATGCGTACTTCCTCTATTGCAAGTAAAAACCGCGTGTAAAACCTTGTAAGCGCTTGTAAATTTTAGCCATTTACAAGCGCCCAAGTCGATTTATTGCCAGCTATAGTGGTGTTGCTAATCTTTCCTTCCTTTCTAAGTTTGCGCAAGAGATTATTTATCTTATATTCTTTCTGCTTGTCATCAAGTTGGTCTGGTAGCACGTCCCAAAGCAGATGCACTATTTCTGGCTTCGTCAACGAACCATGATCCTTCAACGAATCAAGCAATAATGCCTCGCATTTCTTGTCGTCCAATCCCTTGTGCTTGGAATATTCTATCTTCTGGTCTGTTACTTGGGCAATATCCTTTGCTATGAAGATATGTGGTAAACGACCTTCTATCAGTTTGCGCTTGCGGAGCATGGCAATAGCTTCTGGCGATATGCGCTTGCCTTTCTGTACAGAATCTAAAAGTACAGCATCTGTAAGAGACATATTTCTGTTTTCTAACAGTAAGAGACTGTAGTTTTCGTCAATGACGGTACCAGGTAAGGTCAAGACAACTTCTGTTGCTGTGGATTTGTCATAATCAGGCATTGGCAGATAGCGTTCCTTTTGGCTCACGAACATCTTGTGAATGCCATAGCCTTGGGTATCAATCATCTTGATGTTCACCATAGCTTTTACCAGTGCAGGGTTGCGATAGTGCCTTGGTGTTTTCTCACCAGTTATATATTGGCTATAGTTTCCTTCAAAGAAGTAGCCGTCATTTTGGAATGTCAGTTTGTCCTTGTCTTCCGTGACAATGATTCGTGCATCGCTTTCGTATTTTTGATGAGCTATAGAGTTGTGAAGCCCCTCAAGGATACTCTCTGTGTCATATTTCCATACTTCGGCAGGGATAAGCGAGTTCTTTGGATATATTTTGAACCGATAGTTTCTTATTCTATTCAGTAACTCACTCGTGGTTCGTATGAAAGGTATAGTGTAGATGTCACCAAAGGTTTGTCCGTCTTGAAAGCATTTCCAGACAATCTGCGCAATGTGATTGAGCTTATGTGCTTTTTCTTCTTTGCCGACAAGTAATAGTGTGGCTTTCGTAATTTTTCCGTCTATGGTCAAACACGCCTTGTCAAGAAACACTTTATCACTCCAAGAGTCACACTCCTTTGCAAACTTTGGGTAGCGTTGCTTATAGCCTTCACGAGCAAGCATGATAGCATCTGGGTCTAGATCGTCTATTGTAGCATCAGCGATGGCTTGCGCTGTCCAATCGTATGCGGAATCTTGCTCGTCAAGTATTACATTAAGGCGTGAGTCTGTCAATTCCACCAAAGAATCATCCAATCTCTGCCATGCCTTGCTATGTGCATATACAGGACGACGCTTCATGTGTTTTGGAATATGAATTACCCATACCGTCTTGTGCGAGTCGTCCGTGATGAATTCTTCAACCAGCAATCCTTCAGAAGGCAAGTTGGCGCACAGATCTGTCATTCTGAGTTTTGCTTTTTGTCTGTCGTAGTTGTATGTGTTAGTACCGACAATCTCCAAAGTTTTGTCAACAACACCGATAACCAAATGTCCGCCTTCCATATTCGACAAGGCGGAAACATAAGAAATGACATCATCCTTCTCTTTGCCGTTGAAGTCATTTTTCATGTTCTTGAACTCTTTCCATTCACACTCCTCGTTTTCTTTTGGATATTTGGAAAGCAGATATTGTTGTAATTCTTGTTCGGTCATATTCTATATATTCTGTTTCTTGATAAGTTCCAGTACAGGTACTTGCAATAGTTCTGAAATCTTGAATAGGGTTTCAAGTGATAATTTCTGCAAAGATACAATATCGATGTGAGATATTTGAATAAATAGCAGCAAAAGTAGTGATATTTAACAAAGTGCTTTGCGTAATATTCAATTTTGGTAATTAATCTTGTTAAGTTTAACAAAAAACAGCGGCCTACGCCGAAGCATAAGTCGCTGTAATAGAAGCGTGGACCAGCCAGGGCTTGAACCTGGGACCTCCAGATTATGAGTCTGTTGCTCTAACCAACTGAGCTACAAGTCCGTGAATTTTGCAATTCGGCTGCAAAGGTAATAGCTTTTTGCTAAATAACCAAATATTTTGGGCATTTTTTTCGATTAATCAGAAAAATGCCGTATCTTTGCACCATCATCTTATAGCACTTGAAGTGCTTCATGACAAATGGCAAAAGAAATAAATAGTAATTCAGGTCTTTCCGACGAGCAAGTTGGACAAAGTAGAAAGAGGTGTGGACTCAATGTTCTCACACCTCCTCGTCGTATATCCTTATGGAAACTCTATTTGGATAAGTATCGCGATCCCATTATCCAAATCCTTCTTGTAGCAGCCTTGATCTCTCTGGTCCTGGCCTTCATAGAGCACAACTTTATGGAGACGATAGGCATCTTTGTGGCTGTATTCTTGGCCACAACGGTGGGCTTCTATTTCGAGCGGGATGCTGCCAAGAAGTTTCATATCCTTACAGCCTTGAGCGAGGAACAGCCTGTAAAGGTGCGCCGAAACGGGAGGGTGATAGAGATTCCCCGCCGCGATGTGGTGGTAGACGATATTGTGTTGATAGAGGTGGGCGACGAGGTGCCAGCCGATGGCGTCTTGCTCTCTTGTACCGATTTGCAAATCAACGAGTCATCGCTTACCGGTGAGCCTATGACAGAGAAATCGCTCGAGGGAGGTGGCGACGGAGCTTATGCCCGCAATGTGGTTTTGCGTTCTACCATGGTGATGAATGGACGTGGAGAATTCAGGGTGACGGCAGTAGGCGATGCTACTGAAATAGGCAAGGTGGCGGCCAAGTCGACCGAGCAGACGGCAGTGAAGACTCCTCTCTATGTACAGTTGGACAAGTTGGCTACTGTGATTTCCAAGGTGGGCTCAATAGTTTCGGTAGCCGCTTTTGTACTGTTTCTCGGTCACGACATCCTGACCAATCCTGTATGGGGAGGCAAGGATTATCTTTATATGGCCGACCTTGTGTTGGAGTATTTCATGATGGCCGTCACACTGATAGTGATGGCTGTGCCCGAAGGTTTGCCTATGGCCGTCACACTCTCCTTGGCTCTCAATATGCGAAGAATGCTCAAGTCGAACAATCTTGTGCGCAAGCTTCATGCCTGTGAGACGATGGGAGCTGTCACCGTGATTTGTACCGACAAAACTGGTACGCTGACGCAGAACCAGATGCAGGTGGACACCCTCTTGCTGAAACAGGGAAGCGAGCATTTGCTCCACTTGGCGATAGCCGTCAACACCACTGCCGAATTGGACAACGACCGAGGTATAGGCAATCCTACCGAGTCGGCATTGCTGCTATGGCTCAAAGCTAAGGGGCACGACTATGCCGAGTTGCGCAAACAGTGCACCGTGGTGAGCCAGCAACCATTCTCGACCGAGCGAAAGTATATGTCCACCCGTGTTTTTGCAGAAGGCACACAGTATCTCTTTGTGAAGGGAGCTCCCGAGATCGTGCTGGCAAAGTGCGACTTGGACGATAAGGAAAAGCAAAAAGCACAGGAAGAGCTTGCTGACTTCCAGCGCAAGGCGATGCGTACATTAGCCTTTGCCTATCAGAAGGCAGAAGACGATAAGATGACCTTGCAGGCTATCGTTGCCATTACCGATCCTCTGCGCAAGGAGGTTCCCGCAGCAGTGCAGGAGTGCAGAAAGGCTGGTATAGAAGTCAAGATGGTGACGGGCGACACGGCAGCTACGGCTTTCGAGATAGGCAAGCAGATAGGCATCTTCGAGGAAGACAATACAAGCATAGGGGCCGATGGCGAGATGACTCCGCTTGAGGTACAGATGATAACGGGCGAACAGTGGGAGGCTCTCTCGGATGAGGAAGCCTATAAACGCGCACAGAATATCCGTGTGATGAGCCGTGCCCGTCCTACTGACAAACAGCGATTGGTGGCCATGCTTCAGAAACATGACGAGGTGGTGGCGGTAACAGGCGATGGAACCAATGATGCCCCGGCGCTCCACTATGCTCATGTTGGGCTTTCGTTAGGCTCGGGCACATCGGTAGCCAAGGAAGCTTCGGATATGACCTTGCTCGACGATTCGTTCAAGTCGATAGCCAATGCCGTGATGTGGGGACGCTCGCTTTACCGCAACCTTCAGCGTTTCCTCTTTTTCCAGTTGGTGGTCAATGTGGCAGCCTTGCTCCTGGTGCTTGGCGGTTCGATCATAGGCACCGAAATGCCCCTTACCGTTACCCAGATATTGTGGGTCAACCTGATAATGGACACCTTTGCAGCCTTGGCTTTAGCCTCTTTGCCTCCTTCGCACGAGGTGATGAAGGAAAAGCCCCGCAAGGCTTCCGACTTTATTATTTCCCGCAGCATGGGTGCAGGAATTCTTTTCTGTGGCATCAGTTTCTTTGTCGTGATGTTTGCTTTCCTGGTATATTGTGAGCGTCGCGGCAGGGGAGGAGTCGATACGCACGAACTGACATGGTTCTTCACCACGTTTGTGATGCTGCAGTTCTGGAATCTCTTCAATGCAAAAGCTTTGGGCAGCAACAGGTCTGCATTCCGTCACTTCCTCCAGGATAAGGGCATGCAGTTGGTGCTTCTGCTGGTCTTGGCAGGTCAGTGGCTCATCGTTACTTTCGGTGGTGAAATGTTCCGCACCCAGCCTCTCTCGCTTAAAGAGTGGGCAATCATTATTGGCTCAACCTCGCTCGTTCTTTGGGCAGGCGAACTGTATCGTGCTGTGAGGCGAGCAATGTGTCATCAGGAGGAATAAAGACAGGAAAACAAGATGAAAACAGTATATTATACTATTCAGGACGGATGTAGGCTGAAAGACGGTACTGCCATCAAGTCTTTGAAGCCCTGTGTGGCCACTATCGGCTTTTTCGACGGAGTGCACAGAGGACACCAATATCTCATACGTCAGCTGGTGGAGAAAGCCCACAGCCAGGGACTTGAGGCAACGGTCATCACCTTCGACGAGCATCCGCGCAAGGTGTTGCAGAGCGACTATCAGCCAGAGTCGTTGAGTACACTCGACTCTAAGTTGCTTCTCCTCTCCCGCACCGATATAGACAATGTGGTGGTGCTGCATTTCGATAAAGAGATGGCATCGCTTTCTGCCAAGGAGTTTATGAGCAAGGTGCTGTGTAATCAGTTGAGCGTGAAATCACTCTTTATCGGTTACGACCATCGCTTCGGTCGCAACCGTGAGGAAACCTTCGATGATTATGTGCGCTATGGACGTGAGATGAACATGGAGGTAGTTCGCAATGACGCATTCCAGCTCGACGGCATCAATGTGTCCTCTTCGGTCATCCGTTCCTTTCTGCGCGAAGGCGAGGTGGAGCTTGCCAATATGTGCTTGGGCTATCCTTATACCATCGTAGGCAAGGTGGTGAATGGCTTTCATGAGGGTCGCAAATTAGGCTTTCCTACTGCCAACATAGACATCTCCCATTTGTGTCAAATGATTCCTGCCGCCGGTGTCTATGCTGTCAAGGTAAGGCTGGAACAGGGGATGGAAATGAAGTGGGGCATGATGAATATAGGCACGCGTCCTACCTTCGGCGGAAAGCGCACAACGATCGAGACACATATCTTCCATTTTGATGGCGACATTTATGGTCAGTTGCTGTTGGTGAGCTTTGTGCACCGCATCAGGGGCGAGCGTAAGTTCGAGTCGCCTGAGGAACTTGCAGAGCAACTCCGTGAAGACGAGGAAACCGTTGTGGCGCTGTTGCAGAAAGATAAAGAGAACGAATAGAAACAAATTTAAATAAACAGATACAAACGATGAAAGAGGTAAAGAAAGGTGTTATGGATATTCTGCTGTATGGCATTGTGTTTGTCGTAGTACAGCTTATAGTTTCATTCTTGGGAATGCTTGTCTGGTCATTTGTTCAGCACGAGGAACTGGCAGATGTGCGAACAGCCATGCTTTCGGGGCACAATCCCGTGCTGCTTGCCCTTACCTCGGTGTTCAGCAGTGTGATTACCCTGGTCGTTTTTCTGAAGACCAAGTGGACTCCCATCTCTCGCAACTATCTGTTGTCCAAACCTTGGCTCACTCTTCTTTGGGTAGCTTTGTTTGCTTTGGGTGCCATGATTCCACTTGAGTTTGTGTATGAGCAAATCGGACTGGAAATGGACGAGACCACAGGCCTCATATTCGAAGGGCTGCTCAAAGAGCCCTGGGGGTATGTGGCTGTAGGCATCCTGGCACCATTGACCGAGGAGGTTGTCTTCCGTGGCGCCATCCTCCGTACCTTGCTGGGTATGATGAGCAAGCGCAACCATTGGGTTGCCATCATGATTTCGGCTGCCATTTTTGGTGCTGTGCATGGCAATGCAGCCCAGTTTGTCAATGCCCTGTTCATGGGTCTTCTCTTAGGATGGATGTACTATCGCACCCGTAGCCTTGTGCCAGGCATCCTGCTGCATTGGGTCAACAACACGATGGCTTATATCCTGACCAACCTTCTTCCTCAGAGCGACGGCAAACTTATCGACCTCTTCCATGGTGATGAGAAGACGGTATATTATGCCGTAGGCTTCTCCTTGTGCATTCTCATACCGAGTTTCCTGCAGTTGGTTGCAAGATTTAGAAAAGCTTGAAAAAATGTCTTTCAGGCATTAATACTTTAAAACCTGTAAATAATGACAAAGTCTTTATTCTTCATATTTCTGTCTTTCCATACCTTGTGTTGCATGGGTGGAAACACAATTACGACAGCTAAGCAACCGACTCTTGATGACTTGGATAAAGTGATCAGTGCCAGTAAGGAATATACCAAAAAGTATGAGCAAGAGGTAGGTATACTTAAGAGTAAATATGTTCATGCAAAAAGTGCACAAGACAAGTTGTCAGCTTCTCGTGAATTGTTTACTAAATACAAGTCTTTTAAGTTAGATTCTGCGTATGCTTATGCTGAACGAAAGCTGCATTATGCCAGGATTCTTCATAATTACGAGGATAGTGTCTATTCAGAATTGGATATTGCTGACATTTTTAATAAGACGGGCAATTATGTGGAGTCGTATAAGATTTTGTCTGGGTTGGAACATAAACCGATGTCTGCCGATATGCGTAGGTATTATTTTAGTTTGTATGGAAATCTTTACGAAGGTCTTCGTGAAACTTCCATTACGGCTTATCAGCGTACGGAGAATGAGCGGAAAAGGATTATGTTTCGGGATTCATTAAAAACCATGAAGGATAAGCAGTCTGATTGGGATAAGGCAGAGTTTCTTTGCAGTCAGAATAAATATACTGATGCGTTGCATTGTCTTTTTGATTCTTTCAAGAATTTGTCCTATGAAGATCGTGATATGGGATATGTGGCTTTTTCCATTTCTGATATTTATCGCCAAATTAATGAGACAGATAAAGAAAAACAATATCTGATTATTTCTGCTATAGCAGATTTGAAAAATAATGTGAAAGAATATATATCCTTGCGTCGTTTGGCTACTTTGCTTTATGAAGAAGGAGATGTGAAGCGTGCTTACCGCTACATGCGAAAGTCTATGGAGGATGCAACTTTTTGTAATGCACGCCTTCGTATCATTGAGATATCTGATGCCTTGCCGATTATCGACAAGGCCTATGAGTCGATGCAGAAAACAGAGCAAGAGAATATTCTCTATGGTTTTTCTTTAGTAAGTATATTGGTTGTAATGCTCTGCTTTATGATGTATTTTACACGGAAGCAATTAAAGAAGATAGCGCAGGCTCGTCGTGCTTTAGAAACTTCAAATAAGAGCCTGAATGATATGAATTTACAGTTGAATTCCCTGAATTCTCAGCTTTCTTTGGCTAATGGCAAATTGAATGAGACTAACGCAACTTTGCAAGATACGAATCTTTCACTTTTTGAGAGTAATAAGATCAAGAATATCTATATCATGGAGTTTATGAATAAATGTTCGGCTTATATTGATAAGTTGGAAGATTATCGCCGTTCTCTCAATAAACTTGCTGTTGCGGGAAAAATTCAGGAACTTTATAAGCAACTAAAATCAAATGCGCTTGTTGAACAAGAGATAGAGGAGTTTTTTGAAGACTTTGACCGTATTTTCCTTAAAATCTTCCCTAACTTTGTTATTTCTTTCAATGGCTTGATGAAGCAAGAGGAGTTGATAGAACCAAAGAAACCTGGTAGATTGAATACGGAATTGAGAATCTATGCCTTGATGCGTCTTGGTATTGGTGAGAATGAGAAGATAGCTGCATTTTTGAGATGCTCTCGGCAAACTGTGTATTCATACCGTTCACGTATAAGATTGCGTTCGCTTTTTCCTGATGATTTTGAAGAACGAGTAGTCAAAATTGATTAAAATTTCTTTAAATTTCACCTAAAAGCCATTGTATATACTTTGTATTTTTCTATTCTGTATATTTTTGTAACACGTTGATAATTAGTGATTATATAATTTTTTGTATTTGTATTTTTAGTGAATGGCGTTATAACCTATTAATAAAAGTTCTATCTTTGCTACCGTAAAAGCCAAAATCTACTTTTTTAATAGAGTGGTTAAACTTCTTTTAAAAATGAAATATTAATATCTAAAAATAATTATAACCTATTTATTAACATGAATGTAAGACAGACATTTTTATGCTCGTTATTGCTGATGCCTGGTGTAGGTGCTGGCGTAACTACCATATCTGCTGCATTGCCTAATGTTGTTCAGCAGCAACAAAAAGGCATTAAAGCAAGTGGTACAGTTGTTGATAATGAGAACAATCCTTTGATAGGTGCCACAGTCACTGTTAAGGGAACCAAGACTATTGCTATTACCGATATGGATGGACACTTCTATATCGATGTACCTAACAAGAACAGTGTCTTGGTTTTTAACTATCTCGGTTTTAAGCCTCAAGAGGTAAAGGTAGGATCTGATATTAACTTTAATATCCAGTTGAAAGAAGATGCGGTAAGTACCGATGAGGTTGTTGTCGTAGGTTATGGTAACCAGAAAAAGCTTTCGGTCATTGGCTCTATTCAGACAATCGACCCGGGAAATCTCCAAATGGGTTCTTCTCGTTCAATGAGTAACAACTTAGCTGGTCAATTGGCTGGTGTTATCGCATATCAGCCTTCTGGTGAACCCGGTTATGACAACTCGCAGTTCTGGATTCGAGGTATTTCAACTTTTGGTGCAGGCGGTAGTTCTCCATTAGTATTGGTAGATGGTGTAGAGCGTAGTTTGAACGATATAGATCCTGCAGAAATCGAGTCATTCTCGGTATTGAAGGATGCTTCTGCAAGTGCCATGTATGGTGTACGTGGTGCCAATGGTGTCATTATCATCAATACCAAGCGTGGCTCTGTTGCTAAGCCTTCTATTGACTTCAGATTTGAGCAGGCTATTACGAAACCGACCAAATTGCCCGAATTCATCGGCGCAGCTGAATATATGACGTTACTTAATAATTTATGTTCTGATCCCAGTAAGAGAATGTTTACCAAGGATCAGATCATGAAAACATATACTGGTTACGATAAAGATCTTTATCCTGATGTAGACTGGATAGATGCTATTACTAAAGACTATGCCACTTCTACCCGAGGTAACATGACAGTCTCTGGAGGAACTAATATATTAAGGTATTCATTGACAGCTTCTGTCTATCACGAGACTGGCATTATGGAGACTGATGATACTTTGCCTTATGATACAGGGTCAAAACTGACACGCTTTAATATGCGTGCCAATGTTGATCTCGATTTGACAAAAACCACCTTGCTTCGTTTCAATGTGGGTGGATATCTGCAGAACTTGCGCAAGTCGAATAGTAGTACCGACAATGTGTTTACTCATGCATTCGAAACCCCACCATTTGTACATCCTGCCATTTATTCAGATGGTACTATCCCTATTGCCAGTGCCAACCGTTTCAATCCTTGGGCAGAGAGTACACAGCAGGGCTATTATAGAGGAACAAGAAGTAAGTTGGAATCTCTCTTCCAGTTGGAACAAAACCTGAAAATGATTACACCTGGTTTGAAGTTCAAGGCAACTTTTGCATTTGACACCTATAACGAGAACTTTGTAACTCGTGGAAAGACCCCAACCTATTATGGTGTGGCTAAGTCGCGTGGTGATGAGGGTGAGCTGATTCATGGTGTACTTTCCTATGGTAGCGAGTTCTTAGGCCATAGCTCCAATGCAAATTATGGTAATAACAGTACTTACTTAGAGTTCTCGTTAGGCTATAATCATACTTTTGCCAAGAAGCATGCCGTAGATGCCCTCTTCCTTTACAACCAGCGTTCTTACGATTGGGGTGATATTCAGCCTAAGCGTTCACAAGGTATAGCGGGTCGTCTTTCTTATACATTTGACCGTCGTTATGTGGGTGAGTTCAACTTCGGTTACAATGGTAGTGAGAATTTTGCCAAAGGCCATCGCTTCGGTTTCTTCCCATCTCTTGCCTTAGGATGGATTATTTCTGAGGAAAAGTTTATGAGAAACTGTGCTGATTGGCTGACTCTTTTGAAGTTGAAAGGCTCTATAGGTAAGGTCGGTAATGATGATATCGGAGGACGCCGCTTCGCTTATATTACCACTATTAACACTGGAGCTTCTGGCTATCATTTTGGTTATGCTGGTGATTATTGGCGTGAAGGATATTCTGAGGGTGAGGTAGGTGTTAACAATTTGACATGGGAAACCTCTACAAAGACCAATGTTGGTATAGAGTTGGGACTTTGGAATGAGTTTAACCTCCAGTTTGATTACTTCTATGAGCACCGTACCAACATATTCATGCAGCGTAAGACTATTCCTACACAGGCAGGTTTCTTGAGTAACCCCTATGCCAACTATGGCGTCGTAGACAACAGTGGTGTGGATGGTACTATTACTTGGAATCACAAGTTTGGCAAGGATTTGCGTGTAGCTCTAAGAGCAAATTTCACCTATGCCAAGAATGAAGTTAAGGAGTATGATGAACCTGAGTCTGTAAAGGGTACTTATCGTTCATTGACTGGTCGTTCTATCGGTACACTTTGGGGACTTCAGGCAGAACGTCTCTATACAGACGATGATTTCGAAAATGGTAAGTTGAAGGCAGGTATTCCTACTCCAAATATAGGCTCTGTAGTTCGACCTGGTGATATCAAATATCGCGATATGAACGATGATGGCGTTGTCGATGCCAAGGATGAGGGATATATAGGTGGAACAACGACTCCAAGAATTGTTTATGGTTTTGGTGGTAATGTTGAATACAAGAACTTTGACTTTAGTTTCTTCTTCCAGGGAACAGGACAGAGCTATCGTGTTATAGGAGGCACTCAGTACTTTATTCCAGGAAGTGGTCAAGGAGTTATGGGAAATATTTATGCAAACTATAAGGATTGCTGGACTGAGGAAAATCCGTCACAAGATGTGTTCTGGCCACGTTTGTCAGAAAGCACCAACCCCAATAACAATTATGCCTCAACATGGTGGAAGAAAGACATGAGTTTCTTGCGTCTCAAGTCAATTGAACTGGGTTACACTTTGCCAAGAAGCATTACTAAGGCAATTTATTCCAACAATATCCGCTTCTTTGTTAGTGGTAATAACTTGTTCTATATTTCTAAGTTCAAATTGTGGGATCCTGAGCTTGATACAGCAGATGGCCTAAAATATCCATCCATGCGCTCTGTAATGTTTGGGTTCCAGTTGAATTTTTGATTAGTAATAAATAATAAAAGACAAAAACAATGAGAAAGACATTATATATTGTGACAATGGTATTAGGCATGTTCGGATTCTCGTCTTGTTCTGATTATTTGGACAAGGAGAGTGACACCGAACTTGACCTGAAGATGGTCTTTGAGGACAAGACCCGTACCGAGGGCTGGCTTGCCAATGTCTATTCTGGAATTCCTGATCCATATCTTGGCTATTTGCAGTATGAGGGTTGGGAGATTTTAGGTGACGACATGACACCGTCAGAGCGTTATCGCCAGTTCAATGGTTGGAATGTCATTCCTTTTATCTTGGGTGAGTGGACTACCAACAGCAACTGGGATGGCAATTTCTGGGCCAATTTCCCACAGCGTATTCGTGAGGCAAACATCTTTATCCAAAATGTACATGCTTTGAACGAACAGGGCATAACCCCAACTGAGGTGGAGTACATGAAAGCTGAATGTCGCTTCATGAAGGCATATTACTATGCTCTGCTTGCCAATACATACGGTGGTATTCCTTTTGCACCTGACGAAATCACACCATCCAACTTCAACTTGAGTGATCTGATGATTGGTCAGACCCCTTATGACCAAGTAATTGATTGGTGTGATAAGGAATTGCAGGCCGCTTCTAAGATATTGCCTGCCAAATATACAGAGGCTCGCAAGTATGGTCGTGCTACCAGTATCATGTGTTTGGCTGTAAGGGCGCGTATGTTGCTCTATGCTGCAAGCCCATTGGTTAATGGTAATACTGACTATGCCAACTACAAGAACGACAAGGGAGAAAACATCATAAGCCAGACTTACGATGCCAGCAAATGGAGAAAGGCTGCCGATGCCTGCAAGGAGTTGATTACAGAGGCAGAGGCTGCTGGTTATAAATTGTATGAGGTGAAAATGTCAGATGGCAAGATAGACCCGTTTATGTCATATCAGGACATGATGTTTAAGCGTTTCGATGAGGGTAATACCGAAATTCTGTTTGCTCGTCCTGGTGGATGTAATTATTCTTATTATGAGGCGCTTGCAACGCCTTTGCGTAGCAGCGGTAATGGTGGCCTGGGTGTAACACAGTCTTTGGTGGATGCGTTCTCAATGGAGAATGGTCTTCCTATTACCGATCCTGCATCTAATTATAAAGAAGAAGGTTTCTCTGATGCCGACGAACAGCGCGACAATACCGACTGGGCCTCTATTTGTAATGGAGGTTCCATCACCCGCAAGGGTACTTACAATATGTATTGCCATCGTGAACCTCGTTTTTATATTTGCGTAAACTTCAACAATGGTTATTTCAATCAGGAAGATCGTGTTTATAATATGTTCAGAGGTGATGGAACAGAGACCGACAACAACGGAACTCATGATGCTCCTCAGAACGGTTACTTCGCAAAAAAGAAAATTTACTATAAGGATAATGTAAAACAAGGTAGTTATCAGTATCGCCCAGGAATACTTTACCGTTTGGGAGAGGCTTACCTTAACTATGCTGAGGCTCTCAATGAGTGTGATCCGGGCAATGAGGAAATCCTGACATACCTCAATAAAATTCGTGAGCGTGCAGGTGTTCGCCAGTATACCACAGGTAATACAGATGACAACTACATACATGTCAATCTCAATAATCAGTCTGAGATGAGAAATCTGATTCATGCAGAGCGTCGCGTAGAACTTAATTGTGAGGGACTGCGCTATGATGATTTACGACGCTGGAAGGAAGCTGAGAAGGTGCTTACTGGTCCTTTCTATGGAATGAATGCTTATGGACGTGATGCTGCAAGTTTTTATAAGCGTACAGTTTATCAGACACGTGTTTACAAAAAGGCATTCTATTGGTTCCCAATTCACCAGGATGAGATGGACAAAAATGCCAAGTTGAAGCAGGCTCCATATTGGAATTAAACATAACAAACCATCATTTAGAAGATATTTATCATGAAGAAATTCATTTTATTCATACTTGTCGCCATTCCTTTGTTTTTGGCAAGCTGTAGTAGTGATGACATTCGGTTCTCCATTCCAGGAGTGGACGATCAGATGCACCTTGCTGCTTCTGAGGAATCGGTGACCCTTGAGCAGGATAAGGGAGAAGAGACTGCTATTACCTTTACATGGGGCGAAGCTCAAGACCGTGGTGAGGGTACTAAAATAAATTATTATTTCAAGATGGATCTCGAGGGTAACAACTTTGAGAACTCCATCAGTAAAATTTATATTCCCGAGGGACAGAATTCCGTTAGTTTCACTCATAAGCAACTTAATTCATATTTGAAGATGTGGGGTGTTTCTACTGGTACAACTGCTGTTGTTGAAGGAGAGATTATCGCAGAAGTAACTGGTGCAGACCATTACATGAAACCTGAGATATCTACAACAACGGTCAATGTGACAGGTTATGAGATTCAACCGCGTAATCTTTACATTTTCAAGGCTGATGCCACAGAAGGTGAGGGTGTTTTAATGGAAGAGGTTCTTTCTGAAACAAAGTACAGTTATGCTGGTGCATTGTTGGCTGGTGATTACAAGATTGCAGTAGATGCAGAGAGCGATGCTGTTCTAACTTTCCATGTGGAAAAAGATGGTTTCTGTGTTGTAAATGCAGATCTTTCAACAGGCGAACAACCTACAATTACTTATCCTACTCCAGAGATAGACAAACTTTATATGGTTGGTAATGCTTGTGCGGCAGGATGGAATATTGGTGCTTCTTTGAAAATGACACAAGATCCTGTCAATAAGTTCTTGTTTACATGGATTGGTCAGCTTTCTGCAGGTGAGTTGAAGTTCCCATTGGATACCCCAAGTGATTGGAACTGCGATTTTATTATGGCTGCTTCCGAGAACCAGTCTATTACTGACTCACGAGCTGTCAAGAGAAACAGTCCTGATACCAAGTGGCAGGTTCTTTCTGGCGAAGCGGGTAAATATAAGGTTACAGTTGATACATATCACATGACTGTTACCTTTGAAAAGCAGAAAGAAGCAGAGGTACCTTCAGATCTCCCTATCAAGAATATTTGGATTTGGGGCAGTGCCACTTCTAATGGATGGAACTATCCGTTCCTGTTGCCTTTGGAGTATGATGCAAATGCAGCCAAGGGTACTTTCGTCATAGAAACAACCTTGACAGAGGGCGAACTGAAGTTTGG
>ULXM01051849.1_pt1 | contig 16553 bp, 35 predicted proteins | sample 1961271 | NCBI WGS metagenome assembly ULXM01 (sample SAMEA4835838, study PRJEB28245) | human gut metagenome | biome: gut microbiome; material: fecal sample | place: Denmark | collected 2008 | reverse complement strand
GAAAGGATATACGGCAAAAGACTTTATTGAAGTTGCGCATAAAATCGACAAAATCATTTGCGAATTGGACGGTAAGAAATAATGACATTTTTTAAAGCGTTAGAAGAATTAAATAAATCTATTTTAAAAAAATTTCCTAACGATTGTATAGAATACAATTCAGATGACGAAAAACAACTGAAATTTGTAATGACACCAAAATTAAAAGAAAATAACGGAGAATATCTTCCTTTGAAAAAAGTTGTGTTAAAAGCGAAAATAGGTGATTACTTATTTTTAAAGGATGTTGAATGGTATATGCTTTTTCAATCAACACTCGATGAACAAGAACAATCTTGGAAATGCAATCTTTCAGATTTTCCTATAACATCAATCTCGAAATTATTTCTAAAAGATTATGATTGGGAGACAGAAATATTTTTTACTGCTTTGGAGAAAGATTAATGAAAGGATATTGTGAACGAAAAGATAGATTTTGTGTGTTTACAGAAGGCGAAGACGGGATTTGTAAAATAAATTATGATTGTACAGCTCCAGATGTAAAAACGAATACGTATTGTATGAATGTTTATTTGTTTAAAAATGGTGAATGTGTTGCCTCTTCTGAACCAATGTATATTAAAATGCTTGAATCAAGAGCGGAAGGACTTTTATCGTTTTTTAAACATTTAAATGATAATAATAAAGATGTAAAAATCGAAATGTACAGAGTTTAAATTAAATATTTATGAAGCTCGCACAAGATGTGCGGGCTTTTTTTATTTACGCCCGTGTGCGGGAGGCACGGAAGAAAATTGGGTTGGGAAATTTCGAATTTTTTGGGATTTTTGGGAAATTTTGGGATGGGGCGAGCGGGAGCGAAAAATTTTCGGTTTTTTGGGAAATTTGAGTTTTTTGGGTTTCAAAAGGGATGTAGATCACTACATATTCTTTTTGAAGTGTAATATATATTAAAAAATGTATATTACATTACGTTACTTTCTCTTCTCTGTAACGTAATACATTACTTTAAAGGAGGTATCACCTATGATTAAGATTATTAATCTTATCTACATCAATGGAAGACTCGCTTCCAACGAAGATTTGAAATCTTTGTTGAAAGATGAATGTCGTTATGGTGAACGTGCTCTTCGAACCGTTCACTACACGCACACAAACGTTCGAGTAATTAAATACTCGACTCGTTGGTGAACCAAGGTTTTCAGACGTTTGTCCTTAATCAAGCGTCTACCATTGTCTTTCGTTTCGATGATACTCACCGAAAGGGAGTTAAGCTCGGACGAGAAAGGAGACATTATTTTATTACTTAATCTTCAAGACGCGAGAACGCTCGCTGACATCATCGTAACTGACAAAGCCAATCGTAAAGAATTCTATGATGAATTCGAGATTGATAACCTTTGTCGTAAACACAATCTTTATTGTGTTCCTGCTCGTTCGCTTGCACACGCGTTGAACGAGTGTAGGCAAGTTAAGGATGCCGAATTCAAAGAATTCGACATCAACGGTGGTGAAACCTACTGCGGTGAAACCGTAGAAGGTGTGGTAATTAAATATTACCGTTAACTTCACACGTGGAAGCGATAACCACGTTAAAAACACTTCTGTAATGCAGCCAAGGATGGTTCCAAGCCCGTGTAAATGCAGAGGACAGGATGATACGAAGCTGTTGAGCGTATCCCCTTGGGTATAGGGTTGAGCCTCGTTTGTGTTGAAGCAAGCGTTAAGTATCTTCAATGGGACTTGCATCCCGTTATGCAAGAAACACCGTCTCAAGTTGGTGGATGTTGAACTTGGGTATTCCCGTAAGACTAACCGAGAGGAAGAAAAAGAAAGTCGGTTTCGCGGAACAGTTGCATTTCCGTTCCAATACGTTGGGTGATACCTCGTATGGATTTCCTGCGCACGTTGCGATACAAAAAACAGTGCGTTTGCGAGCAGGAAACACGAGGGAAGTACCAGCGTAAGTGGAGAAAACCAGCAAGTTTGTTGTTGGAAATATGTAACAGTGTTGTCTGCTGAAGGCAAAGCGGAATTTGCATCCGTACCGCTTAACAATACGGATGTTCCATCAAACAAATCGGTTGACTGCGATAAAGGGCAACGTACCTCGCACAACCAATGGAGGTTTGTTATGAATACCTATCAAGAGAAATTTGCCAACATGATAAACAAGGCGAACAGCAGGAAACTCGTTGAACAGCTTTATGATCAATGCTGTTCAAATTGTACATACAGGTTTGTATGTAATGAACGTGTATGCGGAGTTACGTGGGCAAGAGATATGTCTATTCAACGTCTGAAAGAAAATGATAAGATGCTCGTGCATCTTCACATTGTCTTTCCCGAAGAAGAGAAGCCGAAAGCCTCTCCAAAACCTAAAACAGCCGAAGAGAAGGCTGCGAAAGCTTGTGTACGTTTTCTCGATCGTGTATACGATAAAACGGACGATGAGGAGTTGAAAGACCTTATCGATGATGTTACAGTGCAGCTGTGTCTGAACGACACGACAGCAATCGATCGTTTGAAAAAGAACTACGAAGTCTTGTACTTTAAGCTGGCAAGGCTTTGGTGGAAATATGTTGATTCGACAAAGGAGGTTAAGTAAAATGCTTTGCATTTATGATTTCAGAGAATTTAGTTATCTTTGCAAAAAGAAGCTGAATATTAGAACCGTTAAAGACTTGAACCAAGTCCTTAAATCGAGTAAAATAACAATAAAACAACTCTATTGTGTGTTAAACGGTGGATGGATAGACATCAACCGTAAATAAAAGGAGGCAATAAAAATGAACAAAATAGAAAACGAATTTATCTACCCGACAGGGTGCTCGATGACAAGTTGGAATAACGATTGTGAAGAAATCAAGGCGGAGGCCGAAAGAATACTCAATGAGTATAATTTATACGACCATAGCCGCGAAACGAACATTGCTAACTCTAATCAGTTAGTAACGGTTCTTGAAATTCTTAAAGAGATTAAATAAATCCATAGGAGGATAAAAAAATGACTAATAACAAATTCAGCAAAAAGGTAGATCTTAGAAGCCGCGAAGAAATGATAAAATTTCTCACTTCTCATTTCCGTTACGACACGATGAGTTCGTGGAATAACGCAACGAGTTACGCACACAACGTGAAACTTTATAATCTCGGTTTAACGGAAGAGCAGCTCGACAAAGCATACGAAATGCTTGAAACCGACGAATTATACGACCTTGCCTTCGCGCCAGACATCACAATGTGGAATAAACGGCACAATTACGAATGGCAGGTTGGCTTCAACGGAAGTAGCGGTGGCTATCTCGTTTTATACACGGGAGGACAGAGAGACAGTGGTTATAAATCGCAATGTACGGAATGCAAACAGTTGAATTATCACACTGTTGAAGAAACGGGTTGCAAATGCGGAAAATGCGGAAAAAATACGAGGAAGAACCTCGAACACCCGATTATGCAGTCTTACAGTTATCCAGGAAGAGGCATCGATATGGGAGAAGACTTTGAGGATTGGAACATTTCGGAAATCCGCGAACGAGTAAAAATTGTTCAAGAATTCGACGCGTTGTGCGACAAGTTACTCGCAAACCTGATTTATTACTGCGATAATGCGAGCGTGGAAGAAGAGGAATATTATATTCCGCAAAAATGCAAGACGATCGTAATCGGCGATTAAAAAATTATGCTGTCCTAACGGCAACACGGGGAAAGGAGATTTATATATGTTTACCAATTACACAGAAATCATTAAGGTTCCCGACAACTGGACAGATTTCGACAACGAACGCGATGAACTTCAACAGTACATCGCTGAGAAGCTTGATAATGGCGAGAAGGCTGATAAGATTATCAATATCATTAATAATAACTGGTCTTTCTTCGCCGAAGAAACAGCAGTTCTTGTTGTTGTCGAAGATTACGATTGTTTGACAATTGTAGACGAAGATGGAAACGTCAATGAAACAGTTTATCCATTTGATGAAAAACGAACATACTATATGCAAAAAATGGAACAAAAACTGTATTTTAAACGTTATTAAAAATTTGGTTGTGCTACCGACCGTAAACGGGCGAAAAAATATTTTAGGAGGTACGTAAAATGACGTACAGAGAACAATTAAATAAAGTAAGAGATTTAGGAATCTCTATCTGCGATTTGGAAATCGCGAACGAACTCGATGCAGTTCTGGACTTCGAGTATACCGAAGAGGAATTTGAAAGTTTATGTGCTTTCAGCGTTGAAGCTTATCTCGATGCCGAAGCAATGACAACTAATGCAATTGCAAAATGTATCAACGATTTGGTTGACGAAGAAGGCAAAACGGTTGAAGAAATTCTTGAAATGGATAAATGGGATTTCATCGACGAAGCAAGTAATTGGTTATAAAAACCAAAGGAGAAAATATCATGAAAAAACTTTATTTAAACAACTGGAACGTAAACGCAACAAAGATTCTTGACGAAATCGATCGTCAAGTGAAAGAACTGGGTGGTGAACCCGCAGCCGAGATCGGTCACGAATATTATTTCAAAAAAGAACCGATTGAAGTCGAAGCAAAAGACGGTTCGACGTTTATATCAAAACACGCAGACGTTTTCGGCGTATATACACATTTTGTCATCGGAAATATGTACTATTACATTGAACTCGATGATAATCCATTTATGGATTTCGCTTTTACAAAAGCAAATCGAGATTATAAATGGAATAATCGGTATGGGGCAATACTTCCGAAGAATTTGTTCAAATATAACGAATTTCAGTTATATACCGATGAACAAATCAAAGAAACGGCAAAAACAATTCTCGATTGGGCATTGCAGGCAAGAGAGAATAATATTTACAACGACAAACGCGTATTCGGTAGATTGATTACTGAAAGCGAATGGAAATCGAAACAAAAGGAGGTGAAATAAAATGCGCAACACTATCAAAGCGAAAGTAGGTTATGTCATTTGGTTTAAAAAGAGCAACCCAGACAAAGTAACCGTCTGCGATGGCGATGACGTCCTTTTTAGAGGCGAACGTCGTTCGTGGGAAGATTACAAAGAAGAAGTTCTCGACGATGGGAACGAAATGGCACACAAGGTTGAAGTATTCACGACAGTAAAAGGAAATCAATTTATTTACTGGCGTGATGAAGAAAGCGACGAAGACTTTATAACAAAAGTCGAACAAAATTAAGGAGAAACTGAAATGAAAACTTATTACATCAAAGTCACAGAAACGCGTACGCAAACCGTTGAAGTCCATGCGGAAAATGTAGACGAAGCTTTATTTAAAGCGGAAAATGCTTATGATAACAGCGAGTTAGATCTTGAACCGAATCTCAATAATATGTACGATACGCAGTTCAACGACGTAACCGATGAAACCATCTACAACTACGAACTCGGCGGTATGCCTAAATTTTATGAAATTCAATAAGGAGAATTGAAATGATTAAACTTACTAATTTCCAAAAACGCATCTTAAAGCAAAATCTTGCAGAAATCGCAGCGAAAAACACAAAAACGTATTTCGGCGATTTGGTATTCGCGTTCGAGTGGATTGACAACCACGAAGAATTCAAGGAAAAGACAATCATCTTTATTTCTCGAAAAAATGGTATCGAATTGAATTACCTCGATAACCCCAGAATTCAAAGTTATCTTGGATGGGGCGAAGAAAATGAACAACAGGCTTACACTGTTGATTTATTTAATCTCGCAACCATTCATGATACTTGGGATTCGAGAGACGAAGCACCTGCAGCGGACAAAATCGGTCATTATTCTTATCTTCGTGATGAAGACGATGACAGATTTTGTTGTATTCGCAAGTATTAAACGTTAAAAACAGTCGGGGTTGCAAAGTCAACTCAAAAATTAAACCCGACTGTCCCGAAAGGGAAAGGAAAATATATTATGAAACATTACGTACTTATTGAAACCTGTGTTGATGCAGAAGACAAAAACACCGCAGTTGAAAAGCCCGAAAACGTTCTTCGTGGAAAGCCGCAAGGCGTTGAATATAAAGCAAGCGTCGTTTTGAACGCAGATTCGAAACACAAAGCTTATTTGCAATATCTTTCTCGTTGGATCTTTGAGCATTACGAAGACGAGTTCCAGGATTGTTCGCCAGCTGGATATGACGAATGGCTTGATTGCGAAGGAGAATCATATTACGAAGATAATTCTATTAACGGAATGGAACCCGAACGCTATCTTGCTTCTTTACTTCTTGCCAACAGCAGTTATAAAGGTGAAAAGTATTATGAAAAAGAAGATGAATATACAGAAATCATAAAAGAAAATAAACATCTTCTTATAGACAACAACGACAATGAATACGAAGAAGACGACGGTGATAAAAAATATAATATTTACGAATATAAAAATTTAACACCGAAACAATTGCGAGAAATGTACAGAACCGTCACGGGATTAAACAACGATGAAGAATTTACAAATCAAGAAATAGTGAAGTATCTCTTAGATGCTTTACAAGAAAGCAAAAAAGTGGATGACAATGAAGAAGGTCCTATGGAACAGATTGAAAAAATGGCGAAAGAAAGAAGTGAAATAAAAGATATTATGAAACTCTTAGATAAATGCGTTTCATTAAATCCAATGTGTAAAAGTGAAGTTGCAAATGTTCTTTATGGAAACAACTACCGAAAAATCTCAGAAGATAGTGTTGTGCTTTCAATGGAAGAATATAAGAAGTTAAAAGGTAGTCATAAGGGCGAAAAGTATTATAACGAAAAAGAAGCTTTTATCTGGAAAATTTCATACGGTGAATATGAACTTGCAGAGGACGGTGGAATTATTCTCGATAGTACCGCAGCAAGCGTATTCAGCGTTGGCGAATTGGTTAAAGTCATCTTCGAAGACGAGGAAGATCAAGTAGGTGTTTACAGAGTTGTTAAAGTCACGGATACTCAGTGTATTTGTGAATTCGTAAAATAATCAATAAATCAAATTATACCTTGGGACACTTTCCTGTTTAGAAAGCCGAAAAAGGATTTATTATGTTTAGTTTCAAAGACGCAATTAAGAAGATTCAGGAATATTATCCTGGCTTTGAGGAAAAAGAACTCACAAATATCGATGAGTGGTACGACAAAGAGGAAAATCAAGAATATTATAAAACAAATTTTCCGAAAAGCTACGAAGCGATTATGAAAAACTTAAGCACGGAACGCAAGTTCATCAATCTTTATGATGGGCAAGGCGATGAATTCGCCGTTGGCTGTTATGGTTCAATGCGTTCTTGGGCGTTCAAAGTCCTCGACTGGATGGATTCGGACGGTTTTTACGACGAAGAAGCCGAAGCTGGCGATGTTGAAATGGTCAACGGTTTCGTTATGATGGATTGTTTCCATGAAGAAACGGTTATCGGTTTAATCAACGAAATTTGGACGCTTGACATCGTGGAATACAGCGAAAAAGTTGATTCCGCACAACAGAAAGCAACTCAATTTTCGACGGTTGAAGACGTACTTAAACAAATGGGTGCATTAAGACCGTTAAAGAAAAACGGCGATTTGTCCGAAAAAGGTTGGGTTGCGTTCGAAACGCTTCGAAACTTTTTAAAGTATCTCGCACAGCAAAATGTTGTTAAATTCTACGAGGACAAACTCGATGAATTTATTGATAAAGATTAATTTATAAGGAGAAATTATATTATGTTAAAACTCATCAACAACAAAAACATCAATGGCAACTTTTTCATCGAAAATTTCGATGAACGCGAAGAAAAAGATCGTGTAAAAATATACGATTCTGACGAAAACTATCTCGATTATCTTCCACTTGAAGAAGATGATACGCCAATCGAAGAGCAATACAATAATTATATTGAAATGCTCGAAAATTTCAAAACGGTCGAAGAATTGATGGATTGGCTCGTTTGCGATTATGAATTCATCGGAAACAAGCCAGAAGCAATAAAATACGTTTTGACGGAGTGGAATTTACCCGATGACGAATGTGATCCGCTCGATAGTGAGTGGGTGAACAGAATCGGCGATACTTACATCATAATTGCTGAATATTAAAATTTAAAGGAGATAAAAATATGAAATACCCTATGTTTGACAAAAATGACAACGCAATCTTATACGAACACGAATTCCCGATTATTCTCAAATGTGAGAAGTGTGGGAAGTCAGAAAAATCTTCGGTTTACTTTTCCAATCATATTCCGACCGCAAAAGCATCGTTTAAATACGAATACGGCACGAAAAAAGACCAAAAAGGTAAATATTGGTGGACGTGCGATTGTGGCGGAAGCATGTATGTAACAAAGAAATTCATAAAAAGTCAGAATATTAAGGAGGTGTAATATGCTTGAAAGCTTTCACGATTACATCTTTCGCGTCAAATGCAACGACGGCCCTTCAATGACAATAACACTTGTCGCAGAAAATTATGATAAAGCCGTATCGTATGCAAAAGGCTGTTATGCCGCAGACCATTCAATTTATGCCGATGATCGTTATAATCTTTGGCAAATTGAACTGTTATAAACAAAAAAAACAATTACGTCGGGACACTCTCATACGTCAAGAGCCGAAAAAGGAATTATTATTATGAACTACAACGAAATGACTTACGAACAAATCACGAAGGTACAGGCTCGTAAGATGCACAAGCAGGGGGAACAAGTTTATGTTCTCCCAAGTAAAGCAAATCCCAATTCAACGTGGTGGAGACCGCTTCCCACCATTCCTACAGACACAGAATTCGATAAATTCATAAACGAATATCGTTTCTACAACTGCAATAAGGAAGTGGGAATGGGCACTACGTTCTACAAAGAAGAAGAGCAGTTTGAACCCAGAAAAAGAACCGCTCTTGATGGTAACACGTGGTGGATGGTTTACGACAAATTTAGTCATCAATACAGCCCTCTTCTTTGCTTCGGCAAGTATAAAACGAAGAAAGAATGCGAGATTGCAATAAAATTACAAACTGTCGCGAATAAGGTCTAACCCGTGGGCGGCGGGTAATCCGCTCAAAGGAGTTTGTCATGAAAAAATATTATGTAGAAGTCACCAACGAAAACTACGGTTGTATTTTACAATCGCGTTGGTTTAAAACGCGTAGAGCGGCTATTGAATGGGTAAAAGGAATTTCATATCTTTATGGTCGATATAAAGAAAACAATATATACCTTATGAGTGCTATCTTCCACGGAGACCAATATGAAGATATATATCAAGAAGAAAGTATTAAAGAATTGCTTTACAAGTAATTAAAATAAATTTGGTTGCTCCCAGCCATAAGGGAAAAGGAATTTATATTATGAATAAGAAGATTTACAAAGTAGCAGTTGCATTGAACAACGGTATCGAAGGCGTAAGATTCGTTAAAATCGAGGCTTATGACGAAGTACATTTGATACATATTCTCAGAACAAGAAATTTGGAATTTTGTTTTATCGATTCTGTAACCGAAAAACGCAAATATTGCGTTTCGATTTGCAATTTCAAAAATGGAATTCGTATCGAAGAAAAATGCGATATTTATGAAGAATATAAAGATGCAAAATTATTCTTTAATAAATACGTACTTGAAGGAAAATATGTAATGCTTTGGCTTTGTGAAAACGACGAAACAAAAATTTGCGAAATCGAATCTAACAAACCGATTCTCAAAACGAAAGAAGAAATTCTTGCATTTATGAAAGAACGTTGGAGCGAAAGAGCCGTAACAGAATATATTTCTCACGACGGCAAACAGTGTTATCGTGTGTTTGGAAATATACCTCATTTTCAAGATTTATGTGAATGTGCAAATATTGAATGGAAATGGATTGACGATTTCCAGATGACTGCAAAAGGTTCTGATTTTGAACTTGAATATTGCGAGCACGATATCATTCTTGCGTTTGAAAAATAATTTAAAAAAACTTTATTTTAAACGCTTGACAGAATAAATTAAATTTGTTATAATAAAATTGTAACCGACCTGCGGCGGTATATCCGCAGGAAAGGAGTTATATTATGGAAACTAAAACCGCACTTGAAATGTTTGTAGAAGAGGATGTGAGATATCGTGCTAATTTCCTCACGAATTGTAAAGGTTATCTGTCCGAACGAGATGATGAAGATTTGTCGGAATGGCGTTTCGCTGCAATACTCGAATACTATGAAAACGACAGAATTCCGACCAAAGAAGAACTCGAATATCTCGATAAATTCGGATTTAACTTCACGGAGTTTGCAGCTCATTACGAAGTTGTGACGCTCGATGCGCCAAACGGAGAAATCTGCACGGTTGACAGCACTTGCGACCTCGAAGAAGCGTTGAAGTGGTATAACGAAGAAATCAATGGATATGTTTATATCCAATTAGTTGATCACAATTCGATGCTTATCGCAGTTTTGAAATGCAATTTTTAATTAAGGAGATATAAAACATTATGAAAAGCAAAATGTATTTCGCGTCCAACACGGACAAAAACGGCAACACTTATCAGGCAATTGTTGACAACGACAATAAAACCGTCAGAAAAGGTTATTTCCTTTTCAGATGGAAAGATCAAATCAAAATGCCAAAAGCTAAAATCAAACAAATAATTGAGCAGTACAAGCAGCAAGGTTATAAGGAGGTTGAAGACTGATGAATTACGTCAAAATTAACAGACAGGAAGCTCGTAAATTGCACGAGGCAGGAGATAGCGTATATCTCCTGCCTTCCAAGGCAAATATCAACTCCGTTTGGTGGGAACCAGCAGAGTTGGATAAAGAGCAAGATTTCGATAAATTTTGCAGTCAGTATCATTATTATAATTGCAATCTTTTCGAAACAGGTAAACAAATTGCTTTTTATAAAAAGGAAAATTAATTTTAAGGAGAAAATAACATGGTTGATTTAATAAATAAAAAAATAGGTAGACTTATAGTATTAAGAAAAGAAGAAGAAAACACTTCAGACAACAATTGGGTTTGTCTGTGTATATGTGGAAATGAATGTACCGTAAAAGAATCTGATTTAATAAACAAAACACAAACAACTTGTGGTCATTGTGAAAACAGAGGATATAATTTTAAACACGGGGATGCAAGAAGGGGAGGTCATCATAAATTATACAGCATAAGAAAAGGAATGATAGAAAGATGCTATAACCCAAATAGTATCGGTTTTCCAAGATATGGAGGAAGAGGTATAAAAATATGTAAAGAATGGTTAGAGAATTACAATAATTTTAAAACCTGGGCAATAAATTCGGGATATCAAGAAGGTTTATCAATAGATAGAATTGATAGTGATGGTGATTATACCCCAGAAAATTGTAGATGGGCAAATGATGTCGAACAAGCGAATAATAAAAAATGTGTAGAAAAATATGAATATAACGGCGAAATACATTCGATTTCAGAATGGGCAAGAATTTTAGGTGTAAAAAGAGAATTGTTAAAAGATAGAATTCATAAATTAGGTTGGTCTGTCGATGAAGCATTGTCTACACCGCCAAAACCAATAAATAATTTAATCGAATATAATGGTGAATCTCATACTATAAAAGAATGGAGTGAAATTACTAAAATACCAGAAAATACACTTAGATCAAGAAAGCATTATATGGAATCAATCGAAAAAATACTTACAACACCGTATAACCCCCAGCATTAAGTTGATTTAAATTTTAAGGAGTAAATAATATGATTAAATGTTGTAATTGTGAAAAAGAATTCGAAACCGAAAATGATTTAAGTCTTATTTGTGAAAAACAAGAATTAATCAACGGTTTTTGGCAAGCTACAGAGAGATTTGTAACAGACGGAAATATTCCAAAAGACACAGATACCGAAAGATATGAAATATTTAAAGGTTGTCCAGATTGTCTTGGTGACGAATATTTAATGGATGTAAAAGATTAAATTTTAAGGAGTAAATAATAATTATGGAAAAGAAAGTTATTACTTGGTATGGAAAGGAGTATTATTTGCTTGGAAAAGATAGTGAAGGAATTAATTACTATTTAGAAGAAGCAAGTTGGGATTGCGGTTGGCACTGGGGTTTTGGTTGTGTAAAAACTTTTACTAATAACAACTCTCCAAAAAACTCAAAAGATATAAGAAATCATCAGAATTTTGATATGATGTTTTTAAATACTAACGGATATGATGCCTTTAAAAAATTCTTTAAAGAGACTCCTGTAAACAATAATGAGCTTTGGAAATTAGTAGAACTTATGGAATCTTTTTATGTTACAAGAAACTATTCTGATTTTATTCATAGAGGCTCTGCAGGTTATTCTTCCAATCCAGTAGAAGATTCCATTAAAAACGAAGAAGAATACAATAGAATTAATAAGACAGTAATCCCTAATATTATCAGTGAGGTATATAAAATCCTTGGAAATTAACATCTAAAGTAACAAAAATTAAATCAAAGGAGATATAGATTATGATTTATCGTAAACGCACACAAAAAGATGTAACTGACAGCAAAATCATCGAGATTTGGAACGAATGTCTCGGAGAAGCCAAACGACTTTATCCGAGATACTTCGAAAACTGCACACCAGAACTTTATATGGACAATTCCTGTTCACATCTTGGAAGATGTTCTTACAGCGTGATTGATCCGTATGAAAGAAATGTTGACAAAATCAGATATTCTCGGTGTATCATCACGGTTAGTTCGAATCTTAAACAAGATTATGAACAAATTCGTAAAACGATTTGTCATGAACTCGGTCATTTCGTTACACCGAAAGAACATCATTCATATTTATGGAAAGTTCGTTCAGATAAAATCGGCGAAAGATGGGGCTACAAAGCAACTGTTCGTGCAGATAGCGAAACGTTCCATAAAGCCATTCTCGAAGCACCCAAAAAAACCACGTTTAAATATATGGTTTGGTGTCCACATTGCTTTGCAAATTGGAAATATAAAAGCTTATGCGGCATCGTAAGAGAGCCGCAGAGATACCAATGCGGAAAGTGCAAAGTTAAATTACAATCAAAGAAAATTATTTTGGAGGACAAATAAAATGACAAAACTCACGGAACTTGAAAAGCAGAAAGCAATCACTTGCGTTAATTACGTTGAAATAGAATTCAGATGTAAACGTTATAAGCTCGAAGATGAATATGCCGAACTCAATCATTATGACGAAGAGTTAGAGAAAAAACTGGAACATACAAAAGAAATGGAAGAGTTTTATTCGGAACTCGCACGTAAATTAAAGGAGGTACTTTAAAATGTACGAAATCGGAAGAACAGAATTAACTTACAATTTGGAAGATGCAGAACGCAAGGGTTGGGAAAGAAATGAAAGCATTATCGTCTTTCACGTTCCCGAAGAAGAATACAATCTTTTGAAAGATAAATCTTTGGGTGAAATCAGAGATTATCTCGAAAAAGAATACGGTATGCACGACGGTTCTGATTATTATGTGCAGCCAGGAGCAAAGTACACGGATTATGTGGTAGAAGCCATATATGAAGTTGGTTGGGATGGACAGCTTATTGTTCGTGAAATCGAAGCATTGAATATTTAAGGAGATATATTATGAAACAAGAACGTTATGATAATTACAAAGACGAATACAAAGAGCTTTGCGAAACCTTCGGTGAAAAACCGAAGGTTGACGTAGACAAACTTTATGATTGTGAAGTGCGTATCGAAAGCGAGATTGAAAAGCTTCTTAAACATCAGAATAAAAAGCTTTACAAACAAGCAAAAGCGGAACTTGAAGCAAAAGGCGTGAAATACAATCTTTCACCAGAAAAGAAAATGTTCATCTTAAATCAATTCAAAGATTTCTTGTTTGATTTCAGAATTTTCCCGAAAGTCGAAGATTATAAAGCCGCTTTGAAATGCGATAAACGCTCGCAAATTATTAAAATTCGTGAAAAAGTCGAGGAGGGTTGGAGTTATGACTTATGATAAACTTGTAAAATTTCTCTCAACGTACAAAAAGTGCTCTTACGTGAAGATCTTATATAAGATCGATGTGGGAACCAACAAAGCAAAAATGAACCATTACAGCGTAAATAAGCTCGTCAGAATGACCGTTCGTATCGGGTTGAATTATAAACCGACGGCTAACGATATATGGTTCTCTCCTACGGATATAAGCGGTATCGTAAAAAGTAATTACGATGAAAACCGTTTGTATTTGCAAACATTTCTTTCGCCAAACAAACCAAAGGTGAAATATCTTCTCAACGGCCAAATTGAGAGAAAGTCATTTTTGGTTAATTATGGATATTTGAACACGAAACAACTTCTGCACTCAAACGGAAATATGTTTACGCTCAATATCGATAATATTATTAAAATCGGAAAGGAGGTGATGTAAGCTAATGCTAATTAGTCTACTATTTGTTATTGTTTGCTTTTGGCTTTGGCTCCATGGTGCGTTTCCACCGAAAGATCCGCCAAATTAGCAAACCGCTATCGAAGAGCGAGGCTTCGAACAAATCTTATTATTTGAGGTGAATTATGATACTTTTAATTCTTATCGGTTGGTGTGTTTACCTGTTTTGCAAAGAAGCAGGAGAAACGGTTAACGAAATTCGTGGTGTTGTCGGAAAAGAAGCGCGCGAACACGAAGCAGAGATTATTGCAGAGGAAATTCTCAATAATCCAACTACTCATATAATTGAAATAGGGGAGGCAAGAATCTTGACGTTTATGATTGATGGATATCAAGAAGTTATCATACTTAACTAGCAGTTGACGGGCGGCGGATAGGAGAATAATCTTATCCGCCAAACCTTAAAACTTCACAAACTCTTTAAAAGACATAATAACACTCAAGCGCATCGAACCCCAAAGTTGCGCTATACAAATAGTAAGATACGCGAGGGCTTATTATGCGAGGATTTACGCGCACGGCGCGATAAAATGGTTTGAAGGCCGCCCTTGAAGCGTTGATAAAAATGGTTGACCGTCGGTTTGTTTATATATAACAAAAAAAACAGCCGATCTTTTGACCGACTGTTTTTTAAGGAGTAACAAATATGAATATACCAAACAAAGAACGAATCGCAAACTCTCCTGCAAGGCACTATGATTAATTTTAAGAGAGGGAGAAATCAAACTTAATGGATGTAAAATTTTAGGAGGATTGTTATGAACGTATGGATCGATTCGTCCCTCTCTTCTATAAGCAAATCCGAATGGCTTTGAGTTTTCTCTCTCAACCTTTCGACACGTATAGTATAACATATTTCTTGGAAAAAGTCAACTGATTTTGATATGTTTTTAAAATATTTTTTAAAGAATTTTCAAGCTGACCGATTATTTTTTTAGCCGCCGCCCGCGTGAGATATTATAATCGCTCTTGGCTTACAAAATACCGTCTATTTTTGTGCGTATAGCGTTGCACGTATAATCTATCGGGTAAGATAAGATACGCAACGTGGGTTTATTTAAAGCTGTCCTTGGGCGGCGGATAATAAACAAAGAAAAAGGGCGGCGGATAGCTGCCCTTTATGATTATTCATATCTTACTGGAAGAAGGCAATATTCTGGAATCAGTTCTTCTTTCCCTTCAATAAATCGAGCGTCTTCATCGTCCCAATGCACGATGTAATAGTTTTCGTTGCTGTATTGTCTCCAATCAATAACCGTGCCGTAAGACTTGCGTTTAACGCTTAATCCTGTTTGAGTTAAAACAACTCTATCGCCAAACTGATATTTAAGATGTTCATCCCAAATATTACAATAACGCTCGTGGACAACTTCAAAATCTTTTTCTCGAAATGCCTTAAGTGTTACTTTGTTTGGTTCAAGAAATACAGGAATTACCGCAGTATCATGTCCGAGACAAGTTCCGATACAAGCTACTTTGAACCATTTGCCTTTCAGTTTGTCGGTATATGGATTTTTAAGCTTAATCAGACAACCTGCTTCCAAAGGTGGTGTGAGATCCATATCGTCTACTGGCGAGTGAGGTTTCGCGTATAATTCTTTTGCATCTACTTCGAACGGTTCTGTTTTTATCGCCGTGTTTTCTTTTTCTTCGAGTTTTACAGTATCTCCATAACCATATTCTTTTTCTACGGTTGACAATTCATTGCTGACTTTGGTTGCTACAACAGGCTCTTCCGCCGCCCGTGCAGCCTCTTTTAATTCCTCGATTTCATCAAATGGCGATTTCCTCCCATAAAGCTTTGCCAATGCTTCAACGGCTCCGATAAATTCATCGTATTTATCTTCGTGATAAAGACCGACACTTTTACTCACCGTACCATCGTTGGCAAACGTTTTGTTATCTGCAAAACAAACGATTTTAATTTCTCTTCTTGTAGTGTGGAATTTGCTAAGTTTAAAATTATGTTGCAATGTTTGTTGAGATACAATCGATACTGGATTTAAGGCTTTTATTTTTTTGCCACTCTCTCTCATTTGGGTATAAGATCTTATTGTTATTTCCCATTTATCATCTGGAAATTTCCTTGTGATTTCAAACATATCGCCATAACAAGACCACTCTGGCTTTGTGCATTTAACAAGTGCACCGACTTTCATATCTTCAAGTCTCATTCTTTCTCTCCTCTTGGGCGGCGGACCGACCAATATTTATACATCAATTATACTA
>ULXM01065270.1_pt1 | contig 16962 bp, 10 predicted proteins | sample 1961271 | NCBI WGS metagenome assembly ULXM01 (sample SAMEA4835838, study PRJEB28245) | human gut metagenome | biome: gut microbiome; material: fecal sample | place: Denmark | collected 2008 | reverse complement strand
AGCACACTTGATATATTCATTATTCCGCCGTAAATAACGAGGACTGACAGGAAGGAGTAGATACAAAGGGCGAGCGTGTTGCGCTTTTTCGAGAAGATGATACCTGCGAAAAAGCCAAGAAGCCCCATTGCAAACATCTGCCACGGCGTCCACATACCCTGACCGAACAGCATATTCGATACAAGCATGGAAACCGCACCGACAAGAAAGCCTGCCTGCGCACCGAGCGCCGTTCCGCTTATGATAACGATTGCGGCAACTGGCTTGAACTGCGGGAACATAAAGAAAAGCTCCCTTCCTGCGACAGCCGCCGCAGAAAGCACGGCAAGCACCGCAATATCCTTTGCGGACGGCTTCTTTTTTTCGAAGCTGATAAAGAAAGCGGCAAGGCACTCGACAAGCACAGCAAGAATTATCAGCAGATGCTTTCTTGTGCCGTTAGGGACAAAAAGTGTGCCGAGTATCACTGTGAAAGGAATAAGAACGGCGGTTATAACGCCTGCGACAATATCGGACGGAGTTACTTTTTTTGTGGTTACGGGCGGCTTTGCCATTGAGTTTTTCGGTGCAACGCCGATTATAAGCATAATCATAGGAACGCACAGCAACGCATATTGCAGCCAGAACGGCTCTGACGGTATCTCAAAAGGGAATATGCCGGTACCGGCTAAAAGCATAAAAATAAATCCGACACTGCCGAGCGAAAGCATTACCTTTCGGAATATCGAGAGCCTTTTGCGTTTTTTGCGTTGCGGTACTGCTGTGTCGGGCTTATCGCCTTTTATGCCGTGAAAACGTCCGGAGAGATCGCCGTAGTTTTCAGCCTTTCCTCCGAGAGAAGCTATAAGCCCTGCGACAGTGTAAACATTATCGCATACGTTTTTGGCAATTTTCGCACTGTCTGTTGTGAAGAATGAAGAATCGGCAAAGAACTGTGACGGCGGCAGAGATACGCTTATTTCGCCGTCAAAAAGCAGGGCGCATATATCCGCCGTTTCGGCACAGAAATCCATATCGTGACTGACAATCACAATCGTTTTCCCGTCTGCTTTAAGCTGTTTCAATAATGCCGAGAACATCTGCTTATATACTGCGTCCGCCGCCTTAGTCGGCTCATCAAGAAGAAGTATATCCGCACCGTAGGAAACGAGCTTTGCGAGCGCCGCCTTCTGCCGCTCCCCGCCGGATAAGTCAAACGGGTGACGTGACAGCAGATGCGTAAGATTAAATGCGGCGGCTATTTCATCGGCATTGCCGGCAAATTCTTCTCTGAGCGTTTCCTTATTGAAAAGCAGGGTAGGGTCTTGCGGAAGAAAACCTATCTTTCCGCCGTTTATCGTTATTTTTCCGCTGTTTTGCTTGAGCGTACCGCAGATAAGGCTTAGCAGGGTCGATTTTCCTGCGCCGTTGCCGCCCACTATTGCGGTTATGCTCCCTTGCTTTATGTCAAGCGAAAGGTTTCTTATAATATCTCTTTTGCTGTTCTTATAGCCGAAAGACAGATTTTTAACGGATATACAGCTTTCTTCCGACAGCGTATCGTCTGCGGCGGCAGGTGATACGAGCCTGTGATTTTCGCCATAGGACGTATACCAGTCCTTAGCGGAGGGAACGTCAAGCAGTGGAAGAACATTGCTGACAGATGCGCTTGCTCTTACACCTGCCGGCATTTCAAAAAGCATAGGGTGATTGTTTTCTGACAGATGCTCTGTAAGAGAGCTTGCGTCGCCGTCGTGACACACCTTGCCGTTGTCGAGCATAACCGCACGTTTTGCAACGGACAAAAGACCGCCGAGCTGATGCTCGGCAACAATCACTGTCGTACCAAGCTCCTTGTTTATTCTTACAAGCAGTGAAATAAACTGCGTGGATGCGATAGGGTCAAGCTGTGACAGCGGCTCGTCAAGGAGCAGTACATCGGGATTCATAGCCATTACAGACGCTAAGTTAATCATCTGCTTCTGACCGCCCGAGAGCTTGTCGCAGTCGCAGTACAGCAAGTCCTCTATGCCGAAGAACAAAGCAGTCTGGGAAACCTGCGAGCGTATTTCGTTTTGTGAAAGTCCTATGCTTTCCGCACCGAAGGCAAGCTCGTGCCAAACCTTGTCGCAGACGATCTGCTCGTCGGTAAACTGCGTGACAAAGCCGGCAAAATGACCGCTGAAAGAAATTTTTCCTTTTTGCGTTCCTGCGTCGGCAGGCGCTTTCATAAGATTTAAAAGGGTGGATTTTCCGCTTCCCGAGCTGCCGCAGAGTATTACGAATTCTCCTTTGTTTATTCTAAGCGAAATATCGGAGAGTGCGTTCATATCCGAGCCGGGATAGGAATATGACAGATTTGAAATATTATAAAGTTCCATTTCTTTCCCTCCGTTTAAAACGTGAATAAAGCTCGGCTACAACAGGCATCGCACAAAGTATGAGCCAGAAAACATCCGCAGAAATATCGAAAGCTGTCAGCGGCAGGATAAATTCGGGATAATAGAGATAATAGGCTTTACCGCTTGCAAAAAGAATAATAATTGCGGTTGTGCATATCACGGTAACAGACATTATAATAAAGTCGGACGGCGCAAAGCGGAATATGCTGTAGGCTGTACGTTTTGCTGTACCGTAACCTCTGTATTTCATAGAGCGGGCGGTATATGTGCTATGCTCAAGTGTATCCGTTACCGCAACGGAGAGAACGTGAACACCGCTTCTGATACGGCTTCTAAAGTTGCCCTCGTATATATCGTTTCCCACAAAACGCTGAGCCGCCGCCGCTTGCTTTGCCCGTCTTGCGAACATAGGCACTGAACGCAGTGTCATTGACAACAGCAAAGCGAGTGACGGCAGTGCTTTTCCGAGAAGATATACCGTTTTGTCGCTTGTCATACACTTGTTAAGTCCGATAAACCACATAACGAGCGATATTGTCATAGCGCCTGTAAACAGCGAAAAAATAAGCGTTTCAAGTGTGATACTGTTGCCGCTCGGTAACTTTGCAAGCTCGGTTATGCCTCTGTTTGAAAACAGAAGATTTATAACCGCCGCAAGCAGTGCCATAGGCAGCATTACAAAAAGCGTTCTTGCGGCGGTTTTTCCGTTAAGTAAAAAAGCAAAAACGGCAGAGCAAACAAGAGCCTCCGCCATAAAGACGGGGCTTTGCACTATTGCGGTTATCAGTATCACCGACAGAAAATACATTGCCGCTGTTACAGGGTGTGTTCTTTCCATTGTTGCTCCTTAGTTTTAAAGGTCATAGCCAAGCTCGCAGGTATAGCGGAACGCTATCTTGTCATTGCTTGCGGGCTTGTACGATGAACAGCCGTAGTTTGGGAAAACGCCGTTTACACTGTACATCCAGCCCGAGCCTTGTCCGCAGTCGAATTCATAAAGGTTGTTTATACCCTCGACATAGTATGAGCTGAACGCAGGGGTGTAGCTTGCCTCCATCTGAATACTGTTTTCGTCACAGATACGGCGGAGTATATCGTATACGCTTTCACCGCTGTCGAATCCGACCGTTCCGCTGAATATTACGGCATCATCGGGAACGTACTTTTCAAGTCCTTTTTTCAGTTTATCCTTGTTGTTGAGTATGGTTTTGCACTCTATAACGAATGTGCAGGTGTTGTCATATTTCTTTATCGGCTTGTTGGCAGGCTTCGGAGTTGTCGCCTTAGCGGTGGCTTTGGTCGTGGATTTAACGGTAGTTGTGGCTTTTGCGGTAGCCTTTGCAGTGCTTGTTACCGTGATTGGTTTTTCGGTTGCTTTGGAAGTTTCGGCGGTAGTTGCAGGCACGGTTGCTACATAAGCGGTTGTTGCGGTCGTCTGAGATGTGGTTTGTAAAGCGGTAGTTTGTGAAGATGTGTCCGTAAAGGTTGTTGCGGGCGTTGTCTGAGAATTGCCGTCTGTCTGAAAAGCGGTTGTTGCGACAAGGCTTTCTACGGTTGTAAACGATGATGTTTCGGGGGAAACGTATGATATACCGCTGTTTTCGGCGGCATCTTTTCCTGCAACGGCGGAAACTACCGCAATTATCACCACAACGACAAGAGCCAGCCCAAGACCGAGTATATATTTGTATTTATCAAAAAAAGCTTTCATTTTTTCTCCGTGAAATATCGGTTATGCAAAAATTGTTCCGCACCTATTTTATCATAAAAACAGGTACGGAACAAGCATTTACATAATAGTTTTACTTATTTGCGCTTTTTCTTCGAAATAAGCATAACTGCGCCTGAGATGAGAACTGCCATACCGCCTGTTACAAGTACGCCTGTACCGGGATTTATGGGATCGTTTTTATCTTCGGGCTTGCCCGAGCAGTCGCCGGGCTTTACAGAATCGCCGGGCTGTGCGGGCGTATCGGGATTTTCGGGTTCTGTCGGCTCAGCCTTCGCAGACATTTCGTAAAGTGAAGAGCCGTCCTTTGAAAGCTCATAAGCTGTAAGAGCGAGCGCCGCCTGTTCGGTAGCCATATAGTTTTCTTCGCCGCCGAGTGTGTGGCTGTAGCCGTTTTCTGTAGCGTAGCTTTCAAGTGCGTCGATAAGCGTGATGCCGTCAACGATGAATCTTGAATCTGTCAGAGGATCGATGCCGAGAGCGGCAAGAGCGATAAGTACCTGCGAGGTGCTTTCACTGCCGTTTGCATATCTTGCGTTCTCGTCAAGAGATTCTGCAAGGAACTCAAGACCGCTGTCTATAGCCGCATTTACCTTCTCGTCAGCCGCATAGGGAGCGAGTGCCTGTATAGCCATAGCCGTAAGGTCAACATCTGCGGTATCGCCTGCGAGCGCCCAGCCCTTGCCCGTCATATTGTCAACAATATAAGTGATAAGTTCATCGTGCGTCTTTGCGCTGTAATCTGTAGTATCGAATGCTATAAGTGAGAATATAACCGCATTGATACCCTGCGATGTGATATAGTCCATATCGTCAAGACCGCTCAGCAGGTTATGGCCTGCGATGTCTGCGGAATTCTTTCCGAGTGAGGACAGAGCGATTATAACTCTTGCGTTCTCCGTAGGCTTTCTGTCTGAAAGTCTGTCTGAACCGTTAGCCTTTACTGCTTCACAAAGCTCGCTGTAGTATTTTGCTGCCTTGTCGGCAGAGAGCTTTCCTGCTCTTGCAAGCGCTATTACGGACCATTCACCGCCGATAGACTGAACGGGGTAGATATTGTTATCCGCAAGAGTGCCGAGAACAGTGTCGAAGTGATCCTTGCTCTTTGTGCCTGCCTGCTTTATCGTGTCGATAACGGCAAATCTTTCTGTTGCCTTGTCAAGAGTATCCGAATTTGTGATCTTATCTCTTAAACGCTCGGGAACTGCCGAGTAAGCGTCCTTTGCATTTTCGATCTTATCCTTGCTGTCAGCGGTTACATTGCCGATTGCATCTATTGCCTTTATCGCATTGCTTATAACGTCAGCCTCAGCCTTAGCGAGAGCTTCTTCTGCGGCTGTTAAGGTTTCGTAGTTTCCTACAAGCGTCTTTGCGTTGTCGCTGAGCTTGTCATAAGCCGTTCTTGCCGCTGTGATGCTGTCATAGCTGTCGAGCGTTACATTGCCTATAGCGTCAATAAGCTCTTCGACCTGCTCAGCTGCCTTTACATCATCGGGAACGAGCTTTAAGTAAGCGTATACGGGCTGTTTTTCACCGTTCTGAACGATTATTCTGACAACCTTTATTTCAGACTGATTAAGTGCGATTTTAGCCTCTGTGCCGGATGCTACACGCTGATTGTTGATATAAATGTTATCATCGTCAGCACCCGAAACGGAAACGTTCACGCTTTCCTCGATGCCTGTGCTTATCTCGTAAACACCGTTATCATCGGGAGTGATTTCCTTTATTGTCTTGCCGTTTGCGTCTGTTAAGACTATTTTTCCGGGAAGCGCTGTCGTGCCGACCTCTTCCTCGGTTGCAGTTGTTCTTACAACATAAGAAACCTCTGTCGATTTCTCGTTGAATACGCCTGCCCAGATGTTGCTTGCTGTCTGTATCTTTATATAGTGAACGCCGTTTTTGAATGTAACGGGGTTGCCGTTTTCATCTACTGCCCACTTTAAGTCGAAACCGTTTGATTCGGCATTTTCGCTGTATGCGTTTACATTAGTGCCTATCGTGCCGTTCTTGAAGTAGTCAACATAGCCAAACCTTGTCGTGCCTACAAAGGAAGCTGTAGAGCTGTCGCCCTGTATACTACCCTGAACACCGGGGATAACAACGCCTCTGAGTGTGACAGTATCGCCCTTTGCAAGATCGTTCATATAATAAACGCTGGGTGAAACCCATCTGCCTGTCTGCTTTGAGCCGTCGTTTGAGTTGCCCTGATTGTCTGTCCAGCTTGTTTTACCGTCGGCTGTCTTTTTGTATGTTACTTCGTAATCGGTGATGGTTGTATCTTCGAAATGCTCACTTCCTGCGAGTGCATACCATGTTTTGCCGTCCTCAGAAACATATACCTGTCCGCTTTCAGCCGCACTTCCGCCGCTTACAAAGCTGTTGCCGTAAGCGTAGAAGTCAAGGCCGTAGGGGTTTGAGGGGTCATCTGTTACTGGGTTTTCATAGTAATATGTGATATAACCGCCGAAGTTACCGAGTGATTTTATAGTGCCTGCGAGCGTCTGCTCGGGGCCTACACCGTAGGAAACGTTGGTGTACTGGCTGTTGATGCAAAGATAATCAACTACCTTGTCGGGTACGTCATACTTGCTTCTCTTTGTAGCCTTGACAGTATAGCTTTCTGAAAGAGTGCCGTCTGTTACCGTTACAGTAGTGTTGGCGCTCTTGGTAACAAGGCTGTAAACGCCGTTTTCATCTGCTGTTGCGGCATCGTTGCCTATCTTAACTGCGCAACCGTCGGCAACCTTGAAATATACTGTGGGGAATTCTGCGTCATTTGCTATAACTATATTATAGCTGAGAAGTGACGGGTCGAATGCGGGATACATATCGCCGTGTTCGCTTTTAAGTTCTGTAAAGTGTACGTTCTTTATAGAAACGTCAGCCTTTACTAGCTTTATTTTGTAGCTTGTAATCTTGTCTGCGTCATCAAACTTGTCTGTAAGATAATCGCCGTCTGAAACCGCATCTATTGATACTGTAACAGTGCCGTCCTTGCTAAAGGAATATGCGGGAGTTGTTTCGCCGCTTTTAAGCTCTGTATATTCGCCGTCAGCCTTCGCTCTGAAATGAACGTTTGCGGTTTTGCCCTTGAGAGTAAGCGCAACTCCGTCGGTGCCTCCCAAAACATAGGCTGTGTAGCTGTGGCATTCTGCGTTTGTGCCGGTCGTATCGGTCACATTGCCGTTTTCGTCATTTCTGAAAACCGTTCCCTCTGCAAAGCCGTTGTACTTTGTCGCATACAGCTCCCTGCCGGCGGGAACAAGCGTGATGCCGCTTGTGCCTGCGATTTCCGCAGTGTAGTCATAGGGACGTGTTATGTTGAACACATACTGCGTCTTTATGCTTTCATCGTCAATGTAGCAAAGCTCTAAAATCAGCTTAGTCAAGCCGAAAGGAATATTAGAAATGCTGTTGAAGCTGCCGGACTTTATCTCGTTTCTCTGTGCAACTCCGTTTATATCGGTGTATACCGCATAGCACTTCAGCAGGTCCTTGTTGAACTTAGTTCCGCTGTTGATATAGAAAGATGATGTGCTGTAAGACTTTATCTTTACATCATATTCGAGCTTTTCGGGGTCGAAAGCGTCATTGTCCCAGCCGTCAAGCGAGAAAGCCGAAAGTGCAAAGCTGTCAAAACGTGCGGCGGGTCTTGCACCCTCCTTTATTGTTACCTTATAAGTGCTTGCTACTGCACCCTCGCCTACAGTAACGGTGATAATATCGCCGTCCTTTATTTCAGTAGGTTTTGTAAGGCCCAGCGTCTTGTCGCCGATCTTGCTTACTGTCTTGAAATTCTTGTTCAGTGCGGTAGGACGGAAATTGATGCTCTTTGTGCCGAAAGGAACAGTAAGAGTATAATTATAGGTCTTTGCACTGAATTCGGGGGAAAGCGTGCCGTAATCGCTGCTTATCGCTTTAAGCGATGTATCTGTACCGCTCCAGTCACTGCCGAGGTCTGCACCCCAGTCCATAGTGTACTGCATACGGATCTCATCGCCGCTTACGAGCTTGCCGTTAGCAACGGTATAGGCTGTGAAGCCTTCGTTTGTAAACCAGTCGTTGAGCGTACCCATCCAGCCGCTCATCGAGCCGCCGTCAAACGCCGCAAGGCCTGCGATTTCGCTTATGTAGCCATCATCTGCGCCCTTCTGAGTAAAGCCGGAGCTTTCGATAGCGTCCTTTATGCAGGTCATTGCACTTGAGGTCTTGTCAAGCGATACCCACTTGTCAATCTTGGTGCCTGTCCATGCAGGAGCGTTACCGCCGCTGACCGCTTCGGTAAACGTTGTGTTTTCTACAATAACACGGACGCTTCCGAGGTCATCATCGGCAAATACAGTAAAGCTCACCTGCGGTACTGACAGCAGTGCCAGTGAAAGTGCCAGCAGTAAAGCTGTCACTTTTGCTGTAAATTTCTTTACATTTGTCATAGTTTTACCTTCCTTTATTCTTTTTTGCCGTAAGGCTTAACCGTCTAATCTGCGTTTTGCCGCTTTTCTTCTTTGTCTGGAGCGTTCACGCTTTTCACGGCTTTTCTCCTTTGCTGAAACCGCAGGAGGCTCTTTCAGCCCTGCGGCTTCAAGCGCCCTTGTCCACGGACCCAGCTTCTGCTTTATAAAGCAGACTTCGCTTGGAGTAAAATCGGAGCGTTTTGGCAGAGTGCCAAGCTGTTCATACTTTTCGCAAAGCATAGCGACAGCCTTGCTCGTTTTTTCGTCCGCCATAACGTCACCTCCGTAAACAAATACGAAAAACGGCAATAAAAAATGCCTTCACCAAAAAAGTGAAAGCACAACTGATCTTTAAGCATAGCAAACATAAGCCATACGGATATGCCAAAAAAGCATAAAGGTACAGCCTTAGCTGAAGATCGGCTGTACTTCTTCCTCGTCCAAGAGACAATGCCGAAAAATACGGGGGTATTCTGACTTGTGAGCATAGGCTCAGATACAGTAATGACGGTTGCTCCGGATTCTCACCGGATTCCCTATTACCTACCGGGCAAAAAGCCTTTCGTACCGTATTTTCGATATTCGGTTAAGGATAAGTATAGCATAAAGGGGGAAGAAATGCAAGAGGGGAGAAGTATTATGAAAATAAAAAACGAGGTGCGTTGGCACCTCGTTTTGCTATATCATATTATTAATCTATCAGAACGCAATTCTGTCCTCGATGTACTTCTTTACATCTGCGATAGGCATTCTTTCCTGCTTCATAGAGTCACGCTCACGGACTGTTACGCAACCGTCCTCAACGCTGTCGAAGTCGTATGTGATGCAGAAGGGAGTACCGATCTCGTCCTGTCTTCTGTATCTCTTACCGATAGCGCCTGCATCGTCATAGTCAACGCAGAAGTACTTTGAAAGCTCGTCTGCGATCTCGCCTGCCTTGTCGGCGAGCTTCTTTGACAGGGGCAGAACTGCCGCCTTGACGGGAGCTAAGTAGGGGTGGAAGTGCATAACGTTTCTTGTTGTGCCGTCCTCAAGCTGTTCTTCGTCATAAGCCTCAGTTATAACTGCAAGGAACAGACGCTCAACACCGAGCGAGGGTTCGATAACATAAGGAACGTACTTCTCGTTTGTTTCGGGATCGAAATATTCCATCTTCTGACCGCTTGTCTTGATGTGCTGTGTAAGATCGTAGTCGGTTCTGTCCGCAACGCCCCAAAGCTCGCCCCAGCCGAACGGGAACAGATATTCGAAGTCGGTTGTAGCCTTTGAGTAGAAGCAAAGCTCTTCCTTATCGTGATCACGCAGTCTTAAGTTTTCTTCGTTTATGCCAAGGGACAGGAGCCACTTCTTGCAGTAGTCCTTCCAGAAATAGAACCAGTCAAGGTCTGTGCCGGGCTTGCAGAAGAATTCAAGTTCCATCTGCTCAAATTCTCTTACACGGAAGATGAAGTTGCCGGGAGTGATCTCGTTTCTGAATGACTTACCTACCTGTGCAACACCGAAAGGTACTTTTTTACGGGTAGTACGCTGGATATTCATAAAGTTTACGAAGATACCCTGCGCTGTTTCGGGACGGAGGTAAAGTTCGCTCTTAGAGTCCTCTGTAACACCCTGGAATGTCTTGAACATAAGGTTGAACTGTCTTATGTCTGTGAAATCAGCCTTGCCGCAGTTGGGGCAGGTGATGCCTTTTTCACGGATATAATCCATCATCTGCTCGTTTGACCAGCCTGCACAGTTTGTGCCGTCAAAGTCCTCGATAAGATTATCCGCTCTGTGACGTGTCTTACAAGCCTTGCAATCCATAAGGGGATCGGAAAATCCGCCGATATGACCCGATGCTACCCATGTCTGAGGGTTCATGAGGATAGCACTGTCAAGACCTACGTTGTACTTGCACTCCTGTATGAATTTTTTACGCCATGCGGATTTGATGTTGTTCTTCAGCTCAACGCCGAGAGGTCCGAAATCCCATGTGTTTGCAAGTCCTCCGTATATCTCACTGCCGGGATATATAAAGCCTCTGCCCTTACAGAGAGCGACCAGCTTATCCATGGTTTTTTCTGTGTTTTTCATGTGCGAAATTTCCTTTCATGTTTTGCGTTTAAAAGCAGTGCACGGCGTATCATTTTCAACTGCAAATTAACTATGGGTGCACGCTTTGATGGCTCTGCATCGGTGCATTCACGGTTGTTCGTTGTCGGTGCGTCCTGCACCGACTCAGTTCAACCGTATGTGTGCATCCTGCACAGAGCCTTTGGGCGTGCAGCCTCGGCGTCCGTGCCGAGGAGAGATGGGGGCTACCGCCCCTCATCCCTGTCGGGGGCTACGCCCCTGCGACCCCATAAGGGTTTTGAACAACAAAATGATCGTCGTGCTTATCTGCGTTTATTAAGTACCGATTAAAATATAATATACAACATTTATTCCCGACCGTTTCGCTGTATAGAAAGGTCGGAACTTACAGTGCTTTACAGCTTTTCAATCCAGCCCATTTCATCGGGGAGCTTGCCGTACTGCATACCTGTCATTGTATCGTAAAGACGCTGAGAGATAGGTCCTATCTTGTTGTTGTTGATAAGCATAACCTTATCGCCCCACTTTAAGTGACCTACAGGTGAGATAACAGCGGCTGTACCTGTACCGAATACTTCATTCAGCTTGCCTGCATCGTAAGCGTCTGCGATTTCCTGTATTGTGATTCTCTTTTCGCTTACCTTAAGGCCCCACTTCTTGCACAGCTCTATAGATGACTTTCTTGTGATACCCGAAAGGATAGAGCCCTGAAGTGCGGGAGTAACAACCTCGCCGTCGATTACGAAGAAGATGTTCATAGCGCCTACTTCTTCAATGTACTTACGCTCAACACCGTCAAGCCACAGTACCTGCGAGTAGTTCTGCTTGTGAGCCTCGTCCTGACCGATGAGCGATGCGGCGTAGTTACCGCCTGTCTTTGTGAAGCCCATACCGCCTCTTACTGCACGGACATAGTTTGTTTCAACATAGATGTTGACGGGATCAAGGCCTGAAGCATAATATGCACCTGAGGGTGACATGATTATCATAAAGTAATACTTGTCGCCGGGACGAACGCCGAGGAACGGATCTGCGGCAAATATGAACGGACGTATGTAAAGCGAAGCACCGTCTGTATGAGGTACCCAGTCCGCATCTATCTTTACAAGCTCGTGGAGAGCCTGTAAGCAATCGTCAACGTTTAACTGAGGGATAACAAGACGCTCAGCGGAGATGTTCATTCTCTTGAAGTTTTCTTCCGGACGGAAGAACTGAATGCTGCCGTCGGGAGTTCTGTATGCCTTCATACCCTCGAAGATTTCCTGTCCGTAGTGAAGAACCATAGCGGCAGGCGAAATAGAAATATCCCCGTAGGGAACTATTCTTGCGTCATGCCAGCCCTTGCCCGTGTCATATTCCATAACGAACATATGATCGGTAAAGATGTGACCGAAACCGAGCTTTGTTTCGTCAACGGGCTTTGCCTTAGGTGTTTTAGTTTTCTCAATTTTGATTTCCATTGTAAAAACATTCCTTCCTGAAAGCGATTTTCTCGCCGTAATTTCCGCCATAGCGGCAGCTCGTCTGCCTTATGCAAGCGAAATACCGTTTCCTTTCAGCATCTGTCCGATGAAAGCACAGGAAAATTATGTATGCTTGCAGTACCGACTGATTGTACAAAGAAAATTATAGCACTATTCTTGCAAAAGTTCAATATCTTTTTCGCATTATTTGAATTTTTTGAGCGGATTTCTTTCATCAAAAGTCCGTGCGTATATTATTATGCAAATAAATCGGTCCGATGCCTGTTGAATGGCACCGGACCGATCGCAATATTTCAGGTTACTGCTTGTTTGACATTTCGTAGGATTCGATCATCTTCTTGACCATCTGACCGCCGATTGAACCTGCCTGCTTTGAAGTAAGGTCGCCGTTGTAGCCGTTATCCTTAAGGGGTACGCCTACTTCGCTTGCAGCCTGCATCTTGATGCTGTTTAATGCTGCCTTGTTCTTTTTATTGGTACTAGCCATTGTTGTTTTCCTCCGTATTTGTTATGCAGGTCCTTTTGACCTTGCAACATTATTATGTTCGGAGATTTTTTAAATATCAGATGAAATTTTTGGTGAAAAATCAGAACGCAGAAAATACGGCAAACCGTTCTGATTTTGCAAATAACATTACAATCAGAATTTATCTGTGCTAAAATAAATTAACATATTTTTACGGAGGAATCGCTATGCCTACAGAACTCGAAACCATGAAGCGCGCCAAGGAATACATAGACAAACTCGCAAACGGAATAGACCCTTTTACCGATAAGCCTGTGCCGGACGGCGATATTATCAATAACGTCAAGCTGTCACGATGCTTTTTCTACATTTCGGGGATACTTGAAAAAGTGATTGAAAACGGCGGAGAGGTTGCAAAACCGCAAGTCACCGAAGCTGTAAGGCCGCATAAGCGTGGCAGTGTGGTAATAACCGACGAGGTACGGGCAAAATTCAGATGTTTTATAAATGAAGTGTCGCTGTCAACCTTTACGGATATGATAAACAAGCATATTGACAGCGATGTTTCCGTAAAGCTGAAAGGCTCTGCAATCGCCGACTGGCTGACCGTGATAGGCATGCTGACGGAAGAAACACTGCCTAACGGCAAGCTCAAAAGAGTGCCGACCGAAAACGGCATTTCAGAGGGTGTACGGCTTAATGAATATTTCACTCCGGGCGGTTTTCCGAGATATGCAATAATGTTCAGCCCTGCGGCACAGCAGTTTGTGCTTGACAACATAGACGCAATAGCGGAAATGAACGGCTTGCCGAGAGATAAACGTAACAGACTGCCGTTTGAGGTCACAGACGAAATGCGTCAGAAACTTACTTCCACGGAGAAATTCGTTACGGCAACGGATATAACGCAGAATATCAATTCTTATGTCGATGAAGAAAAGTCGGGTACGCTTAAAACAGGCTCTGTATCAAAATGGCTCGAAGAACAAGGCGTACTTGAAAACACCGAGCTTCCAAGCGGCAGAAAAACCAGACTGCCTACTGAGCAGGGTGTAAAGCTCGGAATAGAAACAAGGCAACGCACCTCACAGCGTGGCGAAGAGTATACGGCGGTTGTCTATTCAAAGCAGGCGCGCCAGTTCAAACGTTCTCAAGGGATGACGCCACTGGAATTCAGACGTAAAGACGGCGACGGAGTCGGAACGGTTGAGTAATTTGCATAAAGACAAAATCTAAAAATTTATATGAAGATTTATATAAAACACTTGTGTTTTTGCAACACACGTATTATAATAAAAACAAAGGAGGGAACGAGATGAAAGCGAGTATCCGACAGATCAGTGAAATGACCGGATTTTCTCCGGCAACTGTATCCAACGCGCTTAACAATAAACGCGGCGTCAACCATGAAACCGCCGCAAAGATTCTCGAAGCCGCCCATGCCTGCGGATATTTATCCGAAGGCGGAAATATCCACAGCATTCGTTTCGTCATTTATAAAGACAGCGGACAGGTCGTTTCCGATACGCCTTTTTTCTCCGCCCTAATCGAAGGAGTCGAGATGGAAAGCCGGGTCGGGAATTTTGAAACGGTGATCTGGAACCTGAACCGGTCTGCGCCGGATTATGACGAACGCTTAAAACAGCTTCTGACCGATCCGACAAGCGGTATCCTGCTTCTGGCAACCGAGTTGGATGAAGAAGAAGCCGCTAAGTTCAAAAGCGCGCTGGCACCGGTCGTTGTACTGGATAACTGGTTTGAAAACTCCTCTTTCAACTCTGTCCTGATCAGCAACACCGATTCGACCTGTGCCGCAGCCGAGTATCTGATCGCAAATGGTCATAAGGAGATCGGATACCTGAAAAGCAACATTAACATCAAAAACTTCTTCTACCGCCAGGAAGGATATGAACGGGCGCTTAAAGCACATGGACTTGAGATCCCGGAAAACGGGCTGATTTCTCTGCCTCCGACGATGGACGGGGCAAGAGTACAGATGAACCGTTTGCTTTCCGCCGGGATCAGGCTTCCCGAAGCACTCCTAGCCGATAACGATATCATTGCTCTGGGCGCGATGAAGGCCATGCAGGATCACGGGATCCGGATCCCTGAGGACGTATCGATCATCGGGTTTGATGATCTTCCGTTTTGCAGCATCACGACCCCCGGCCTGACCACCATTCATGTTTATAAACAGGAAATGGGACGCACAGCCGTCCGAAGGCTTCTGGAACTGATCCGGAACGGCGACCGGTTTGTGACCAAATCTCAGATCTGTACTGAGTTTGTTGAGCGGGGAAGCGCGTGCAAACGCACTGACTGACCGCTTATGATAAATGCCGACAGTCTCTAATTTCAGAAAGGAAGGAATTTTTATGACTCCTGCAAAAATTAAAATCGGTTATGCACCGACCAGACGCAGTATCTTTTCCGCACCTGCAGCTATTGAATACCGCAATCTGACCGCAGATCGTCTGCGCGAACTGGGCGTGGATTTTGTTGACATCACCGATATCAATAAAGAAGGGCTTCTCTACGATGACAACGATCTGCCCGCAATTGTGGAAAAATTCAAAGCCGAGAAGGTTGACGGTATCTTCTTCCCTCACGGAAACTTCGGCACCGAGTACGAGGTCGCAAGACTGGCCAAGGAAATGAATCTTCCGGTTCTGCTCTGGGGTCCCCGCGATGAATGTCCCGATCCCGAAACCGGCGTCCGCCTGAGAGATTCCCAGTGCGGCCTGTTCGCGACTGGTAAGGTTCTCCGCCGTTTCCGCGTACCTTTCACCTACATGACCAACTGCAACCTGACCGATCCCGAATTTGAGCGGGGAATCAAGGACTTCCTTGCCGTCTGCAATATCGTCCGCACCTTCCGTCATACCCGCATCCTTCAGATCTCGACCCGTCCGTTTGACTTCTGGAGCACGATGTGCAACGAAGGTGAGCTGCTTGAGAAATTCAACATCCAGCTTTCGCCCGTTCCGATGACCGAACTGGTTCAGAACGTCAACAAGGCAAAAGAGGAAAAAACGCTGGTCGAAGCCTGTGTCGCTTATATGCGAATGAAGATGGACATCCACGTCACCGAGGACGAGCTTTACAATGTAGCCGCTATGAAAGTTGCGATCGAAACGATGGCAAAGAAATACGGTTGCAACGCCGCTGTTATTCAGTGTTGGAACGCCCTTCAGGATGAACTTGGCGTTATGCCCTGCTGTGCAAACTCCCTGCTCTTTGATGAAGGCTTCCCGGTCGTCTGTGAGACCGATATCCACGGTGCGATCACTTCTCTGCTGATTCAGGCTGCCGGTATGGACGAGCATCCCGTATTCTTTGCTGACTGGACGGTTCGCCATCCTACCAACGACAACGCTGAGCTGCTTCAGCACTGCGGCCCCTGGCCCCTTTCTCTTGCTAAAGAGCGTCCTCAGCTGACCTATCCGCTGGCATTTGATTACCCCGGTGCGGTTGCTGCCGAGTGCAAACACGGCAACGTTACCCTCTGCCGTTTTGACGGCGACAACGGCGAATACAGCCTGCTGCTCGGTACCGCTAAAGGTATTGACGGTCCTTACACCAAGGGTACCTATCTCTGGGTCGAGGTCAAAAACTGGAAGAAGCTGGAGGCAAAGATTGTCGAAGGCCCCTATATTCATCACTGTGCCGGTATTCACGGCGATGTTGTCGCGAGACTTTACGAAGCCTGCAAATACATCGGCGTCAAGCCCGACCTTTATGACGATAACGACGAAGAAATCAAAGCATATCTTCGCGGCGAATAAATGAAGGAGAGCCGGGAGAAAAGAGTATCTCTTCCGACTCCTGATCAGGAAAGGACACAGACTTATGAACCTGAAAGCAAACTCATACAAACTGCGTCAGGATATCCTCGATATCGTCTACCACGCAAAGGGCGGACATATCGGCGGTGACATGAGCGTAATCGATACGCTCAACGTCCTGTATAACAAGCAGATGAATGTTACTCCCGAGAATTTTCATGATCCCGATCATGACCGCTTTATTCTCAGTAAAGGTCATGCGGTTGAGGCACTTTACGCGGTTCTCTGCCAGAAAGGATTCTTCCCCCGCGAGGATTTGAAAACGGTTTCCCAGTATCTCTCCAAGTACATCGGTCACCCCAACAATAAAGTCAATGGTATCGAGATGAACTCCGGTTCTCTCGGCCACGGTCTGTCGGTCGCGATCGGTATGGCACTCGCCGGTAAGATGGACAAGCGCGATTACCGCGTATATGTTGTCATGGGCGATGGTGAGCTTGCCGAAGGAAGCGTCTGGGAAGGCGCCATGGCCGGCGGTCACTATAAGCTGGACAATCTCTGCGCCGTCATTGACCGAAACCGTC
>ULXM01007264.1_pt1 | contig 17020 bp, 17 predicted proteins | sample 1961271 | NCBI WGS metagenome assembly ULXM01 (sample SAMEA4835838, study PRJEB28245) | human gut metagenome | biome: gut microbiome; material: fecal sample | place: Denmark | collected 2008 | reverse complement strand
TGCATCCTGCCCAAGCCTTACCAGAGGTAAGTTCGCATACGATTTCTGTGATACCGGAATGATCTGTCCATTGGCCAAGATGTACACACTGGGTAGTGGATTTATCCCATCTGCAAACCATGCGGGCGGACTTCGGTTCCATGGTATGAGCTCCATTCTGTCACAGCTTTACCATGATGGATATATGGAGGCAGTTGCAGTTGAGCAGACTTCCGTATTCGAGGCTGCAGAGCAGTTCGCAAGAACCGAGGGTATCCTGCCGGCACCGGAAAGTAGTCATGCGATCCGTGCGGCAATCGATGAAGCATTGAAGTGCAAGGAAACCGGTGAGGAGAAGACAATCCTCTTTGGTCTGACCGGTACCGGATATTTCGACATGGTAGCATATGAGAAATTCCATGATGGTCAGATGACAGATTATATTCCGACAGATGAAGACCTGAAGCCGGGCTTTGATGCAATTCCAAGATTTCCGGGAAATGAGTTTTAAGGACTCGTGATTGTGAGAAAGCAATATTACAATATTTAAAATAAGCTTTGAGATAAGAAAAAGAAAACCTCCGGATTCCGGAAAGATATTCAAGAAAGATGAATATCATAACCGGAAAACCGGAGGTTTTAATATGCAATTTATTTACTGCTCAGAGCTGCTATCTGTGGAAGCGTCCTCTGTAGAATCGGAAGAAGCATCCGTGGTATCAGCCTCTGTATTGAGGTAACCAATGTTGCCACTTAAATCTGTGACGGTATAGGCCTCTGTCAGACCGTTGATATATTCGCCGACCACATCGGAAGCAAGAGAAGATGAAATGGTATCCTTGCAGGAATCATCATAGGTACGGCTGACGAATTTCAATACGTAATAGGTGCTTCCGTCATTATTCTTGATGACTACGGTATCACCGGCCTTGCGAGATTCATCGGTCAGCCAGCTTCTGAAGTCAGAGTTCTGGGTAGAACCGGTTACGCCCTGAGTAAGGGAAGCTTCGGAACCGTCCTCTGCACCGTAGGTGTCTTTTTTGGAATCCGGTGCATATTCCTTACATAAGGTCTCAAAATCCTTACCGGCCGCTGCTTTTTCTTTCATTTCTTCTGCCATAGCTTCGATCGATTCGGAACTGTCTTCATAATCGGAAGAGGCGAAAGAGAATGAATAATAAGCGAACTGATCATAATCAGCCTTGTTGTCATTATAATGGGAAGTAACCTCATCATCGGATGGCTTGTTGTCTTCCAAAAGCTTCTGATAGTAAGCATTGGCAATGTAAGTATTCCGGATGTAGTCTTTAACGTTTTTGGCAGTTGCATACTGACCAAACATGGTTTTATAGTAAGCCTGAAGGCTGACCTTATCAGTATCGGCAGCGCTCTTGGCCTGCTCCAGGAATGAGTTGTAGTCATCTGTAGTATCATACTCAAATCCATTTTTTGCAGCATCATCCAGCAATGCAAATTCCCGCTTCATCTGCTCAACGGTAGACTGCTCAAAATACTCCTGCCATGTCATATCCTCAGAATACTGCTGTTCGTCATATGGTACAGAAGTATCCAGTCCCATATAGGAAAGGAAGGAGGAATATGTATTCAGATAATTGGATACGGTACTGTTGAAATAGTAATCATATTCTACCTGTGATAAGGAGTGGTCGCCGACTGTTACATATGGCTTATTGTTGGCATTTACAATATCCACGATCATGCTGACACTGAAATATCCTGCGGTAAGGACGATCGCTGCCAGCAGGGTGATGCAGACGGTACGGAAAATGGTAGAAGTGATCTTGTCTTTCTTCTCTGCCTTACGGCGGGCTTCCATTTTCAGGTCATATTTCGTCTTCTTATGTTCCGGTTCATTTGTTTTTGGTGTTTTCTTACTCATAATATATCTCCTTATTTCCGGGCCCAGATCTTAAGGGTCTTTACCAGTTTCCGTTTATCATCATCAGAGAGCTTCTGTGTCAGATCAGCCAACTCATAATCTAAAGCGGTTGATTCATAACGGGAATCGATGCTGCCGATCAGGGCATCCAGTGAAACATGTGTCAGCTCTGCATAATACATGAGCAGACGCAGTGTCATAGCGCTTCGATTGTTTTCAACATTACTGATATATCCCGGGGTAACATTTAATGCTTTTGCGACCTCGTTCTGAGTTAATCCGTTTTCAATTCGCAGTTCTTTTACTTTCTTTCCAAGGTTTGCATAAAAATCATCCATTTCAAACACTCCTTAATGTGACTTGTATTATTATAGAAGTAACGGGTTTAAACCGTATATGCTATGATTATACAATGATTGAAAAGGAAAATAAATCCCTACTTAGTATACTATATATTCCTCTAATATATAAATCAAGGGATGTCACAGAAAAAACACACATTATATTTTAAAAGACATAACTTTAGCAGAAATAACTTTACAAAGATAATACAATATGATATTCTGACAAAAAGTATCAAACTACTACTTTATAGAAAGAGGAATACAATTGGAAGAAATAAAAAAAGAATGCCCTTCCATAACGGTTGATATTCTGGTTTTTGCAGTGAATGAGAAGCTGGATGCGTTAAAACTTCTTCTGATCCGCAGAAAGAATCATCCATATATGCACAACTGGGCACTGCCCGGTGGATTTGTGGAGATGAACGAATCATTAGATGAGGCGGCCAGACGGGAGCTGCAGGAAGAGACCGGAATGCAGGATATTTATATGGAGCAGTTGTATACATTCGGAGAGGTACACAGAGATCCGAGAACAAGAGTGATTTCTGTTGCCTATATGGCACTGGTTCAGCAGCAGGCAGTGGAGGTTCATGCCGGAGATGATGCGATGGATGCGGAGTGGTTTACTGTCAGACAGAAGGAGGATCAGGTGCTTCTGGAAGGCGAGCAGGGAGACCGGTTATCATATCAGATTTCCCGGATTCCAATGAGCATCGGCGGCGTATCCAGTGTGCAGGAGCTGGCACATAAGGGAGCAGATGCCGGGATTGCATTCGATCATGAACAGGCGATTCAGATGGGGTTATACAGATTGCGGAATAAGGCAGAGTATACCAATGTTCTGTTCGGACTGATGCCGGAGGAATTTACGTTACCGGAGCTGCAACGATTATATGAAACTGTTTTAGGAAAACCGTTATATAAGGCAAATTTCCGCCGGAAGATCAGTGCTTATGTGGAAGCAACCGGAGCGAAGAAGGTACAGGAGGGTACGAAACGAAGTCCGGAATTATACCGGTTCCGGCAGGCGGAGCCGATAGGCAGCTGAGAGCAGGATAGATAATAGTAAAAAGAATATTAGAGATAGAAAGAAGCACGCAAGAAGGAGTATAAGATGAAAAAAACACAGAACATGGAACGAAATCTGACAATGGTTATGGATTTTTATGAGCTAACCATGAGTAACGGCTATTTCCTGGACAAGGATAAGGATGTCCGGGTCGCATTTGATGTATTTTACAGAAAGAATCCGGATAATGGAGGATTTGCAATCTTTACCGGACTGGAACAGGTCGTAGAGTATGTGCAGAACCTGCATTTTGAGGAGGAAGATATTGCATATCTGCGGAGCCGGAATCTGTTTGTGGAGGAATTCTTAGAATATCTGGCGGATTTTAAGTTTACCGGTGATATTTATGCATTCCCGGAAGGAACTATCATGTATCCGAACGAGCCGTGTCTGACAGTTGTGGCACCGCTGATCGATGCACAGCTGGTCGAGACTGCGATATTACTGCAGATCAATCATCAGTCACTGATCGCCACAAAGACCAGAAGAATCGTATATGCTGCCGGAGATCGGAGCGTATCGGATTTCGGTGCCAGACGGGCACATAATATGGATGCTGCCGTTTATGGTGCGAGAGCTGCTTATATCGGAGGCGCCAGCAGCACAGCAACTGTATTGGCCGGGCAGATGTTTGGAATCCCAATCAGCGGAACTATGGCACACAGCTTTGTCATGTTCTACCGGGATGAGTTTGAAGCATTTAAGAAATATGCGGAGACCTATCCGGATGCCACGGTACTCTTAGTTGACACATATGACGTACTGCGAAGCGGTATTCCGAATGCAATCCGGGTAGCAAAAGAAGTTCTGGCACCGATGGGAAAACGGTTAAAGGGAATCCGGATCGACAGCGGCGACCTGGCATATCTGACCAAGAAGGCCCGCAAGATGCTGGACAAGGCAGGTCTTGAGGACTGTAAGATCATTATTTCCAACAGTCTGGATGAGTTTACGATCACTTCTATTCTGGGACAGGGTGGCTGTGTGGACAGCTTTGGTGTCGGAGAGCGTCTGATCACAGCAAAGTCAGAACCGGTATTTGGTGCGGTATATAAGATTTCTGCAGTGGAGGAAAAGCCGGGAGAATTTGTGCCACGGATTAAGATATCCGAGAATGTGGAGAAAATCACGAATCCGGGACGTAAGAAGGTATACCGGATCATTGATGAGGAAGGAAGAGCGATTGCGGATATGATCGCCAAGGCGGATGAAGTAGTAGATATGAGCCGGCCATTCCGTTATGTGGATCCGACCAAGCCATGGAAGAATCGGTACTTCGAGAACTGCCGGGCAATCGAGCTGCAGAAGCAGATTATCCGGAACGGTGAGCTGGTATATGATATGCCGACACTGGATGAGATTGCTGCGTATGTCAAGCGGCAATTGTCAGAGGAGATCTGGGAAGAGGAGCAGCGGTTTGAATATCCGCATCTGCATTATCTGGATATGACACCGGATTATTATGAGATGAAGATGCAGTTATTGAATGATTTGAGCATGAAAGAGGTATAAGAGCCGTTCAGAACAGGCACCGGGAGGTAAGTCCCGGTGCTTTTCTAAATAAGCCAGTCATAAATGAAAATAAATATAGGAATGCGGTTACAAATTCCGAAAAATAGTGTATACTGTCAGATAGAAAAATGAGGAGGTAGCGAAAAGCTATGAAACAGAATACGAATGAGGCAGTTTATGATGCCAGAACCTTCGGAGTGCCGAAGATGATGATACTGGGATTCCAGCATATGTTTGCAATGTTTGGTGCTACGGTGCTGGTGCCGGCATTGACCGGACTGAGTGTTTCATCAACATTGTTATTTGCAGGCTTGGGAACATTGTTGTTCCATTTTTTGACGAAAGGAAAGGTACCGGCATTCCTCGGTTCTTCCTTCGCATATCTGGCGGGGTATGCAGCAATCGCCCCGAACGGTGAAAAGGAACTGTTGCCGTACGCATGTGCAGGTGTTGCCTGCTCTGCATTGTTATATTTTGTTCTGGCCGGACTGATCAAGGCATTCAGTGTGGAACGTGTTATGAAGTTCTTCCCACCGATCGTTACCGGTCCGATCATTATTGCCATTGGTCTGACCCTGTCATCATCTGCAATCTCAAACTGTTCTGCAGACTGGCTGGTAGCAATCGTAGCAATCGTGATCGTAGTAGTGTGTAATATCTGTGGCAAGGGTATGATTAAGATTATCCCGATCATTCTGGGTGTGCTTGGTTCTTATGCAGTCGGTATTTTAAGACAGGATGTAGACTTTACCGCAATCCGGGATGCCGCATGGATCGGACTTCCGTTCCAGGGCAGTGATACCGTATTTTCTATCTTCCAGCATCTGGATTCCGGCCTGCTGATCAATGCGATCATTACGATCATGCCGATCGCACTGGCAACCATGGTAGAACATATCGGTGATATTTGTGCAATCTCATCTACCGTTGGTAAGAATTATATTAAGGATCCGGGGCTTCACAGAACACTGCTTGGAGACGGCGCAGCTACATTCCTGGCATCTCTGTTCGGAGCACCGGCCAATACAACCTATGGTGAGAATACAGGTGTGTTATCTCTGACCAAAGTATTTGATCCTAGAGTCGTGCGGATCGCAGCATATCTGGCGATCATATTCTCGTTCTCACCGAAGTTTGCCGCAGTTGTCAGTTCTATGCCGACCGCAACCATCGGTGGTGTGTCTCTGGTATTATACGGTATGATTTCAGCAGTCGGTGTCAGAAATCTGGTGGAAAATCAGGTGGATTTCTCTAAGAGCAGAAATGTTATCATTGCAGCTCTGATTCTGGTGCTTGCAATCGGTATTAAGTATGTGAATGCTGCAGGAGCGATCAGCTTTACGATCGGTGAGGTAACCATCAGCCTGACAGGTCTTGCAGTTGCTGCAGTCATTGGTATTGCATTGAACGCAGTGCTTCCGGGTAAGGACTATGTGTTTGATGCCGGAGAAGAAGTAGAAAGCTTATAGAATAACAGGAGGTTACAAGATGGCAAATTATACTATTATGGGACATCCGCTGATCCAGCACAAGATTTCAATGATTCGTGATAAGCGGACAGGTACGAATGAATTCCGGAAACTGGTAGAAGAAATCGCAATGCTGATGGGATATGAAGCACTGCGGGATCTGCCGACAGAAATGGTAGAGGTGGAGACTCCGATCGAGACCTGCATGACACCGATGATATCCGGTAAGAAGCTGGCGGTGGTTCCTATTCTGCGTGCGGGACTCGGTATGGTAAACGGTATTCTAGCATTGGTTCCGACTGCAAAGGTCGGACATATCGGTCTGTATCGGGATCCGGAAACACATGAGCCACATGAGTATTATTGCAAGCTGCCGGATCCGATCGAGCAGAGAACGATCGTAATTGTAGACCCTATGCTGGCAACCGGCGGTTCTGCTGTGGATGCAATTAATTTCGTCAAAGAGCATGGTGGAAAAAATATTAAGTTCATGTGCATTATCGCGGCACCGGAGGGCTTGAACCGGTTGATGAAAGCACATCCGGACGTACAGATCTATGTCGGACATCTGGATCGATGTCTGAATGAACAGGCATATATCTGTCCGGGACTCGGAGATGCGGGGGATCGTATTTTCGGCACCAAATAAAAGAAAATATCAGACGAAGCTGTCCGAATAAACGAAAGACCTGAAACAGGAGGAGCAGAATGCCCCGGAATGTTTCAGGTCTTTTAGCCATGGTAATGATAAATAATAGAAGGACGACCACCGGTAGAGTAGTCGATTTCACTGGTGATGATTTCCTTTTCAAGGAGATAATTCATGTAACGGCGAATTGTTACACGGGACAGATTGGTATCTGTAGATAAACGCTCACTGGTCAATCCTTCGCCGATATGTTCTTTCATATAGTTCATGATCAGATCCAGAGTCTTCTGCTGGAGACCTTTACCTAATGCTTCAGAAGTGTTTAATTCTGTATTGTTCCGGCGGAGAAGCTGATCTAATTGATGTTGGGTCAGATGCTGTTCGGATGCAAGATTTTCTTTGTATTCCAGAAAAGTAGAAAGCGCCTGATTGAATCGATCATATTCATATGGTTTGATCAGATATTCAATAACGCCTAAGGATAATAACTGACGGATATGATCTGCATCATTGGCGGCGGTGACAACGATAAGATCAATGGGATGCTTACGGTTTCTGAGCTCCTGCATAAAATCAACACCGTTCATAACCGGCATATATAAGTCCACAATTGCCAAATCTGCTTCATGTGTTTCCAGAAAATCAAGAGCATCCTTGCCGTTTGTGAACTGCCCAACTACTTCAAGATTCGAATTCATTTGTGTATATTTAAGATTAATTGCGGCCACCATTGGGTCGTCTTCAACAATAATTACAGAATACATATGAGCCACGTTCACTCCCTAAATATAGTTTATTGAAGTATATTTCATACCTCGTAACATAATACCATGATTTTACAATAAATGTCTATGCTTCTTTTAATATTCGTTTTAAAAACTTTTTTTAATTACAAAAGATGAGAATAGTTTTAAAAGCTTGGAAAAGGCGGAAAGAAATAGTACACTGAATATGTCTAAAAAAGGCGTTTTCTGAGTCAATGAGGTATATGACAGTAGATGCGGAAATGTTTCATAGAGGACTCATCGGTGGTGAGCCGGGAAGAGGGAGTGTTAACTGATCCGACAGACTACTTCATATGTGACATGAGCTGGGCGAAAGATAGGATTTGGGAAACAACGGAGTGAAGAGGTGTTGAGGGAGTCTTGGACGGGAAACAGGACTTTAGAAAATATGAAATGGGAAAAGGCAGAAACATCGGTGGTGCTTCTGTCTTTTATTTTATGCATATGGAGAATATACTCAAACATGTGTCTGTGTGTTTACAACCTTTGTTGAAATTATTTCATGAAAATTCAGAATTATGAAAGAAGAAGTTTTGACAGGTTGTGCTATACTACCTAGTAGGCTGGAAAGAATTGAGGACAACAAAATGGATAAGAGCATAAAAAGAAAACGTATTATATCAATCATAATTGTTGCAGTTCTGTTGGCTACTTCGGTAATTGTATTTCTGCTGGTGGGAAAGCCGCTGATACAGTTTGTATCTGACAGCGACCGATTAAGAGCCTGGGTAGATGAGAACTGGCTGGGAAGCCGGCTGGCTTATATAGGAATGGTTGTCTTTCAGATCGTGGTTGCGATCATTCCGGGGGAACCGTTTGAGATTGCTGCGGGATATGCATTTGGTGCGGTGGAGGGAACTGTCATCTGCGTACTGGGAAGTACGATCGGCGGTACGCTGGTATTTCTTCTGGTTAAGAAGTTCGGAGTGAAGCTGGTAGAGGTTTTTATACCGATGGAAAAGATACGGTCATTAAAATTTCTGCAGGATCATAAGAAGCGGGATATCATGGTATTCCTGTTATTCTTCATACCGGGGACACCAAAGGATGCATTGAGTTATTTTGCCGGGCTGACCGATATGGATGTAAAGACCTGGCTGGTAATCACTACGATCGCAAAGCTTCCATCTATCATAACCTCCACCGTAGGAGGAAATGCAATTGGGACCAGACAGTATCTGTTTGCGATAGTGGTGTTTGGCATTACGATTTTGATCAGCGGTGCCGGTCTCGGGTTCTATAATCATTATACGAAGAAAAAACAGGCGGAGATGGCAATTACAGAGGTTGAACAGGAAATAAATAAGGATAAGCAGAAGGATGAGCGGAAAGGTGAAGAGTAAGAAAAGATAAAAATAATTGCAAATGAATTGCAATTGCATCTTGACATTCGCCCAATTGCGTGTGATACTTGTATCGGATCAGAAATTGATAATATGTATACGAGGTAAAGTAATATGGGCATTTTAATTACATTTTTGTTGGGAATTTTTCTTTTGGCCGGAGTACTGGTCGTACGATTGGCGAGAGGAAGTAAAGTAATAGAACAATTTTCTATTTCAATTGCGCTGGGCACCATGTGTTCATTGGCAATGATAGAACTGATTCCGGAGATTTTTGAGACGTTTCATGGAAAGAATCTGCTGTTTGCAGGAATTGCAGTGCTAGTCGGAATTCTTGGATTAAAGGCATTGGATCATTTCATCCCGGATCATGAGGAAGGAACAAAAGAGGATACGCAGACGCAGGAGAATGTGGTTCATATCGGAGTGATGTCTGCAATTGCAATTGTACTTCATAATATCGTAGAAGGAATGGCTGTTTACAGTCTGACGGCAGAGTCTGTAAAGGTGGGCGCTTTGGTGGCACTCGGGGTAGGTCTGCATAATATTCCGATGGGAATGCTGATATATTCAACTCTTCAGAAGGATAGTAGGAAAAAGAAAATCCTGGTGCTGGGAGCAGCAGCCGGTTCTACATTTCTTGGCGGACTGCTGATGGCATGGATCAGTCCTGTATTGAATGATTTTGTAATAGGCATTCTGATCTGTCTGGCATTGGGTATGCTGTTATATATTATTATATTTGAACTGATTCCGCATTTGATTCACAGCAGCCGGAAAGGATTATCTGTACTTGGAACGGGAATAGGGGTTATAATTATAATCATCAGTACATTTCTGGAATAGGAGGCAGCATAGCCTATGAAGGCAACCAATGAGATCATTTCAACGAAAGCAAATACGTTATATGCGATGAAAAACCTGATCACGCATGCAAAGATTGAGCGGATGTATATTTTGCGGGTGAAGGATTACTGGAGAGATAAGGAATCAGTATGCAGAGAGATCCGGGAGCGGTTTGGCGGCTGCAGAATCGTGGTCCGAAGCTCTTCCAGTCATGAGGATTGTCTGAAATCCTCCAATGCGGGACATTATAAGAGTATTCTGGATGTGGATTCGGCTAGCCTGCAGGAGATTGAGGAATCCGTAGATGAAGTAATAGATTCTTATGAAGAGGATATGGAATCGGCAGCAGAGGAACAGGTGTTGATTCAGAGACAGGCAACCGGGGTCTGCATTAGTGGTGTTATCTTTACCAGAGATTTAAGGGAGAACCGTCCGTATTATCTGGTGAATTATGACGACCATGGATCGACGGACAGTGTAACCAGCGGACGTGGCGGAAAGATGCTGTGGATCGCCAGAGATGTGGAGCAGGAGCAACTGAGTATCCGGTGGCAGAATCTGATTACGGCAGTCCGGGAAGTGGAGAGTATTATTGAGGGAATTCCGCTGGATATGGAGTTCGCGATTAACGATTCGGATGAGATTATTCTGTTTCAGGTGCGGCCGCTGGCAGCAGCGAATCTGCATACGGCACCGATGGATGAGACTACCTTTTATCTGTGTAAACGCAGGATCAAGGAGGCATATCAGAAACGACCGGATGTATTGTCCGGAAAACCGATGAAATTATCCGATATGGCATTCTGGAATCCATCAGAGATCATCGGGTCGAATCCTAGGACTCTGGATTATTCTCTGTATCGCAGGATTATTACACATCGGGCATGGAATGAAGGGATTCGGGAGCTGGGATACTGTGCCCTGGATGAGGATCTGATGTACCAGATAGGTAATAAACCATATATCAATTTAAATTATTCTTTTTATTCCCTGATTCCGGAATCATTACCGAAGACATTAACAAAGAAGCTGGTCGCATATTATCATAAACGGTTGCAGCAGGATCTGTCTGCACATGATAAGATCGAGTTCGAGATCGTATTCAGCTGTTATGATTTCATGACCGGAGAGAACAGTAAGCGGTTGCTGGAATATGGATTTACAGAAGAAGAACGGGCGCAGATCATAGCAGAAGTCAAACGGCTTACGATGGATGCGATTTTTAAGCATAATGTAATTCTGGCACAGGATAAGAGCTCTATCAATACGTTGGAGTTTACCAGAAGTGAGATAGAGAAGATCGGAGAGAATTGTAATAGCCCCAAAGAATTGATCGAAACCGTGAAGTGGTTGCTGGAAGCGATTACGAAATACGGAACGCCGCAGTTTGCCAGACAGGCTCGTATGGCATTTATGGCAAGAGCCTTCTTACGGACGCTGGTAGAGGCCGGATATTATGAACAGGCAGAGATGGACCGGTTTATGCAGTCGATCTCGACAGTGTCTACAGAGTTTAATGAGGATTTTGAGGCATATTCCAATGGGCAGATGAGTAAGGAGGAATTTGATTCCAAGTACGGGCATCTGCGGAGCGGTACTTACGATATTCGGACGGAACGGTATGATGCGATGAATTTCCGCCCGGTATCTGCGAAGAGCAAACAGCCAAAGGCAAATAAGAATATTGAGTTTAATCTGGAACCGATGCAACGGGCATTGGATGAACATGACATTCAGATACCGGCAGAGGTGTTTCAGAAGTTTCTGGTTTCGGCGATCGAGCAGCGAGAGTATTTTAAATTTGAATTTACCCGGTCCTTAAGTCTTGTGCTGGAATGGATCAAGAAGCTGGGACAGCTGATGGGATTTCGCGTAGATGAGCTTTCGTGGCTTGCAATCGAAGATATCGAACAGTATGACCGCGATATGGAAACAGAGGAGTTGAAGGAACACTGGGCTTCTGTGATTGCGAAAAATCATATGGATTTTCGGAAGAATCGGAGTGTATTGCTTCCGGAAGTGATTCTTTCGGCAATGAGTATTGATATCATTCCGGTCTATGAAGCGAGACCGAATTTCATCACCAGCAAGCGGGTAGCCGGAGAAGTAGTGCTGCTCGAAGAAGAGCGAGATGTGGATATTGACGGAAAGATTATAGTGGTTCCGCAGGCAGATCCGGGCTATGAATGGATATTTACGAAACGTATTAAGGGATTTATTACCAAATACGGCGGAGCGGCATCCCATATGGCAATCCGCTGTGCGGAGTTTGATATACCGGCGGCAATCGGATGCGGAGCTAAGATATATGATACGGTTTCCAAGCTGGATTATCTGGAGCTGGATTGCAGGAACGGAACGATCCAGCCCGGAATCCAGTATAATAATCTCCATGCTCTGATCACTCAGAGAGAAGGCGTCAATCAGTATGGTGACCCAACGGATATTCTGGAATCTGCTTACATACGGTTTTATGAGCTTATGGGCTTCATACCGAAGCCGGTATCGAATCATACGAAGAATTTTGAACGATTGTTTGATGATAAGATCGATCTGCTGATCGTAGTAGGCGGCGGAGCGTTAGACCCGAAATGGTATGACAGAGAGCATGAGGAAGAGACGCAGCCGAACCGGGACCGGACAGAGGCGAAGATGATACGGTATTGCGTGGAACACGGGATTCCGATCATAGCGACCTGCCGGGGTATGCAGTATATCAATGTTCTTTACGGAGGAAAATTATCCTATCATCCGGAGCTTCCGGTAGACCGGCCGAGAGGTAAGGATCACCGGGTGCATCTGCTGACAGAGAACAGGGATATCTATGTGAATAATTTTCATCAGGATGTGATCTTTGAAGACCGGCTGGCACCATGCTTCACGCCGATGGCAATCGATGAGGAAAATCATGTGGTTGAAGCATATTATTCCGAGAAAATGAAACTGCTGGCACTTCAGTGGCATCCGGAGCGGCAGTTTGAGACAGGAGAAGCAGAAGAAGAGACCAGAAGAATCATCGTGAATTTCATACAGAAATATATCCATTAGAAGAATTTCTTCCATTGTGCAAATTTTTGACAAAGACAAGTAGCGATATTGACATTTCTTACAAAAATGATCCGGCAGGTAAATCTGTCCTTACTTTTTTAACAGAAAAAGTGTTACACTAAAAGCAGAGTAAAGATACGGGACAGGAGTAGTCTGTTTAAGATTGGGAAAGATTGGGCAGACTAAAGGTAGTGCAGGAACAGGAGGAAGAGAAATGTTTGAAATCGGTGACTATATTGTATGTGGAAATAATGGAATCTGTACCGTTGAGAGTATCGGAACGATTGATGTGCCGGATGTAAATCCGGAACGGCTGTATTATATCCTGCAGCCGGTCTATGCGAAAGGCAGTGTTGTCTACATTCCGGTTGATAATGAGAAGATCGTGATGCGGAAGATTCTGACAAAGGAGCAGGCTCAGGCACTGATTGATAAGATTCCGGAGATAGAGACGATTCCGGAGTTGAATGATAAGCTACGGGAAGAAAAGTTCAAAGAGTGCTTAAGGCGTCATGATTGTACGGATTGGATCCGGATCATTAAGACCCTGTATCTTCGCAGGCAGGCAAGAGAAGAGCGGGGGCAGAAGGTGACTGCGACGGATGCACGGTATCTGAAAGTAGCAGAAGAGAATCTCTACTGTGAATTCGCCATGGCTCTTGGGATTGGCCGGGATGAAGTGCTTGATTTTATTGAACATAGGATTCAGGCAGAGTAGAAGATTCCGGTATAGACATTTAAAATCGTTTATTGTATATTAAGGACATAAGAAAATGAAACATATACAATGAGGATCAGAATGAACGAGCAGAAACGGATAGAAGAAGTAAAGCCGCCTATTTCTCCGGATGTACAGAAGGCATTGGAGAAAATGGTGGAAAAGAACGAGTATATGAAGAACCTGCAGATTGAGATGTTGGAAATCGAACGGGGATACGTGAAAGGACGTCTGATGGTGTCGGATAAGGTATTAAATCCTTATGGATCCGTGCACGGAGGATGTCTTTTTTCGCTGGCGGATATTACAGCCGGACTGGCAGCCTGTACATATGGGAATTATTCATCCACCATTGATGGCAATATGGAGTATATTCTTCCGGCGATAGATACGGAGTATATTATCTGTGAAGCGAAGGAGGTCCGGCAGGGAATCCATGTTTCCCAGTATGAGGCATTCCTTTATGATGATAAGGAACAACTGGTAGATAAGGCAACATTTTCTTTCTATATGATGCATCGACCGGTCGCAGACAGGAAGGAATCATAAGCTATTCGTCAGGGATGGAGAGAAAGAGTCACAAAGCAGAGCCGGCTCCATACAATAAGGATAAGAAGGAGACGGATTGAAAAGAAAGGCATGGATAAAATGAAAACGAATCAGACAACAATCAGACAGATACAGGATACAGTTGCAGAGATTACACATAATTATGAGAGCCATGATGTACTGATGGCAAAGGAGGGGATTCATCTTCCGAGCCGGGACACGATCATTCATCTGATCAAGGAGTTGCGACGGATCATGTTCCCGGGATATTTCGGAGACGAGAATCTGGCAACCTATGTCGGGGATTATTTTGTGGGTTCTCATTTGAATCATATTTATGAGGTGTTGAAGGAACAGATTGTGACTGCACTGATTTATCAGAATACGGTCATTATTGATCGTGAGACAGTCCATGAAGAAGGTCAAAAGGAAGCCGGATGTGACCGGCTGACGCCGGAACAGGCAGAGGAGAATGCAGAAGAAATCTGCCGATACTTTATCAGCCGGTTGCCGCATGTACAGCAGATGTTGTTAAAGGATGTACAGGCAGGGTTTGACGGCGATCCGGCAGCCCAGAGTAAGGAAGATATTATTATTTCTTATCCGGGACTGTTTGCTATTTATGTATACCGGGTGGCTCATGAATTATATAAGAAGCAGGTGCCGTATATTCCGCGGATCATGACAGAGTATGCTCACAGCCGTACCGGAATCGATATCAATTCCGGAGCAGAGATCGGAGAATATTTCTTTATTGATCATGGTACCGGTGTGGTAATCGGTGAGACGACAACGATCGGAAATCATGTGAAATTATATCAGGGTGTAACATTAGGCGCACTGTCAACTAGAATGGGACAGCAGCTGGCCGGTGTGAAACGGCATCCTACCATTGAAGATAATGTGACGATTTATTCCGGCTCCAGCATTCTTGGCGGTGATACCGTGATCGGACACGGAACCGTGATCGGCGGTAATGCATTTATCACGGAGTCCGTAGCCGCAGAGACCAAGGTTATCGTTAAGAATCCGGAGATGACATTTAAGGGTCCGCGGAAAAAGAACGGTGAGAACGGAACCTGGGAAATCTAGCGATTCGGTCCGGCTTAAAGCAGACAGACTAGAGCCGGTTAAGCTCAGATTCATAATGCCTGGCACTCTCAGTATCACCCAGAGATTCATAGCATCGGATCAGTCCTTCTAGAGGCAACCGGTGTCCGTAGTCTAGTGACAGGATGCTGGTTGTCTCGTAAACGGCATTATAATACCATAAAACAGCCTCCGGATAGTTTGTGCAGTTCTCGTAGTATTGACCAAGACAGGTGCAGACTTCGGAGACACCATCACCGGTTGAGAGATTTTTCAATGCCGGAGCCAGAAGCGCACGTGCGTCCTGGCGGATCACAGCACATTTTGCCAGTACACACTGTACCGGAGCAAGAAGTTCTTCCGGCAGTACATCCATGGAGATCGTAAGAAAATAATCCTCAGCATCCAGAAAATCTTTATCACTTCCGGAAATGAATAACTCCTTAGCATACATGGTAATAAGGGCAGTGGATAACTTCTGCCCGCTGGTGATCAGAGCCTGTAGATTGGCAAAATCTCTGGCACTGTGATTCTCGTGTGGTTTGTGAATGATAGCGATCTCGCTGTCATAAATGACGGGATCGATACGAAGCGTTTCATGAAGCGGATCCTGCCAGTGGAATTCCCGGAGGCGGCGTACCAGCTTCGGGCGATATTCTTTATCATAGTTATAAGTAGTACCGAACTCTAACTGATTGGTATAATACATCTGGACAATCTCAATCTCCGGCAGCAGAACCTTCTTCAGATCAAGAATCCGCTGCTGATTGTCCGCATCAATGATCTCGTCGGCATCTGCAACATAAATATAATCCATAGTTGCTTTGGAAAAAGAAAAATTCCGCGCGGCGGAAAAATCGTTGCACCACTCAAAATCATAGAGCTTGTCGGTATAAGCGGCGGCAATCTCTTTCGTTCGGTCGGTAGATCCGGTATCTATAATGATGATCTCATCAGAGAAACTCTTCACACAGTCCAGACAGCGGGCGAGTACCCGTTCTTCATTTTTAACAATCATACAGGTGCTGATAGTGATCATAGGATGTCCTCCTTTGTATAAAAATGCAGTATATTATTATTGTAGCACAGGGGCGGAGGAACGTAAATGTGGAAAAATGGATATGCAATCCTGCCGGTATACAGTATAATGAATTCAATATCGTGTCCTGGCGACAGGCAGAGACAACGGTATAAAGTGTTTTTACGGGAAGGCGCACAGATGAATGAGCAATTCATACAGGGAATAATATTTGATTGGAATTTTGATGGTATTGAGGCATATGCACGTGTGCTGCCGCGGGGGACAACTTTTCCAACGGTGTCTATTGGACGTGTGATTGCGGTCAAGCGTCGGTGTGGATTGGGAAGTAAGATTGTGGACAGTGCAATTGATGTGGCGAGAGAAACTCCATACAGGTCCAATTACCATCGAAGCTCAGGTCTATGCCCGTTCACTATACGAGAAACAGGGGTTCCGGCAGATGCCATTTAGTAGAAATCGGTGCAAAAGTAACGTCTCTGTTAAAACAATTCGCAATGAAATACTATCCTGATGAACAGATGGTTGACGAGGAGATCGCCCGCGCAGGAAAGGCTGCACAGGTTTTTGAAATAGAGATTGAATATCTTAGTGGTAAGAAAATACAGGAACGGTAATTTCATTTTTAGAGATATACAAATCGGAATTTTTAGGAGAAAACGATGAAGAAATGGACAAAAA
>ULXM01058175.1_pt1 | contig 17132 bp, 10 predicted proteins | sample 1961271 | NCBI WGS metagenome assembly ULXM01 (sample SAMEA4835838, study PRJEB28245) | human gut metagenome | biome: gut microbiome; material: fecal sample | place: Denmark | collected 2008 | reverse complement strand
CATTCATCGTTCTCGCCTTCTCTCTTAAGAAAATGACTCTGAGGGATATCGAGGACTTCGGACAGCACGATCTGAGGGCTAGATACGTCCTGGGCAGCGACCTGCCTTCATACAAGACCATCGGCCAATACATCAACGAAGTTATTTTCCCGAACATGGAGACAATCTTCCATCGTATTACGTCCGCAATCGCAGCATACTGCAAAATCGAGGATGTCTTTTCGGTCGCGTTCATCGATGGGACCAAACTCGAGGCGGATGCCAACAAATACAAGTTCGTATGGAAACCGGATAAACGGATGGAGAAACTGAAGGCGACGATCATGTCCCTTCTTTCAGTCATCGGGATTGCCGTAAAGGAAATGGAGATAAACTCCGTGGCCCTTCTTGGCTGGATTAACGCATACATGTCGGAGAAGAAGCTCGATTCCGTTCCGGTTCCGACCAAAGGGAAGAGACTGACGAAGGAAGAGAAGGCAGTGGTCGGTCTGCAGAAATGCTTAGTCAAGCTTCTGGAATACGAGGAAATCATCGAAACATGCGGACCTGACAGGAATTCATACTATCGGACCGATCATGACGCAACTGCCATGTCGCTTAAAAGGGACTATTATTCCGGACACGGTTCCAACTTCCATGCCGCCTATAATGTTCAATTTTCCGAAAATTATGGCTTGATCACGAATTTCGGATGCTATCAGAACCGCGCAGATTACCATACCCTGATTCCTTTTCTGGAACGTTTTCGCCACATGAACGGCAAATATCCCGGGGCAGTGGTGGCCGACTCCGGATATGGAATCGAGACCAACTATTCCTTCATGAAAGACAACGGAATCAAAGCCTTCGTGAAGTTCCAGAGCTGGGAAGGCGAGGCCAAAGGCGAAAGGCCCCAACTCTTCTTCCTGGATTCGAATGATTCGATAACATGCCTGAACGGGAAGAAGGCGGAACCGATCCGGAGTGAGTCGAGGCACGTCCGCCGCAAGGGCAATCTCCAGTATCTTGTCGACGGGTGCATGGACTGTGAATTCGCCTACATGTGCAGGAAGAACCTGAAGCATAAGAATGACGGAAAAAGGTTTGTGGAGCTGAACCCCTCATATGAGAGACTGAAGGACGAGGCCAGGAAACTTCTTCTGTCGCCGGAAGGAATCCGCATGAGGATACTGAGATCCATACAGTCCGAAGGAGTATTCGGAATCATGAAGGAAGACATGTCGAAAGTCCGTTTCAAAAGAACGGGGATCCGGAAAGCGGAGCTGGAGATGATGCTGTTCAGCTGTGGGTTCAATGTCAGAAAGCTGTTCAGTTTCATAAGCGGCAATACGAACGCACTGGTAAAATATGAACTGCCGGAAGACACACCTGGAGAGGAATTCCCGAAGGTAAAGCCGAGCAAGAAGAAATCAGAAAAAATGGAAAGCAAAAAGGCTGTCAGAACTGACCCTTCGGAGGAATCAATTTCGTAACAGCCCCATATTAAATCATTTTCTTTGGTACTTTCTTTTCTTTTTAAAACTTGTTGAAATCAAATAGTTCAACACACCAAAAAATTATGCTCATGAAGGCTAATAATTTTCTTAACTAAGGAAACTCAATCAATTTATAGATTCTCTTTTTTATAACCAATAATTAAATGAATGTTTCAATCAACTACACAAACAAATTTTCAATTAAAATTTAAAGCGGAATAAAATAAATTGAAAACGCAATTTGTCTTCATTTTTTAAAATAACCTTTTAAAAAAGCAAAAAGGACTACACATCACATTAACTTAGAACCAAGTGTAGTCCAATATATCAACTATTTTTGACTATTTTATTTTAACAGATTATTTACTTTTAAATAGCAAAGAAATGCTGTGATTACTTCCTCTATTGTATAAAACTTTTTTTTGTTAAAATTTAATATTACATTATTGAATTCAATATCATAAACTGGGTTGTTATACAAAAGCTTCCATTTCTTTCCACGGATTATATGCTGTTCAATGTAGCTAATCAAAAATGGGTATGGTATAGTTTTTGTATATTCAATTCTATCTGTACTTTTCGGCTTTTCTCCTTTTTTCACTAAAACTACACTAGTATCTAATAAAACTCGCATATGATTTACCTTTTTGATAATTTCATCCTCTTTATATCCTTCTACACGAAAATCCTTAGCTTCATCTTCTTTTTCTTCTTTAGTTAAATGTCTAACTTTTTCTTTAACCCAATAAATCTTATCCTCACAAAGTTCTTCATATAACTTATCAATATTAATAGAATGGTTTTCTAAATATTTAATTGATGCTGGATAAAGGAACATTTTTTATCACCTCACTATAATGGCAAGATTTTTATCACATCGAATATTATAGTCTCTGGTGATTTATGTTTGCAAATTATCAAATTGAAATTCGCATCATAGTCACCACACCACTGTAATTGTTTGTTATGGCTTATTAGTTTAAAGCCCTTATATGTTGATCCACCATGTTTACTTCTATCTAAAGCATAGAATATATCCTTTCCATTTTTATTATAGGCTTTTTGTAATTTTCCTCTATATTTGTATGAAACCTCCTTCGTAGCTGTCCGTTTAGCTGGATTAATACAACTATTGTGAACAATCACCCCAACATTTCCAATCGCATAGGTATGACAACTCATAACATTGAAGTTATAAACTTTAATCTTGGAAGTTAATTTTTTCTTAATTACTTCAGTAATATTTTTATCATTTACTAAAGTTTTGAGAATATCTCTATCATTAAGATCACTGGCTTTCTTCCAACCTTTTGTAGTCAAGAAACTATGTCCAGGAGTACAGGCGATAATCTCGTCCCCTACTTTAATTTCTATCAATTCTTCAGTTTCATTGATATAGGTATCAGTGACAGGCATCTCCTCGTATCTACCAGTATTGTCGTCGTAGGCAAGAACCGTATCGCCCTTTTTGATCTCCTCGATTCTCCTTAATCCAACAGCAGTCATTACCATCGTTCCAGCGATGAAGCAGTAGGACGGGTTAATAGCTCCAGAGATTGCACCTCCGATGGCACCGAACATGAATCCGTCGGCCGCCCCGTCGATGGCTCCGGACAAAGCACCTTTTAAGGCACCTTCCCAAGATCCTGTCTTAATGCCTTCAGTAATAGCCCCTTGGATAGCTCCGGTAACGGCCCCAGTCACGGCACCGATTACAGCACCCTTGACGGCTCCAACCAACATGGAAGTAGCGATACAAGAAGCACCAAATCCACCAGTAGCCACAACCGCAATAGCGCATATGGCGATGACAGCTAAACCGATGCAGAGCTTAGTAGCCCAGGAAGGCCAGTTTCCGCCCTCATCGGAGAGGTTGATAGGATTGTTCCTACAGTAGGCGAATAGGTTCATGACCATGGTGTCTCCAACTTGACCGATTTCACCATCTGCGGAGATGAATCTTCCGAGTTCAGGGCTGTAATAACGAGACTTGAGATAGTAGAATCCAGTCTCATTATCGAAGAAGTATCCCTTGAACTTGAACGGATTGACCTTAGCAGCCAATCTTGCTTCATCAATATCAGCGATAGTTTCAGTAACTTCACCGAAGTCGCCATAGGCATAGGAGACTAGCTTAGTTCCAGTAGAGTCGATAACGGCATTGATGTTTCCGAGGATGTCCCTGTCGTAGAAGTAATCCTTGCTGTTGACGGAGAATCCAACAAGAGCATTGGCCTCATCGTAGTGGAAGAAGATGGTATTGGATCCGTTCTCATCATCGACTTTCATTGCGCAGAGGGAGTCACCATCGTAGATGTATCTCTCGGTTCTCTTGCCATCAGTCTTAGAGAGGCGGAGACCATTAGGATCGTAGGAATAGGTGTATCCAGAAGCGGTAACAAGTCTCCTTCCAGTCCAAGTCATCTCGATTCTCTTATCAGGGAAAGCAATCAAAGTGGGATTGCCGATGAAGGCATCCTTATACTCGATAGTCGTTCCGTCGCCTCGAGAGACGAGTCTGTCCTTAAGAGTTGCATCGTAGGTGTAACCGATTCCGTCCTTGGTGAGGATGTTATTGTTGGAATCGTAGGTGTAGGTATGCTTGGTACCATCGACATTTGATGAGATGAGTCTAGATAGTGAATCATAGGCATACTTCTTAGTTGAAACAGCCTTACCATCCTTGTCCTTGGTCACAACATCGGTTGTATTACCCATGGAATCATAGGTGTAGCCGATAGTATTTCCAGAGTAGTTGTTCTCGCTTCCAACCCTAGTCGTGGTGTAAGTTCCGTTCTTAGCGTAGGTAAGCTTCTTAGTAAGGACCTTTCCATCAGCGTAGATCCTCTTCTCAGAAGTTCTCCCGATGCTGTCGTAGTAGGTTCTAACAGAGACAGAGGAGATTGAATCAGTGATCGTCTTAGGGGCGCACTTACTATTGGAGAAGACGAGCATCTCAAGGGTTCCCTCAAGGTGATTGCTAGTAACTCCACCAGGACCTATTCGGCATCCGATAGCGGTCTCGCAGCCATCGAGGCTGAACTCAGGAACTGCAATATCTTTGGATTGACCATCTAGACAGATAGAGACCTTACCTCCACCGAAGGAGACGGCAATCTGATGCCATGTACCAGCAGTGACTTTGAAGCCAGTATCCTCAAGCTTGGTTCCACTGATTAGAAGAATGTTTCCGTTGGCGATATGGAGTCCTAGCTTCTCAGTTCCTTGATCATCTTTCGAGGAGAGAATCACCTGATCCGAGGATAGCTCATCTAGCTTGAATCGGATTCCGATGGTTCCTTGGTTCTTCAATAGAAGGTCATAGGAGAGCTTGGATGAGATTCCGGGAGTGAGCGATGCAAGACTAGAGTAGCTTCCGTAGACATGTCTGTGAACAGCATTCTCGCCCTTGTCATCAAAGAAAAACATGCCTGGTTTGGAGTTTTTGTAGGATTTCTCGATGGAGACGTGGGACTTTGGCTCCATGCCCTTCAAGGAAGTGAGACTTCCATTGAGAGAAACAACATCGAACCCCTTCAACTTCTCTGGGTTGAAGTAGGTAACCCCACTAGCGCCATCGATGACATTATTCTCGCGGAGGTACTTCACACCCTCGTTGAAGATGGTAGCGAATTCCTCTTTGCTGATCTTAGAACTACCGACAGAAGCGTAGGCGAGCCTGAACGCCATGTTGACGGGATGCTCCTCGGTGTCGGAGGCCCCGGAAGTGGACGAGATTTTGTGGAGCTCATCCTGACTGAGGGCCTGGGACGGGGCACCGACGAGGAAGTACTTGAGGTAATCGAAGTAACCGTTAGAAGCATAGGTTTCTTCCTTAACCTCGCCATTGAGGATGACCTTGACGTTGAACTGGCCATTCCCCTTCTCGATTTCGAAGCCGACGAGGTTCCAGACGCCTTTTTCGATGGAATTTGCGGTGGTGATGCTGTGATTACCGCCGGTGAACTGGTCGAGGAAAGTGAGCTTTCCGTCCGGATTGACGCTGAGGGAAAAGCCTATCTTGTCGATCTCGCCCCTGGCGAAGGCGAAGACCCTCTGCTCTCCGTTGATTTCGCCAGTGGGCTTAATCCAGCCGAACACGGTTTTCCTGACCCGATTGAAGTCGTTTTCCCAAGAGTATCGGCTGAAGTAATTCTTTGCGGTGGATTTCTCGTTCCTCTTCGTGTTAAAGCCGTCGGTCTGATAGCAGATGATGGCGTTGTCCTTCTTGAAGCTCAGCGAAGCGACGGCGTCTCCGAGCGGGCTCTTGTCCTCAACGTCGATGGCGTCGGCGAAGGAGGTGCTAAGGGTGTATTTCCCGCCGAAGCAGGCATCGAATCCGCTTCCGCCCTTGATCACCTCATCGGGGAAAGCCCTGGAGAGACGGGTCAGATAGCCGGAAGGCGTGTAGTCGTTGTACTCGCACTTGTATTCGTAGTCATAGCCCATGGCCATGCCGAAAGCGAAGACGCTCTCCTTCTGGAGGTTACCGATATTGTCATAGGAGTATCTGAAGACGTTGTTATCGGTATCGCACACTCTGGTAGCATTGCCATTGCCATCGTATGAGAAGTAGGTTTTGATGCCGTTGACTGCGTCATCGAGTTCACAGATCTCATCCTTCTCGTTGTAGATGTAGGATGCAATACTATTTCCATCGAGCTTTATGGACGAGAGCCTCCTTTTGGAATCGTACTCAAAGGAGTAGCAACCAGAGGACTCATCATCGCCTAGATACTGCTTGGTAGGAAGACCAGTGTTGACACTGTTGACCTTGTCGGCATAGATGGTCTTAGAGAAGGTCTTGCCATCGATAGTGACAGTTTTGACCTGTTGATCGCCGGAGTACTCGAAACCATAGGTGGTCCCGTTATCGCACTTCATGCTCGTGAGATTTCCGTGGCTGTCATACTCGTAATCGACCTTGGAGATGGCACCGTCTTTGCCCTTCGTGGATTGGGAGGCCAACTCACCTCTCTGACCATAGTCATAATCGGTGACGGCTCCGTTGGCATCGGTCTTTGAGCAGTTCTTGTTGTGTTCATCGTAAGAGAAGGTAGTCGTGTTTCCAGAATCGTCAGTCTGGCTGATCTCATTGCCATATGTGTCGTGATCAGCATGGGTTACGAGATTTTCGCCATCCCTAGATGTGAGGAAGGTGTAGTTCTTCTTGCCGGAGGCGTCATAAGTGAATGCAACCTTGGTGTTCTGGTTAGAGGTGATCTGGCTGACACGCTTGTATCGGTCGAAGGTATAGCGATAGCTGTCTCCGCTCTCATCGGTAGCTTCGGTAATCTCTCCATCCTCACCATAGGTGATGTTGGAGGCCTTGCCATCGTCACCGACGAGCTCGGTCAAACTCTTCTTCTCGGTGTAGCTGTAGCGCTTGCCGAAGTTATCGCGGTAGAGCTGGACGGCATCGACATAGCAGGGATTGCCAGTATCGGCCGCAATCTCGATAATGACCTTGTCGTACTCGTTTTCGGCGATGATGCCCCTAGTCAAAACCTGCCACTTCTCGAAATTGGAATCGAATTCAAAGCGATAATCTTTGGAATCACCATTCTTGTAGTGGAGGGTTACAGTCGCAGTGAACTCATCATTTTGAGTAGCCAGAGTATGACCAAAGAGAGTGAAGACAAGCTCGTCTCCAGCATCGCCCGACATGTTGATAGTTTGAGTAGCAGTATCCTTGGTATAACCACCGAGCTTAAGTACCTTGTTTCCAAGAGTCTTAGAGAAAGCCTCGGCATGAGAATTATCAGTAACGTAGGCACCAGTAAGATCCCATCCAGCACCATCGTCTTCGAAGTAGCCGTTTCTGACGAAGTTGTATCTAACCTTGTGGTCGCCATAGGAGAGATGGATGTCATCGAGGTAGGCGGTGTACTCACCACCAGTCAAGGTGATTGTAAGCTTCAACTTGAGGTTAGAGATTTTAGAACCGCCAGGAATCTCGACAGGATTACCATCAAGTGCTCTCCAAGGGAATGTGCCATCGATATCGTTAGAGATTTCGTAACTATTGGCCTTGGAAACGGTCTTGGTTTCGGTAGTCGTGCTACCACTAGAGTTTCCCCCGACCTGATAGCTCTCTTCCTCATCGTAGGAGAGATCGAGCTTGAGCGTAATCTGCTTGGCCTTCACATTCCCGACAGCCTTAGCAAAGGCAGAGAAAGCGTAGACTCCAGCATTGGGATCCTTGATTTCCTGAGAGAAGACGATGTCATCTGTTCCTTTCTCAATCCTGAGACAGCGTTGTCCATAGACACCACCATCGATAGCTTTGAATGAGGAAGCATTGCCTTTCTCAAGAATCCACTCAGAGTTCGTGAAGAAATCGTCGCTTCCGCTATCGAAGGAGTTGTTCTCAATGAGATTTCTCTCGTTGATCTGAACCTTGGATTCGGAGGAAACTTCGCTCATGTTCCCTTCATCGGCGCTATGGGCGTAGTTTCTGACCATCGACTTCCCCTCATCGTCGACTATGGACTTGCATCTTCCGTAATAGTCGAAGAAATAGTCGACGAAGTTGCCGTCGAAACAGGTAACTCTGGTCTGATAGGCAAAGTAATCGTATATGGTTGGCTGATTGTATTCGGGGCTCCCTATGTATTTGCGTATGATTTTGGAGACTTTGCCGCCTGCGTGCTCGACGGCTACCGCTATGCCGTTGGTCGTATCCTCGATAGAAGAAAGCCTTCCGCCAGACCAGACGAACCTGGCGATGGAAGCTTGGTTGCTATTGGACTCGATTCGGAAGTAGACGGAGCTGATGTTCTCACCGTCGTAGGCGATTCGGGCCACGGAAATGCAGGCGCCCCTGGAATTGTAGGCGATGACCTCGGAAACCTTCCCGGCGCTGTAGGAGAGGTCGATATGCTCCCCTTTGCCATTCTCGATTTTGGCAAGGCCATTGCCATCGTACGAAAGGGCAAGCTTGCCACCATCGGCGAACGCATAGCCCGTGACTACGTAAGAGCCACTGGAAAAGCTCCCCATGGTTACTTTATTACCAGCCTTATCCACGATGATTAGAGCGGTCTTATCATCCTTGAGACAGAGATATTCAGCACTAGTTAGTGGCATGAAGTAGATTCCGGACCACGGCGCATCGGGAGTTATGGAGTATCTGGACTTGATGTCAGCCTTTTCCGCTCGCATATAGACCGTCTCTTTGCCAGTGTTATCGATGACGTTTATCGTTCCTATCTCATTAGAAGAGTCTTTGACAATCTCTACCTTCTTGAAATGGTTATGGGCGACATTGGCTCCAAAACCGCAGGAAGGAGAGCTGTCGCTAAAGGCGATGGAAAGAGCGCAGGGATTCTTCTCGTCGTCGGTCTTGGCAAGATCAACGATGTGAATAAGCTCGCCAGAACATAGGTTGATGCTACCAGTTCCGGCGTTGCCGACATCGAACTGGTCGTACTCGTAGGAAGAATCCATTCCCTTGACGATCGAGAGCATGCCGGTAATGGCGGCATCCTTCTTCAGGCTGTCCTCAATCTCAAGGACGTCCACCGAGCAGTTGATGTAGATTCCAAAGTAGAAGGTCTTGGACGTCGAGGTTGCGGTCGCTTTGGCGAGGTAGCGCGTGAGGTCGAACTTGATATGAGCGGGAATGTCGTTGCTGTAGGCATCCCTACCGATGCTGAAGTCGACCTCATCGATGAGATGGTCCCTCCCCCAAGAGAAGGAATTGAAGATTCCCTTGTCGAAGACGCTCTTGGCAATCGGGTATATCGCGCAGGTGCCCGAGGTGTCGTAGCCACAGATAGTCATGAGGAGATTGAAGGCGGCGATGGAGCCGATATCTGTTCCGATGTTGTCGATATCAAGCTTCAGCAAAATAGCGCTAGGCCCCTCGAAGGAAACCTTTCTGTTGGGATAGGCGCCGGTTGGCGCCTTGCTCCCCGATGGCCCGTAGTACTCGGCCTTGAGGCTGAATCTAGGGCTCGTCAAAAAATTGTTGAAATATTTAAGCATACGTAATGCCTCCTTAGAAGATGAACCTTATATTCTCCAGCGCAGACAGGTCCATGTTCGTCTGCGCCTGTTCGAATCGAATGATGTCTACTTCCTTACCGAGGTCTTTAGAGATGATTTCCTTAAGCCTTTGGACGAATCCATGCATCGCTAGAGGAAGTACGTCCTCCTCAAACTCTGCGAGAAGGTCGATATCGCTCCCAGCTGACTGAGTTCCATCGGCATAGGAACCGTATAGGAACAGATGCTTGATCCTGAAGTTGAGGGCAATCCAGTTTTTCTTCTCGCTGAAGTAATCCATGAGATCGCCATCGCTGAGAGCAGAGCCCTTTTCAGCTCTGCTCCTTGCGGTGGATTTCATCCTGAGAATCAGCGTAAAGATTCCGATGTCGGTTCTTCCAAGAGTCTTCCTGATGTCCTTGAAGAGGACGGGAAGCGGATAGACATCGATATCCCTCTCTTTTCTGAAGAGATACCAGATGACGAGGCAGGCAAACTCGATGTTTAGATACCTTCTAGAACCGGTGATCTCCTCAAGAACCTTGGTGATTCTGAGTGTGATGTCCTCGCTCCTGCTGATGTAGTAGGCCTTCATCATCCTGTCGGCCGTATGCCTTGAGAGACTATGGCCCGACATAAGGTGATAGGACTTGGAGAAGACTTCAGCGGATACCGGGGATTCCAGGTTTCTTTCTAGGTAATCCACTGCATCGGCAAGACTCTTCACGTAGCGCTCCTCAGGTGTGAGTGGTCGTCTCTGACAGGTGCAGACCTTCTTGGTCTCGGTCCTGTCCTGCTTCCTTCCCATCATCCAGGCGATGAGGTGTGGAAGGTTGTAGACCGCCTTCATCTAGAAGAGCCTCTCTCTGAAGCGAATGAGATCGGGAGTCTGAGCGAAGCGGTCGGTGAAGGAGATGACATCGGCTCTGAGTCCGAGGAGCTTTCCGATGAAGGACTTGGCTTCCTTGAGCTTCTTGATGCTGAATCCGTCCTTGAAATCGACGATGACGTCGGCATCGCTGTAGTCTCCGAAGGTTCCGTTGACGAGCGAGCCGGTGAGGTCGAGATGGACGATTCCGATATTGGCAAGATCAGCCTTCGCATTGAGGAGCTTCTCCTTGATCTGCTCCTTAGTGATGGGAGTATGCTTGGTGTTGTACCTGACGGAAACCTGATACTTACCCTTCAAGAGGTCCTCGAAGGAATCCTTGCTGAGACCGCCTCTGACGAGGTCGAAGAGATAGCCCTTCTCAAAGCGGTAGAAGATGATGGGAAGGACGGAATCCCTCTTCATCGTGGCGTTGAAGGCGATGATCGCCATCGAGTTGGTGTAGGGACCGAAGGAAGGATTGAGAGAGATGGCGTAGAAAGCGTCGATGGCCCCCTTGATACCCTTGCAGTCGTCTCCAATCTCGGAAACGATCTTTCCAATCCTGTCGGCGATGACAGAAATCTTGAAGATGTCGGCACACTCCATGAGAGTGTCCTTGTTGATTCCTTTCTCGACAAGATTCTCGAAGGCCTTCTTAGCCCTGGAGATGTAGATCTCGCTGTCGTTCTCAGCTTCCTTCTTGCCAAGGAAGACCTGATACTGATCGAAGAGCAGGAAATCCTTGCTGCTCTTCGGATTGGACTGCTTGAGGAAGCGGAAATCGATCTTCCCGTTGTAGTCCTTGTCGAATCTAATGAAATCATTGGTCATTGTTAGATACCTCCTTATTACCAAAGATCTGCTTGATGACCTGGTTGGCACCGGTAGCTCCGGCTCCCGATGCAAGGCCGATCATCAGGGCCTCATAGACGTCCTTCGCATTCATCATCCCCGGAGCGGTGTAGAAGATGAGGATTCCCATCAGACCTCCCGCTATAGCGGTCACAACCGGTATGAACCGGTAGGCCGACTGGAACTTCTTGAATGCGAGCTTGTAGATCTCTGCCAGTAGATAGCAGCAGACCACGATGATGGGGATGGTCGTGTAGTTCATTCAGCGCGTTCCTCCTTTCCAATTTGGGCGCACAGCTCGTCCATGCGCTTGTTGGAGTCCTTGAGCGACTCCTCGACTTTTGCGAGCCTCTCGGCTAGGTCGCGGTAGCGGATGTCGGCCTCCGTTATGGATTTCTCCATGCGGTCGACACACGCCTTGATGTATCCGATGTCGGATAGGATCGTCCCCTCGTTGCGTCCCTCCTTCCTCTGGTCCGCCTTGTCCGACCTTCTGAATGCCAGAAAGGCGAAGAGGATCGAGGACAGGGATGCGACGAGACCGACGACCGAGATGATTAGGTTCTCCACATGCGTGTACCCTCCTTTCGTTGAATGAGGGAGACGTCTGCCCCCTCACTTATCAAGAACAAAGTGAATTCCGCTTTGACAACCTCAGCCGATGAATTTCTTCAGCTTTTCCTTTATTCCAGAGAGCCTTTTTGCTGCTGCCTGCCTGGATATTCCCTTTCTCCTCGCATACTCAGAAAGGTTGAAACCGACTTTCTGAAGTGCATTCAGGAAGGCTTTGTCCTTATCAGAAAGCGAAGCGATGGCATCTTCAAAGCGACTACTCTCTGAATCGGGTTCAGAGACTTGAATCGGAAGCTCTACGTCAGAATCCTTCTGCTCTTTCTTCTCTTTCTGTTCTTCATCGCTGTCGCTATCATCCTCATCCCTCTGCTTCTCAGCCATCTGGTCTAGCGATAGGTAGGATTCGGTCTCCCTGACGTACTTCGACTTCAAGAAATTGAGCTTCCTTGATTCGGCCGCCTTCTTGATGGCGGATAGGAGTCTTTTGGAATCCTTCTCATCGTCGTTTCCGTCGATCTTGAAGGCACTGATGACTTTCCACACGCCATAGGTCATCTCCTGCTGGAGGTCTTCCCACCACCTGGATTTGACGTCCTTCACCATCGACTTCATCAGGGGTCTGAGCAGATTGAGGGCAATCTGGAAACGAACCTCCTCCTTCGTCCTCTGATAATCCTTCACGGCATTTAGCAACTTGATTGCATCTTCCTTCATCTTTTTCTCCGTTTCTCCGGAGCGAAAGACGCGGAAGAGGGCACACGAAAGCCACCCGTCGAACCGCGGAGAAAGTCTCCGGTATCCGATGGGCAGCCCTCGCAAATGAGCCGTCCACAGTCACCCAACGTTTTGCGACACCATGGTTAAGCAGGGTGACCGCCACCTTATGTGGCTATTTCTCAAAGCCAGTTTTCACCAGCAAGAAAAGTTTAAATAAAGAAAAAAAGCCAATGGTTGAAGACGGGCTGAATACTTGTTGAAAAAGTGTTGAACAGTATTTTTGGATAAAAAATCCAATTTTTGTAGTATAATGAAACCGCTTGCATTTACTTAAAGCTGAAAGGAAGGTACATATGTTCAACTATGACAATCTCTGGAAGCTCCTCATAGACAAGGGTATGAAGAAGAAGGACTTGGTTCACGGAGCCAAAATAACTCCCACAGCCGTAGCGAAGATGGGAAAGAGACAGCCCGTCAGCCTTGTGGTGATTGGCAAGATCTGCGATTTCCTCAAGTGCAGTATTTCCGATGTCGTCGAATACGAGAGGAGGGACGGCCTATGATCTTCTCAATAGGAATACTGGCTCAGATCATCCTATCGGTGAGCCGTGGTCTCAATAATGGTGAATGCATCGATTCCCTCATCTCCTCCATAACTGGCACTTCAGATTTCTCCTACATTGAAAGATCAAGATACACTAGAATCCTGAGCTGCGAAGAGAACCTCCCGACCAAGATAAAAGGGGATACAAACGACATTGAGAAGGTGCTAGGAAAGACAGGATTGAGAGATATAGCCATCAATCTGGAGAATCGATTCTCGATGAAGATGGATAGCTTTGGCAGACTTAGGATCGTCAAGGCTATCATCTGGTGTCTTTCTAACGAATCGTGCCAGCTTGGTGACAAAATTTTCCGCTGGTCGGGAAAAACTAGAAAAGAAGTGATATCGGTAAAGGCTATATCAGACTTCTGGGCTTTCTTAGCCGAAGCGTTGACCTACTGCTACCAAATAGATAACAAACATGCCGAAAACTACGGGTTCAAGATAGTCGATCACATAGAAGAGATAGAGAAGGCAGTCCAAATAACGGTTGCTGAGCAGATCAGCAGGGAACCATACCTTCTTCCAAAGAGTGAGGTCGATAAAGTCTTTCATTTGGAGTCGACAAGGTCTATCGGTAAATCCCATATCTGCATTACCTTCCACGTCCTAGATGATGACGGGGACTCTTTCGATTATTCCAAGTTGAAGGCATTTATCAGCCGTAACATAAAGCGATATGTCTTTAGCTTCGTCAAAATGGACGAAATTGAAAATGCTGAAATGGATATATCCCAGCAGGCGAATGCCGACATCTCAAAAATAGTTCATGAGAAGAAATACGATTTCTCCAAAGAAATGGGAGATATACTCGTTTTTTCCTTTTGCGAAGGACTAAAAGGATATCCGAAAATCCTCACTAATTATGAAGTCCTTAAAAAGGACCTAACGAATGAATACATTGGAAATTACGGCATGCATTTTCAGCTTAGAGATGATAGGCTCATCCTAATAATGACCTCCTCTTCAATGCAAACGAAGCTCAGTGATGCGGTCAAGGGATGTATTGAAAGGTCAAAAATCATGGCGAGGGAAAAGAGCGCCGTGAAGGGACTTCTCTCTCCTGCACTGCTTAAGCAGACAACAGATGAAGAAACAGCATCGAAACTGACCGAATTTCTGCTCAATGGTGATAGTAACAGTGCCAAATATGGTTACACCTTGTTCATCGGCTATAGCTTTGATAGTTCTCACGGTTCTTTGAAAGAGCAGATAGAGAAAGATATGGCAGAATGCGTCCAATACCTTGAATCAGAAATCCAAAGCGATTCAAAAATGACAATGAGAGAGATAGATATCTACCTCGTCCCATTCAATGATGCTGACGAGGATCCCCAGAGGATACTTAAGGATGTTTTGGGGTTACCAAAGGAGGGAATGTAAACATGACATTGATTGATCGAATACTTGACAACATCTCAAAGAACGCTGATGCCAAATCTGCAATTGATACTCTTTTTAGGAAATATGGCGAACAAGTTCTAAATGAATCTACCATTGATATTTCAGAGGACGAAATCGGCTTATGCCTCCGCATTGCTGACATATTTTCAAAAGTTCCCAATGAATCTGACGATTCTGAGCATTACCACTCATTAGCGCAAGAAATAATCTATATGCTCAAGTGCCTGCTTCCTAATAGAAAAGATGTCGATTTAGTTAGCGATAGTGTTCTTTCATCTCTTTCAAATTATCCAGTCAGAAAGAATATGGGATTAAGCGAAGAGAAAAAAAACTATGGTCTTCTTCGTCTCATCGGTGAAAAAATAAAGATGGGCAGCCTTGAGATCCCTGGAGAAAAGGGGAAGTTCTTTCTGCTTCCTCAGAAAATAGCCTACGATGGGTTCAAAAATAGAAGCTTCAGCTATTCTGGGCCAACCTCGATGGAAAAGACCTTCTTGATGACCACCTTCATCAAGCAGAGGATAGATGAGGGACACGATGGTAACTTCGCTATCATCGTTCCTACAAAAGCTTTAATAAATGAATTGAAGGGAGAAGTCATCCGTGAATTCAAAAATGAGATTCTTGAAAAGAATTATCGAGTTATCTCATCAGCCAATGATCTTCAGCTGGAGGCAGAACACAATTTCATATTGGTCATGACTCCAGAGAGATTGATGTATTTCCTCATAAAATACAGAGAAATCATCCTTGATTATGTGTTCTTCGATGAAGCTCACAAGATCTCAGAGAAAGATCCTAGAAGTTCCTTCTACTATAAAGATATTTCGCTTCTATCCAAGAATTCAGATAAGACCCACATTATCTTCTCTTCACCCAACATACCAAACCCTGACATCTATTCCAAACTGTACGGGGGAGATGATGGCAAATCCTATAGAAGCCAATTCTCCCCAGTATCTCAATTCAAGTTTTATATAAATCAAGAATCAAAGAGTTTTTCGATCTGGAATGACTTCTCCCACACAACCGTTCAACTTCCCAGCGAGAATATCGCTGATGATTGCACATTGGTCGACTATGTCTATAGATTGACCAAGGATAATCAGCAATCCATCGTATATGTGAACAGTGTTGATACAGCCAGCGAATTAGCTCAAGAGATGTATGAAGGATACGGTAACAGAATTTCGCTTACGCAAAAGCAGAAGGATGAATTAGAGGACCTTTCTATAGACATAGAAAAAGGCATAACGCGGAGATTCTCGTTATGCCGTCTAATAAAAAAAGGGGTAGCTTTCCACACAGGTTACTTGCCACCGACACTGAGAGCTAGGCTCGAAGCACTATATAAGAGCGGAGCTATCAGGTTTCTTTTCTGCACAAGCACGCTCATTGAAGGAGTCAATTTGCCAGCAAATAACCTCTTTGTGACCTCAATCAAGAATGGTCAGTCTAATATGACTTCCATAGAATTTAAGAATTTAGCTGGCAGAGTTGGACGAATAAGCACCACCAGCTACGGAAATGTGTTTCTTGTCAGTGAAAATGAAAAGACGTCTAAAAGGATGGAAGAATTAGCTCAATCTAAATCAGAAGAGCAGGAATTATCTTTGGTAAAGATACTGACACCTGAGAATTCCAAAGCAATAGTCAGCTCATTTTCGAAAGGAGAACTCCCCTATTCCGATTCGATTAAAGATGGTGAATTATTAGTCCAAAAGATCTCCCTAATCTATGCTAAAGACGTTTCGGAGGGGAGAGACACTTATTTCTCCAAAGAAGTGGAAAAGCGACTAACATCAGATGGAAATATAAAGAAGGAAGACTTATTTAAGCTCACTCAAAATATAAAGCAGGAAGATGATATCAACGTCAACTTCATTCAGGATAGAAGACTTAGAGAAGCTATATTTAAGGATGGGCTTCATTATCCCGACATCAGCACCCTAAACGATGACAAAGCTAGTTATGAAATAGTTCTCGATTTTTTAAAAAAACTAAGCGATGTATTCTTGTGGAAAGTATATGAGAGAGATGACCTCGGAAGAGGAAACAGCATATCTCAATATGCCGTTGTTCTCTTACATTGGATTATGGGCTCTGGGCTGAGATATATAGTTGATAGCAAAATTGATTATTACAACAATAAAAGGTGGGGGAAAACTATCAAAATAAACCACAAAGAAGAACTATATCATGCAACAAAAAGGCAGGTTGACTACTTGATATCGAACACATTAAAAGATATCGAGGGAATCATCCTTTTCAAGCTATCAAATTATTTCCTCAAGTTTTCGAATATATACAAGGAATTCACAAATCAGAAGAGCTTCAACAATGACTGGTATGAATTCATCGAGTTTGGAACTCATGAGCCGGTGATAATCTTCCTACAGAGGATAGGATTCTCTAGAGAGACAGCCCTTTATATTAGAAAAAATTCCAGTGATTTTATAGAAATAGACAATGGAAAGATCTTCCTTAAAAAGGATATCTTGGATAGTACCAATAAAGACATCCAAAAAGAACTTAAGGATTTAGATTCAAATATTAGAGAATATATTCATAGTTAAGCTAAAAAGAGGCTGTTACGAAATCAATTCTTCGGAAACAGCATCTACTAGAAGCAAAAAGAAGTAAAAAA
>ULXM01072891.1_pt1 | contig 17144 bp, 16 predicted proteins | sample 1961271 | NCBI WGS metagenome assembly ULXM01 (sample SAMEA4835838, study PRJEB28245) | human gut metagenome | biome: gut microbiome; material: fecal sample | place: Denmark | collected 2008 | reverse complement strand
GGCTTTGGCGGTGGCGGCGACGGACGGAACGTCTGCGTCGTGCCCTGTTGCTCCTCTGCGGGATGATATTTTATCGCGCTCCCTCCGTAATCGGTCGGGACGCGCACTCCTCCCGAAAAAACTCTGTTATACATCAGATATCCTCCCTAAAAATAAATTTGCAGGCTCTCCGGCTTTTATCCGCCCGCCAAATAAACCCTCGCAGAAACATAAAAACCGTTTTCAGCGCCTGCGGCATGGCTCCGGGATCAGACAGACACGTCAAAGTAGCTTGCCGAACGTCCCGAACAGCTCCGCGAGCTTCATTGCGGAAAGAATTCTGTCAATTTTCTCGCAACGGCTTTCGTCCATATAGGGCTTGAGCGCAATGAGAAGCGCCCTCCCGTTTTTAACCGTCTGCGAGCAGGACGGTTGCCTGCACGGGCACGGCGGCGTGGGCGGGGGCACATCGCATGGCTTTTTCCCTTCGCAACAGTCGCCGCAAGGCGGCATGACGGCGCACCCTCCGTCACAGGGCTTTTCCTCCGGTCGCGGCGGCTTCTCCTCCCCATGCCCCTTTCCCGATATTATCGCATTGATCTTCTCCCCTATCGAAGGATCGGACATAACGGCTCCGAGCTTTTCAAAAACAGCGGGATCCATGTCGTTTCCCCCGCCGTCACTTTCCGAGCCCGCCGAGAAACTTCCGCAGGTCATCATCGGATACCATTGTAAGCAAAGCGCGTGCCTTTGCCATGTCGCGTGTCATGCTCTGCGCGTCCTCGCGGCTTATTCCGATAACCTCTGCAATTTCAAGGAGCTTTTCCCGAAGGGTCTCGTCGTCATATGAAAGCAGCTCCGAAAGGCTCTTTTTATTTATTTCCATAAGAATACCTCCGTATATAAATGGTGTTTACAAATATAATATGTAGAAAATTACCTCTTGTGAGAGGGCTTTTATCAAAAAAAGTTGTACGGTCGTACTGTTTTTTTGCACTTTTTTCAAAATAACACTTGAAATATCCTTCAGTTTATTTTATAATCAATAAAGAATTCAAAATCTTGAAGGAGAAATATTCAAATGCTCGAACTCGTAAAGGAAATACTTTCAAAACAGCTCCGCATAAATGCAGACGAAATCACAGCAGAAACAAGCATAAGAGAGGATCTCGGAGTTGACTCTCTCGACGTTGTCGAAATGCTCATGTCCATAGAAGAAGAAACGGGTGTTGTCGTTCCCGATGACGCAATCATGAATCTCAAAACGGTCGGCGACGTTGCAAAGTATATAGAAGACAACAAATAAGTCGTTTTAACCCGTCGCTCTATACATATTTCACAAAATTGAATTTTTTTCGGATTTCCCCTTTACAAACGCGTGGGAATATGATAAAATCAGTCAAACCGAATAAAACGAGCCTTTAAGGGCGGTACAGAGATACCGACAAGGTCAGAGATAAAAGCTTTTGGAATTTTTATGCCTTGTCGTATTATGCGACAAGGCATTTTTTATGATTTTTTCGGAGGTCTATTATGGAAAAGATTTTGGCGGACTCACAGGCTGTCGAACGCATGCTTGCAAGACTGGCACACGAAGTAATAGAGAAAAACCCGTGCCTTTCGGACATCGCGCTCATCGGAATACTTCGCAGGGGCGCAAGCCTTGCGGATATGCTGGCGGCTAAAATATCGGATTTTTCAGGCGAAAAGATACAGACAGGGTACCTCGACATCACTCTTTACAGAGACGATTTGAGCAAGTTTTCCGAGTCTCCTTCCGTCAACGGAAGCGATATATGCTTTGATATAACGGGAAAAACGCTCATCCTCGTCGATGATGTCATCTTCACGGGACGCACGGTCAGAGCCGCGATAGAAGCGCTTTTCGACCTCGGCAGACCAAAAAGAATACAGCTCGCCGCCCTCGTCGACAGAGGTCACAGAGAGCTGCCTATAAAGCCGGATTACGTCGGCAAAAACATTCCCACCTCGCTCGATGAGGTCGTTATGGTCAAGGTTCCGAAATACGACGGAGAGCTCTCCGTGGGATTAAAAAGTATTTGATTCCGTAAGGAATGAAATAAAAAATTTTTTCAGAGGGGAAAAACTTTATGAAACTTATTTACAATGTTGAAGACAAACCGAAGTTCGGGCAAGTTATTGTGTTCGCGCTTCAGCAGCTTCTTGCCATCCTTGCGGCAACGATAGCTGTTCCGGCAATCATCGGTCACGGTATGTCGCAGTCGGCTGCGCTTTTCGGAGCGGGCGTAGGCACAATCGTTTATTTGCTCTTTACAAAATTCAAGAGCCCCGTGTTCCTCGGCTCATCATTCGCATTCCTCGGCTCGATGGCAGCGGCTTTTGCAGGCGGCGTATCTGCATCGGCAGGCTATCTCGGTCTCATCATAGGCGCGGCAATGGCAGGACTTGTTTATGTCATCATCGCAATAACGGTCAAGTTCGCTGGCGTTAACTGGCTTTCAAAGCTTATGCCTCCTGTTGTTGTAGGACCTACGGTTGCAATAATCGGTCTTTCTCTCGCAGGAAACGCAATTGGTGACGCTGTCGGCGGCGCGGCAAAGGACGCAAATGGCGCTTTCATAATGAACGCTCACGCGCTCGTATGCCTTGCATGCGGACTTGTAACACTCTTCGCAGTCATTATCGCGTCCGTATTCGGAAAGAAAATGGCAAGGCTCATCCCCTTCATAATAGGTATAGTCGCAGGCTATGCGGTTGCGGCAATATTCACGGTAATCGGCAACACAGCAAACATCGAAGCACTTAAAATAATCGACTTCAGCAAATTCGCAGACCTCAAATGGTACCCCGATTTCACATTCATCAAAGCATTCTCCGGCGATTATAACTTCGGTGACGGCAGCACGTTCTGGTCATACCTCGGAACAATCGCGGTTGCATACGTTCCCGTCGCATTCGTAGTATTCGCTGAGCACATTGCAGACCACGAAAACCTTTCAAGCATAATCGGCAGAGACCTCCTCAAGGAGCCGGGACTTCACAGAACCCTCCTCGGCGACGGCGTCGGCTCAATCGCGGGCGCGCTCTTCGGCGGCTGCCCCAACACTACATACGGTGAGTCCGTCGGCTGCGTCGCAATCACGGGTAACGCTTCGGTCGTAACAATTCTCGCAACGGCAATCCTCTGCATAATCGCGTCATTCTTCGCACCGTTCGTAACATTCCTTGCAACAATCCCCTCGTGCGTAATGGGCGGAGTCTGCATAACACTCTACGGCTTCATCGCGGTAAGCGGTCTTAAGATGATACAGACAGTCGACCTCGGCGATAACAGAAACCTCTTCGTCGTAGCTTCGATACTCATCGCAGGCGTCGGCGGAATGAAGCTCCTCTTCGGAAAAGTAACTCTGACAAGCGTCGCATGCGCACTCATCCTCGGCATCATAGTAAATGCGGTTGTTTCAAAGAAATCCGCAAAGAACACCGAAAGCAGCGAAAGCGAAGCCGAAAAGGTCACATCGGACGTCGAATAAAATCGGCATAAAATTCAAAACCTCCCTTCCGGGAGGTTTTTCTTTTGGAAAATAACAAAACAGAGATGAAAAATCATCTCTGTTTGCTGTTTGCAAATTCGTACAAACCAATAACCAAAGCTTCTTTTGCCTACTTTTCTTCTCGAAAAGTGCGCTCAAAACAAAAAACAGAGATGAAAAATCATCTCTGTTTGCTATTTTCAAAATTCGTACAAACCAATAACCAAAGCTTCTTTTGCCTGCTTTTCTTCTCGAAAAGTGCGGTCAAAACAAAACAGAGATGAAAAATCATCTCTGTTTTCTTAATTAAAAAATATGAACAATACAATTACCGAAGTTTCTTTTGCCTACTTTTCTTTTCAAAGAAAAGTATGGTCGAAGAAAAGTAGGTTAGCCTTCAAGCTCTCTTATCAGTGCATCATACGCATTGATGTTAGTTTCAATACTTCTGACCTGCTTGTTTGCGTAACCGGAGAAACGGTTATCGGCGCTTTCAACCATGGATACGAGAACTGTATCAAAGCTGGAAGCAATGTTCCAGTTGTAGCCAGGGTCATAAATACGGGAGTCAAGGATTATATCCATCATCTCGCCGTTTTCTTCGTCGCTCGTCCATACATACTTGCAGGAGTCAACAAATGCCTTACGGACTGTGTATCTGGAGTGAGCTGCATAGAGCGTCCAGAAGTCACCGAGAACTTCCGTATCTGAGAACGATGTCGGAATTCCGTATGCGGGAAGGTGGTTATTTACATGGAGATAATATCTTTCCTGATTTTCATCATAAAGCGGGAAAGGAAGAACACCTACCTCGAGATCCTCGACATCCTTGAATCTTACAAGCGCGTGAAGAACTTCTCCCATGAAGAGCAACTTGCCGGCTTTGAGCGATTCCTGATATGTTGTGTAGCTTGCGTTCTGATATGAATCGTCCGCATAGAACTTGATAAGCTTATCAATAACTTCCGCACCCTTGCCGTCCGTAAGAGCGACCTTGAACTTTTCGGAGCTGTTCTTTGTTACGTATCTTTCGCCGCAACCGAAGAAGAAAGCACGATAGCTGAATGTGGAAGATGAGAAACCGATTGTGTCGGAGTCTGCGGCGGTGCCGACTTTATAATCGTTGCTACCGTCGCCGTCGCGGAGGACTTTCTGGCTCATTTCGAGCATTTTGTCCATTGTCCACTTATGGTCTTTTACGAGCTGATAGATATCATCGTCAATGCCGCTGTTTTCGTAAACAGTTTTATTGAACGTGATAACCCATGTGCATTCCATTGCCTTGCGGGCAAAGTCGCCGATTATTGAATAGAGCTTACCGTCATAGCTGAGGTCATTTATATAGTTCTGATCCCACCAATCCTGCGTAAAGTCGATAGGAAGGCTGAGAACGTTGTAATAGCCTGTGCTCGTGAACGGCTTATCATACATCCATGTGTTTCCGACATACTTGCCGCCGCCGGAAGCAAAGTCTGCTGCATAACCGTCTTCGCCCTTATGGTCAACCCTTATCGTGCAGTTATAAAGCTCCTGCATGATCTTGTTTCTTTCGAAAACGGAGTCGTTATAGCTTTCGTTTGTGAGAGCCTCAACCCAGACCTCGTTTGTTGTATCGTATCCGTCGTTCTGATCGCATGACGCGATGAAGAATGTTCTGCCGCCGAAGTCAACGTTTTCTTTGCCGGGGAGCTTTGTCTTGCCGTCCCATTCAACAATGGGTTCTGCGCCGCCGGGAGTCGTTGTCGTGCCGGAGGGATTTGTGGTTGTCTCGCCGGAGGGCTCGGTCGTCGTCTGACCGGAGGGCTGTGTGGTTGTCTGACCCGAAGGATTGGTTGTTGTCCCGTTCGTGTTCGTCGTCGTTGTTTTGCCGCTTGTTGTGGTTGTTGACGAAGTATCGCCGCCACACGCAACTGCGAGCATAATAACGCCTGCGAGCATTGCCACAGCCAGGAAAAGCGTGATGATTCTCTTCATTTCAGTTTTTCTCCTTTAGTTAAAAATCCCCCCCCCGTTAAAAACGGGGGGGATTGGAAATAAAATCCTGATTAAGCCTCAAGTTCGCCGATAGCGGTATCAAAGTTCGAAATGTTTGTTTCGATGCTTCTTACCTGCTTGTTTGCGTAACCGGAGAAACGGTTATCCGCGCTTTCAACCATGGATACGAGAACTGTATCGAAGCTGGAAGCAAGGTTCCAGTTGTAGCCAGGGTCGTAAATACGGGAGTCAAGGATTATATCCATCATCTCGCCGTTTTCTTCGTCGCTCGTCCATACATACTTGCAGGAGTCAACAAATGCCTTACGGACTGTGTATCTGGAGTGAGCTGCATAGAGCGTCCAGAAGTCAGCAATGATCTCTGTATCGGCAAACGATGTGGGAATACCATATACAGGGAGATGGTTGTTTACGTGGAGGTAATATCTTTCCTGGTTCTCATCGAAGAGCGGGAAAGGAAGAACACCGATTTCAAGGTCTTCAACGTCCTTGAATCTTACAAGAGCGTTAAGGATTTCACCTTCAAAGAGGAGCTTGTTAGCCTTGAGAGCCTCGGGGTAAACAGTGTAGCTGGAGTTCTGATAAGAATCATCGCCATAGAACTTGATGATCTTGTCGATAACTTCTGCGCCCTTGCCGCTTGTAAGAGCAACTGTGAACTTATCGGAGCTGTTCTTTGTTACGTATCTTTCACCGCAGCCGAAGAAGAAAGCACGATAGCTGAATGTGGAGGAAGAGAAACCGATTGTATCGGAGTCTGCAGCAGAACCAACCTTGTAGTCGTTGCTGCCGTCGCCGTCACGGAGAACCATCTGGCACATTTCGAGCATCTTGTCGATTGTCCACTTACGGTCTTTTACGAGCTGATAGATGTCATCACTGATACCGCCGTTTTCATAAACGGTCTTATTGAAGATAAGAACCCATGTGCATTCCATTGCCTTGCGGGCGAAGTCGCCTACGATGGAGTAGAGCTTGCCGTCATAGGTAAGGTCGTTGATGTAGTTCTGATCCCACCAGTCCTGTGTAAGATCCATGCCGAGGCTGTGAATGTTGTAATAGCCCTTAGGTGTGGAAAAACCGGAATACTGAGACATGCTCGCGATGTACTTGCCACCGCCGGAAGCGAAGTCTGCAGCGAAGCCGTCCTGACCGTTCTTGTCAACCTTTATCGTGCAGTTGTAAAGCTCCTGCATGATCTTGTTTCTTTCGAAAACAGAGTCATTGTAGCTTTCGTTTGTGAGGGACTCAACCCAGATTTCATCTGTTGCGTCATAGTCCTGACCGTCGTCGATGGAAGCGAGAAGGAATGTTCTGCCGCCGAAGTCAACGTCTTCTTTGCCGGGGAGCTTTGTTTTGCCGTCCCATTCAACAACGGGTTCTTCGCCGCCGGTAGTTGTTGTGCCGGAGGGATTCGTCGTTGTTGCGCCGGATGAGGAAGTTGTTCCGTCCGTGCCTGCTGCGCCGCCGGTAGTTGTTGTGCCGGCTGCATTGCCTTTTGTCGTTGTGCCTTCTGTTGACTTGCCGGAATCCGTGGTTGTTACGCCGGGATCCTTTGTGCACGCAACGGAGAGCATAATAACGCCTGCGAGCATTGCCACAGCTAAGAGAAGTGTGATAATTCTCTTCATAGATATTATCTCCTTTTTAGATTTTTTTGTCGCTCAGAATAATCAAGTCGGTACTGATATTTTTTTCGATAGAGCGTTTATTATATTTTATCATTCCACTGTTATTTTGTCAATAGATATATCATTGATACGTAATAATTTTATATATATATAACAAAATAATACAATCATTTTTTTGCTTTTTGACAATAAAAAACGGCGGGACTTTTCGTCCTGCCGTTTTCATCCGGAATAATCCGATTATTTCGCTGCGAGCTCCATCTTGCTCTTGAAAGTTTCGAGCTGTTCGATTGTGGAACCGAAGATGATATAGTCAACTTCAACAGTTGCGCCCTTCTTGATGTTTGCACGGGAATCGCACCATGTGGGAACTCTGCTGTGGTACTTTTCAGCACCGAGGAGGTTGAAGCGGAGACCTGCGCTTGCGCCGCCTACTGTTGACCAGTTAAGACCGTTGTATGCGTTTGTCGGTCCGTAGAGCTGAACCCAGTTTGTGAAGGAGGTAGCTACGCCGATGTCTTCGTTGTTGTTTCTGCCTGCGCCGTAAGCGTAAGAGGAAACCTGGCAGCACTTGCCGACGTCATAGTAATAAACTGCCCATTCTTCGGAGGGTGTGCATGTGAGCTTATCGTCGCCTGCCTGCATATACATGTTGCTTACGCAGAATGTCGAGCCGAAAGAACCGTTGTTGCCCTTATAACCAAAGCTGATCATGTTGTTGACAGTATTGTTCTTTATACGGATCTTCATATACTGGTGCTTGCCTTCCCATGATGCGGGATTGCCGACATAGCTTTCGTTAACGGGATATCTTGCCCATGTGCCCCAGCCGGGGATAAGGTCTTCATAGTCAAGCTCGATTATGCTTTCGAAGCAGAGAGCGTAACCGTCGGAAGCGTCGTCTGTCGCATAATTCTTGTTGGCTGTGACCTTCCAGGAGTCCTCAAGGAACTCAACTGTGATGTAGTCTTTGTTGTATGTGAGGGCGCCAACGAGCCATTCGTGAGATGTTTCGCCGTTGTCCTGAGCTGTTGTGTCCGTGCCGAAGTCGAAACGGGCAAACATGGGAAGAGTTGTTGTAACGAGGGCAGCGGAAGTTGTAGTTGTTGTCGTTGTTGTCGTTGTGGTTGTCTCTTCTGTAGTTGTGGTTGTTGTGGGTGCTTCGGTTGTCGTCGAAGTCGTTGTTACGGGAGCTTCGGTTGTAGTTGTTGTTTCTTTTTCGCCGTTACAGCCGACAAGCCCTATAACGCCGACTACCATGATAGCGGCAATCAGAAGCGCAATAAGCTTTTTCATTGGTTCTTCTCCTTGCGTTTATTATTTTTTGCGGTACCCCGCATTATTTATAATTATATCATTGTTGATTAAATCTGTCAATCGAAAAGAGGAAATACTTTCTTTTTTTGAGCAAATCATCTAAAAATCCGCGCTCTTTTTTGTCATAATTAACTCAACCCTTTTGATTATTTTTATACTATCGCTTTGATTAAATTCTTTCATGAAACAAAAATATTTATACGCGGAAACAAAAAACAACCTCCCGAAGGAGGTTGTTTAATTTCAACAAAATTCAATTATTTTGTTGCAGCGAGCTCCATCTTGCTCTGGAATGTGGAGAGCTGGTCAACTGTAGAACCGAATACGATGTAGTCAACTTCTATGCTGTTACCTCTCTTGATGTTGACACGAGAGTCACACCAAAGACCAACTGTGTTGGCACGAGAGCCAATGTAGTACTCAGCGCCGAGAAGGTTGAAACGGAGACCTGTAGCGTTCTGTGTCCAGTTAAGACCGTTGCTACCACCCGTCTGAGCGCTTCTCTTGAGCCATTCAGAGTAGGACTTGCATTTGTCGGCATCTCCACCAGCACCATAAGCATTAGAAGAAGCCTGGCAGCACATAGGAACGTCATAGTAATAAACCTTCCACTCGTTGCTTTCCTTTTCAGCCGTAATCTTGTCGATACCGTCCTGGAGGTACATGTTGCTTACGTTTGTCGTTGTCGAGAAGCCGCCATTGCACTTGAACTGGAAGCTGATCATGTTGTTCTTTGTTGTGTTCTTTATACGGATCTTCATGTACTGATGCTTGCCTTCCCAGCTCTTACCGATGTAACCGGTCTGAGAAGGATAACGAGTCCATGTACCCCAACCGGATGTAAGGTCTACATCGAAGTCGAGAACGTTGATGTTTTCGAAGCAAAGTGCATAAGCGTTCGCGGGTGTTTCACCCTTGATGTAAGATTTAAGAGCATAAATCTTCCAAGAGTCTTCAAGGAACTCAACCTTGAGGTACTCTTCGTTGTATGTAAGGTTGTTTACGAGCCACTCATGAGATGTGTCGCCACTGTCCTGAGCGGTTGTATCCGTACCGAAGTCGAAACGAGCGAACATGGGAAGGGTTGTTGTAACCATAGCCGTTGTTGTTGTCGTTCCTGTTGTAGTTGTAGTTGTCGTTGTTGTGGTTGTCGTTGTTGTCGTAGCTTTCGCCGTTGTTGTCGTGGTTTCCGATGCAGTTGTTGTCGTGGTTGTTGTCGATGCAGATGTTGTTGTCGCGGGCGTTGTTGTTACGGGAGCCTCGGTTGTAGTTGTTGTTTCTTTTTCGCCTTTACAACCTACAAGACCTATAACACCAAAGACCATTACTGCCACGAGAAGAAGTGACAAAATTTTCTTCATGAAATAAATCTCCTTTTAATATATTAAAGAATTTTGACCGCACCGAATATCGTCTGAAAAATACTCGATACTGTGTTTAGTGTTATTTTATCATCTCTTTGCGATTTTGTCAAGGGTTCTCCGCGAATTGTCCTTGAAATTCGGTCAATATTTTTGAAAAAAATCTGTTTTTTCAGGATAATATGACAAAATATAACCTTCTTTTTCACGCGTCGCGGAAAAAATTTTCCCCTTCTGCCCTTATATTCCTCGCAAAGCTGCGCAAACACCGTCCCCCGCTCTTCCTTTTTTATTATATTATATTACTGTCGCATTGTGAAAATTCCTCTTTTTCACAAACAAAACGGACGCCGTCGTCGGCATCCGCTTGAGCTGTCTTATTCGTCCTTATTTGTCCTCAAAATCGGTAGAGGGATCCTTTTTGGCAACCTCAAAAAAGGAAAGCGGGTTCACCGTCGCACCGTCGACCCAAACTTCAAAATGCAGGTGCGGATCCTCGGAAATTTCTATAAGCGACGTATCGCCTACATAGCCGATTGTGTCCCCCGTCCTGACCTTTGCTCCCGTGGCAAGCCCTTCGGGAATCTTCGTCGAAAGGTTTTTGTAAACGGTCTTGCAGCCCTCCGAATGGGTTATCTCAACGGTCTGACCCATCATCGGATCGGCTTCGATGAGGGTGACCGTGCCGTCCGCGGAGGCGGTCACAGCCGTGCCGACAGCAGCCTCAATATCTATTCCGCCGTGAATACGGTAGTCCTCCATTGTCAGCGACCACACGGGAACGTCGCTCGAATAATCTTTGAGCATCGTTCCGCCGGCGACGGGAATGAGCATTTTGTCGGGCTTTGCAACGACGGGATTGTCGCCCGGTTTTTCGGTTGTCTGAGGTGGCTCGGTCTGTTTCGGAGTCGTTGTCGTGACGGGTATCTGTGAGGTTGACGAGGTTCCGTCCTTGCCCGGCTTTGTCTTTTTTGACGACGAAAACGCTATGATTGTAATAGTGACCGTCGCCGCGAGGAGAATCGCAAGCGCGACCGCAAGTCCTCTGTTAAGCTGTCTTTTTCTCTGATTTTTATTCATATGTTTTTGTTCCTTTCAGCCTTTCGGCAATAATCTGTGACGCTGATATTATCGACCGAAAAACCTTGCGGTTATGCAGGAAATTCAAATTTATACAAATGTTTTTCATTGTTTTATTCAAATGTATATTTTTTTGCACGTTCCGTTTTTATCGCTTCACAAAGCAACAGGCTTTGAGGATTCGTTATAGTTTTTTCTCCAATGCGGAATGTGGCACATCGCTTCGCTTTGCAAAGCAAACATTCGCGGAATAAAACCGTCCTGCAGTTGCCCGCATGATAAAGACTTCTTGCTCTTTCCCGTCACTGCGGTTTTGCTCAATCAAAAACCGCCGTAGCAAACGCCACGACGGTTTTATACATTTGTTATATTTATTTTTCCTCGAAAACAAGCTCGGGTTTTCCGCCGTTAAGCGTTTCCGCCGTGACGGTCACGGACTTGAGATTTTCCATTGAAGGTATCTCATACATAATCGGAAGCATTATCTCCTCCATTATTGCGCGGAGGCCTCTTGCGCCCGTTCCTCTTTCAATCGCGCGTTTGGCGATTCCGGAAATTGCGTCGTCCGTAAACGCTATGTCAACCCCGTCCATTCCGACGAGCTTTTTATACTGCTTGAGGATTGCGTTTTTCGGCTCGCGGAGAATTCTCGCAAGCGCAGCTTCGTCAAGCTCCGAGAGACTGACGATGACAGGCAACCTGCCGACAAGCTCCGGAATAAGCCCGTATTTTACAATATCGTGTGCCGTAACGTCGCGAAGAAGTCCGCCGGCGGTCTTTTCCGATTTGCCCTTCAGCTCGCTGCCGAAGCCCACTCCGGACGTCCCCTTGCGCTTGTCTATAATCTTTTCAAGCCCGTCGAACGCGCCGCCGCAGATGAAAAGAATGTTTTCCGTATGAATCTGGATGAAATCCTGCCCGGGATGCTTTCTTCCTCCCTGCGGAGGAACGTTTGCCGTTGTCCCTTCGAGAATTTTCAGGAGCGCCTGCTGAACGCCCTCGCCCGAAACGTCACGGGTGATCGAGCGGTTTTCGCTCTTGCGGGAGATTTTATCAATCTCGTCGATATAGATTATTCCCTTTTCCGCAAGCTCAACGTCGTAATCCGCCGCCTGAATGAGACGGAGAAGAATATTTTCAACGTCCTCTCCGACGTATCCCGCTTCCGTCAGCGTTGTTGCGTCGGCGATTGCAAAAGGAACCTTCAGAGTTTTCGCAAGCGTCTGCGCAAGGAACGTCTTGCCGACGCCCGTCGGTCCGAGAAGAAGCACGTTGCTCTTCTGAATTTCAACGCCGTCGTCGTCCTTTCCCTTCTGCGATATTCTCTTATAATGATTATATACCGCAACGGAAAGCGCAATTTTCGCCTCGTCCTGCCCTATGACGTATTCGTCAAGGACAGCCTTTATCTCCTTCGGCTTCGGAAGCTCGGCAAGCTCCGTAAGCTCGCTGTCGCTTTCGGACGAATGATAATCGGCTATGAGCTGCTCGCAGGCGAAAACGCAATCGTCGCAGATATAAGTGCCGAGCGGCGACGGAATGAGAAATCCGACCTGCTCCTCGCTTCGTCCGCAGAACGAGCAGCGGCGGAGCGATGTTCTTTTGTTGTCAGCCATGGGCTCTTTTCCTTTCGTCAGATGCGCTTGTCAATTACCTTGTCGATAAGTCCGTAAGCCGCCGCCTCGTCCGCGCTGAGGAAATTGTCGCGCTCGGTGTCAATTTCAATCTGCTCCACGGGCTTGCCCGTTTCGCGCGCAAGAATTTCGTTGATACGACGTCTTATTTTGATTATGTGGTCGGCGTGGATTTTCATATCGCTTGCCTGACCCTGCATTCCGCCGAGCGGCTGATGGATCATAATCTCGCTGTTCGGGAGGGCAAATCTCTTGCCCTTTGCTCCCGCCGCAAGCAGAAACGCTCCCATGCTCGCCGCCATACCGACGCAGATCGTCGATACGTCGCATTTGATATAATTCATGGTATCGAAAATCGCCATGCCCGCGGTGACTGAGCCGCCGGGGCTGTTGATATAGAGTGCGATGTCCTTTTCGGGATCCTGCGATTCGAGATGCAGAAGCTGCGCAACGACGAGGGATGCCGTCACGTCGTTCACCTCGTCGGAGAGGAAAACGATTCTGTCATTGAGCAGGCGGGAATAAATGTCATAAGAGCGTTCCCCCTTGCTCGTCTGTTCTATTACATAAGGTACGAGTGCCATAAAATATCTCCTTTCACTGCCTTCGGCTTTGCGGAGAAATTATCTTATTCCGCGTCGCCTTCGGTCTTTGTTTCCGTTGTCTTCTTTGTAGACTTTCTTGTTGTCTTTTTTGCCGGCTCCGCCGCGTCGACTGTTTCTGCGCCGTCCTCTGCCGTTTCGGTCTTCTTTGCAGACTTCTTCGCAGCGGCTTTCTTCGTTTTTACGTCTGCGTTTGTGCGGACAAGCTCAAGAGCTTCGGCAACGACAACGTCTGCCGCGATATCCTTTTCGTTTACGGCAGATTTGACCTTTTCGATTTCAAGACCATATGCGTCTGCGATCTTCTTGTATTCCGCTTCGATCTTCTCTGCGTCGGCTGTGAGACCTTCAAGCTTTGCAACAGTTTCGAGAGCGAGACGGATCTTTACGTTCTTTTCAGCCTGCGGGCGGAGCTGTGCCTTGAGAGAGTCAACCGTTGCGCCCGTATACTGCATAAATGTCTTCATATCTATGCCCTGGTAACGGAGACGGTTTTCATAATCGCGGAGGCACGCGTCGAGCTCTGTTTCAAACATGGCTTCGGGAATTTCGGCTTCGAGGTTTTCGCAGAGAGCGTCGAGAAGCTGCTCGTCAATCTTTGCCTGCTGTGCTTTCTTTGCATTCTCTTCGAGTTTAGCCTTTATGTCTGCCTTGTATTCATCGAGAGTATCGAATTCGGAAACGTCCTTTACGAATTCGTCGTCGAGAGCGGGAAGCTCGTCGAATTTGATCTCGTGGAGCTTACACTTGAATGTTGCGGGCTTGCCTGCAAGAGTTGTTTCGTGATAATCTGCGGGGAACGTGACCTCAACGTCAAATTCGTCGCCGATGTTGTGTCCGCATATCTGCTCCTCAAATCCGGGAATAAACTGACCCGAACCGAGCTTGAGATGATACTTCTCTGCCTTGCCGCCTTCAAATGCCTTGCCGTCTGCAAAGCCTTCAAAATCGAACACGACGCAATCGCCGTTCTGTGCGGGGCGATCGGTTACGTCAACTTCTCTTGCGTTTCTCTCGCGGACTGTCTGAATTTCGTGATCGACAGCCTCGTCGCCGATTGTAACGTTTTCTTTCTCTGCCTTCAGACCCTTGTATGCCTTAAGAGTGCATTCGGGCTTTACGAAAACCTTGACTGTGATGACAACGCCGTCGTCATCAAGAGATTTGACATCGTATTCGGGCGCGGAAACGACTTCGAGAGCGGTTTCCGTGAGAGCGTCCGCATAAGCCTTCGGAACGACCTCGTTCAGAGCATCCTCATAGAAAACGCCCTTGCCGTACATTTTTTCGATAATTGCTCTGGGAGCCTTACCTTTTCTGAAGCCGGGAACATTCATCTTTCCGGCGTTCTTTTTGAATGCAGCGTCGACTGCGGCGTCAAACTCCGCGCGGTCTATCTGGATTTCAAGTTCTTTGCAGTTTTTTTCGGCATCGCCGACTTTTAATACTTTCATTTTTATTTCCTCCGATTTATTTATCTTTTGTCACTTGACATACAGGTCTAATTATATCATTATCTCCTTGCAATGTCAACATTTTTTTGTATTGCAAGCGGGTCAAAGAGTAAGTAATCTGCCGAAACAAGGTAAAAATCTATGTCGGCATAATTTATTTTTGCGGGAGCGTCATAATTTCCGTGAATATGACCGTAATAGCAACGCCCGATACCGCCCCTGTAAAGCTCCATGATTATCTCATCGCACATGTATCCCTTGAATATCGCGGGAAAATGAAGAAATGCAATAATTTCCTTGTTTTCGCCGCGCTCCGCCGCCGCGTCGCGCAGTTTTTTCGCCGCGTCGATACTCATTTTCAGTCGCACGACCTCCCTTGCAATTATCTTTTTGTTGTCCGCTCCTCTCGCAAGATTTTCCTTGTCGTCATTATACCAGCCGCGCGAGCCGCAGATGATGAAATCCTCCGTTTCGACGGCGTCGTTTTGGAGAAACGTCATCGTTTCGTAGCCGCAGGAGGAGATGAAGTCGCAGAGCTTTTTCTTTGTCTGCCAGTAATAATCGTGATTGCCCTTGAGCATGATTTTCTTTCCGGGAAGCGACTCTATAAAGTCAAAATCCGCCCTCGCTTCGTCCAGCGTCATCGCCCACGATATGTCGCCGGGAATGACGACGGTATCCTCCGCCGTTATCTTTTTTCTCCAGTTTTCTTCGATTTTTTCGTCATGACCGTTCCATCTCGCGCCGAAAATATCCATTGGCTTTTTAACGGCGCGCGAGAGATGAAGGTCGCCTATTGTATAAAGCAAAGGCTTATGCCTCCTCAAAAAATTGTTTTTCTAAAATTTTGTCGACCCGAAAACAGCATATTTCGGCTTTCAACGGGGCAAACTTTGGTTGCCTTCAAAAAGGCAAAACCGTGTTATGAAAGGACATCCCGAAAAGGATGTGTGATATTGCAATGGAATTTGATAGAAAAGATACCCTCGGCAAGGATAAAGCCACCTGCAAGACCTGCAAAAAGAACGGCGGCGTCTCCTGCGATGTTACAAACTGCGTTTACCACGACGGCGACTGCACCTGCAAGGCAGACAGGATAAACGTCGGACCGAGCTATGCAACAAGCTGCACAGACACCGTCTGCGCAACCTTCAAGCAGAAAAATATCTGAATTTTGCGGCGCAAGCCGCATTACATATACCTGCAAATAAACCTCTCCGCGTTGCGGAAAAATATGTCCTCCGCCGTGCCTTCGTCAACTCCGGCAGACAAAACCGCATCATAGAGCCGCGGCATATCGCAAACGCCCCTTATCTCCTCCGGCGGAGTCGAGCCGTCAAGGTCGGCACCGATGCAAAGGCTTTTTTCAAGCCCCATATCAAGATAACCGAGAATATGACGGACGGCATCCGTTATATGTGCGGGTCTTTCGTCCGAGATGAAAATATCCGCAAGGCAAAGCCCGATTATTCCGCCCGCTCCCGCGATTTTTTTGGCAAGGGCATCTGTCAGATTTCTTCTTTGCGACGTTATCCGCCGCAGGCTCGAATGACTTGCAATCGCGGGGATTTTTCCGCTCTTGCAAAGCTCGATCGTCTCCTCCGCCATTCTGTCCGACGCGTGCGAAACGTCAACCGTCATTCCCAGCTCCGAAAGCCTCCGGACGACCCTTCGTCCGAAGTCCGTAAGCCCGTTTTCCGTGTTATGCGCACCGCCGATTCCGCAATCGCCCTTCCATACGAGCGTGAAAAACCGCACGCCGAGGTCGTAAAGCGTGTCAAGCCTTGAAAGGTCGTCGCAGAGGAGTTTCCCTCCCTCAACTCCGAGAAAAATCGCGCGTTTTCCCTCCGAAAACGCCTTTTCCATATCGTCGGAGCCGCGACAGAAACAAAACTGCGGATTTTCCGCAAGCTCGCGCATGAAATTATCGTAAATCCTGAAAAAATTATCGTAACATTCCTGCCCCGAAAGGTCGTTCCGCGACCATATATCCATTATCTGCGCATATTTTTCAAAGCAACGGAGCTTTTCAGCCGTTATGTGCGTCCCGCCGGACGCAAGCGGCGTTTTTCTTTTGTAAAGCTCAAAAGGGGTATCGCAATGAAGGTCAAAATAATTCATTTCACGCCTCCCGACGGAAAAAGTCTTTATCCCGTCACGTTTTTTATATGTACAATTCCCTTTTCCGAGAGGACGAACGCCCCGTCCTCCTCTTTTATGTATACCTCTATTACGTCTATCCTCGGCTTTTTCCGGCATTTTGTCTCGTAAAGATACTGCCGCGCGCAGAGCGTCATATTTTCCAACTTCTTTTTTGTGACAGCCGCCGCGGGTCGCCCGTAGCGCAGGGAAAACTCCGCGTCAGTCCTCGTCTTGACCTCGACAAAAAGGATTTCGCTTTCGTTTTCGCAGATGATGTCCGTCTCGATATGTCCGAAATGGACGTTTTTTGCCGTTATCCGATATCCCTCTTTTTCAAGATATTTTGCGGCGATATCCTCGCCGACAGAGCCGAATTTTCTGTTATTTTTCATCTTTTTTTGCCCTTTCGACAAACGAAAGAAAGCTCTTTCTGT
>ULXM01076096.1_pt1 | contig 17617 bp, 15 predicted proteins | sample 1961271 | NCBI WGS metagenome assembly ULXM01 (sample SAMEA4835838, study PRJEB28245) | human gut metagenome | biome: gut microbiome; material: fecal sample | place: Denmark | collected 2008 | reverse complement strand
CGTTCCCTGCTTAACGGCTTTCCCGCCGTCAATCACGGCGTCGCGGGCTGCCGTATGCTCATTGAAGCATTGAACACTCCCATTCAGGTGCGCCACGGCACACCCGATGCGCGCCTTTTGACCGAAATTGCCTATGCGGGCGGTTTCACAAGCTATGAAGGCGGCGGCATTTCCTATAACCTGCCCTATGCAAAGAGCGTCCCGATGGAGGAGACGATCCGCGATTGGCAGTATGTTGACAGGCTTACGGGCATCTACGAAGAAGCGGGTGTTTCCATTAACCGTGAACCCTACGGTCCGCTTACGGGAACCCTTGTTCCGCCCTGCGTATCCCATGCGGTTGCAATTATTGAGGCTTTGCTTGCGGCAGAGCAGGGAGTTCGCAATATCACCGTCGGCTACGGCCAATGCGGCAACCTTGTTCAGGATGTTGCGGCGATCCGCACCCTTGAAGAGCTGACAAACGAATACATGCATAAATACGGCTATGATGATGTTATCATAACCACGGTTTTCCATCAGTGGATGGGCGGTTTCCCGCAGGACGAAGCGAAGGCATTCGGCGTTATTTCCTGGGGCAGTGCAACCGCTGCACTCTCAAAGGCAACAAAGGTCATCGTCAAAACTCCGCACGAGGCGGCGGGCGTTCCCACAATGGAAGCAAACGCACAGGGTCTGCGCTGCACAAAGCAGGTCATCAGCATGCTTTCCGACCAGGTTTGCACCGCGGCCAACCTTGAGGAAGAAAAGGATATTATCCGCAGAGAGACGCGCTGCATTGTCGATAAGTGCTTCGAACTGGGCGAAGGCGACATCGCGATAGGTTCCGTTCGCGCTGTGCTTGCGGGCGTTCTTGATATTCCGTTTGCGCCTTCCCGCTACAATGCGGGCAAAATGCTTCCCGCACGCGATAACGACGGCGCGATCCGCATTCTCGACATGGGTGCGCTGCCCTTCACCGATGATATCAAGGCGTTCCACCGCGCAAAGATCGAAGAGCGCGCAAAGGCCGAAAAGCGCAATGCAACCTTCCAAATGGTCATTGACGATGTTTACGCGATCAGCAAGGGTCGTCTTGTCGGAAGGCCGCAGGCTCTCCGCAGATAAACGGACGCAAATCGGCTTCGGCTGAAAATGCACGGCGGCGCGGAATGCTTTCGTGCCGCCCGAATACTTAAATTTCATTTTTGAAATAAATTTTTGAAGAACTGAAAGGATACTTTTATGAAAATTATCGATGTTATCTGCTCCGCAGGCAGAACAGGCTTCTATTTTGACGATCAGCGCGCCATTAAGGCGGGCGCAAAAAGCGACGGCGCCGCATACGTCGGCGAACCCAAAACCCCCGGCTTTACCTCCGTTCGTCAGCCCGGTGAGTCCATCTCCGTAATGCTCGTTCTTGAGGACGGCCAGATTGCATACGGCGACTGCGCTGCCGTTCAGTACAGCGGCTGCGGCGGACGCGATCCCCTCTTCCTTGCAAAGGACTTCATTCCCGTTATCGAAAACTATATCAAGCCCGAACTCGTCGGCAAAGAGGCGGACAATTTCCGCGCACTTTCCGAAATGGTCGAATCCATCCATGTTGACGGCAAACGTCTGCACACCGCAATTCGCTACGGCATGACTCAGGCGATTCTTGACGCTGTTGCAAAGTCCACCGGCAGAATGATGTGCGAAGTTGTTGCGGACGAATACGGCTGCACCATTTCCGACAAGCCCATTGATATTTTCACCCAGTCCGGTGACGATCGCTACACCAATGCGGATAAAATGATTATCAAGGGCGCACAGATTCTGCCCCATGCGCTTATCAACAACGTTAAGACCAAGCTCGGTGAACACGGCGAACTGCTCGAACAGTATGTTGCATGGCTGCGTGACCGCGTGCTTCAGCTCCGCACGGATGAAAATTACAACCCGATTTTCCACATTGACGTATACGGCACAATCGGTGCTGCATTCGGCAACGATAACTACAAGGCAATGGCCGATTACATGGCACGCCTTGAAGAAGCCGCAAAGCCCTTCCACCTCCGCATTGAAGGCCCCATGGATGTTGAAGACCGCGAAAAGCAGATGCGCGCGCTTGCAGCAATCACCAAGGAACTTGACGACCGCGGAATCAACGTTGAGATCGTTGCGGACGAATGGTGCAACACTCTTGAGGACATCAAGTACTTTGCCGACAACAAAGCGGGTCACATGGTTCAGATAAAAACTCCCGATCTCGGCGGTATCAACAACACGATCGAGGCTGTTCTTTACTGCAAAGAAAAGGGCATCGGCGCATACCAGGGCGGCACCTGCAACGAAACCGACCGTTCCGCACAGGTTTGCACCCAGTGCGCAATGGCAACCCAGCCCGTTCAGATCCTTGCAAAACCCGGCATGGGCGTTGACGAGGGCTATATGATCGTTTATAACGAAATGCAGAGAATTCTTGCGGTTCGCAGAGCAAAACAGGCAAAATAAGCCTTAGCAGCAAAATCCGAAAAAAACCATAAAAAGCGGCTCCCCCCGACCCATTGCAAAAAGCAATCGGGATGAGCCGCTTTGATTATTCCGATTCTTTGTGAATGCAAAGGAACCGTTGTTTTGCCGGCAAAGGCCGATTGAAGAAGTGCTTCAAAAAATCGCCGCAGACATGATTTTGCCTGCGGCGATTCGGACACTTTGGTTTCACATTAGACGCAAACAGACTGCCGCACTATGGATAAAGTGCAATTGCGTGCGAACGACAATAAACAATAGATTGCCGCAAAAGTATGAAAAGTCATATTCTTAATCCCAATTCTCCTCGGAGGGATCCAACGGAGAGAGGCTGCTTTCAGGAAAAATCGTCAGCTTCTCGACCAAACGGACTTTGTTCGATTGAAGCAGTGCCTGAGCCTGCGCACCTGTCAGAGTCAGTTTAACTCCGTATATGCGATACCTGCCTTGCTCCATTGCTTGTTTCAGCATGACAAAGTTATCATGGAATTCATGCAAGTCAGCCAAGTCTTCTGCCAGCTGGAAGTCTGTGTCATCGCTGCTGTAGGAGCTTCCGGGGACTTTAATATCGGATGTGTCTATATCCTTGCCGAATGTGTCAACAGGGGGCTGCGTAACAAAAGGCTCGACAGTCTCATCATACATATAAGACTCCCGGATTTCCGCAGCCTGCTGATCATAACTGTCCAACTCGGAACAGATGCTGTCGTAAGTGTCCGCATAACACTCGGCGGCAAGCTGCGCCGCCGTTTTGCCTTCACAGTCGAGATAACCGCCGTACATCGGGTCGTCAACGCCTTCGGTTATACAGTCGTATACCTGAGTGAAGCCGCCGCAGCCGACAAAGAGCTGCGTAAACTCCTCCGTTGTAACACTGTCGAGCGAGACAAGAACGGTATAGGTCTTGTTCGGGTTTTTGCTGAATTCTTTGTAACATGACTGCGCATATTCAATGCGCTCCTGCGTGTTGTGAATCATTTGGTCTTCCGGGTCTATGCGCTTTTTAAAGGCCTTGTAAAAGAAGAACACGCCGACTGCCAATGCCGCCGCAAGCACAACGGCAAGGGCTGGAATGAGAAATTTGCGTTTTGATTTCATAAGATTTAACCTCCTGTCATGAAATCGTCGAGCGGGGGAAAAACAATGCCGTGAGCGGACAACCGAAAGATTGTTCGGCGGTAAACACGAAATTACGCGGAGAAAATCAAATGCGCTGTCCTTGCTCCTTCCCAGTATAACACATATACCCGATATTTGACAACAAAAAACAAGGCATTAATAAAATATATCAACTGCACAACAGAGATATTTCAAGGGATATTAAAACGTCAAAAAGAAAAATCACCGCAAACATGATTCTGCCTGCGGCGAAAATATCAAAAGCAAAAAAGCGGAACAATCATTTTCAGCGGGCAAACTGACTCTCGTAAAGTTTTTTATAAAAACCGTCGGCACGGAGCAATTCATCATGAGTTCCGCTTTCGACTATGCGCCCGCTGCGCATAACAAGGATAATATCCGCTTCGCGAACGGTCGAAAGCCTGTGCGCAACGATAAAGCTTGTTCGGCCGTGCATAAGCTTTGCAAAAGCATCCTGAACGAGAAGCTCCGTGCGCGTATCAATGGAAGAGGTAGCCTCGTCAAGGATCAGCATCGGGGGATTCAAAAGCATAACGCGCGCAATGCAGAGGAGCTGCTTTTGCCCTTGGGAAAGGCTGCCGCCCGCTTCGTCAAGTACGGTGTCATAACCTTTCGGAAGACGCATTATGAACCCGTGCGCGTGACAGGCCTTTGCGGCGGCGATGATTTCGTTTTCCGCTGCCTGCGGCCTGCCCATTGCAATGTTTTGCCGAACGGTTCCCGCCTGAAGCCATGTTTCCTGAAGAACCATGCCGAATTTTTTGCGCAGCTCATGGCGGGGCATGGAACGGGTTTCCACTCCGTCAATAAGAATTTCACCTGAGTTAACGTCATAGAAACGCATGAGCAGGTTTATAAGCGTCGTTTTGCCGCAGCCCGTCGGGCCGACGATTGCAACGCGCATTCCGCTTTTTACCTCAAGCGAAAAATTGCGGATCAGCTCCGTGCCGGGCGTGTAGGAAAAACAAACATTGCGGAAGCTGATATTGCCGGTGCTTTCAGCCTTTTCATTGCGTTGAGCAGGGTTCGGCGCAGCGGCGGCATCGACTTCCGCAGGGGTGTTGATAAGCTCAAACAGCCGCGCCGCACAGGCAAACGCGCCCTGCAATTCCGTAATGACTCCGGAAATCTCGTTGAACGGCTTTGTGTATTGGTTGGCATAGCTTAAAAAAGCGGAAAGTCCGCCGACGGTCAGCCCGCCCGCAAGCACGGAGAATGCGCCGGAAACGGCAACCCCTGCATAGATAACGGCATTCACAAAGCGCGTACACGGATTTGTGAGAGAGGAAAAAAATACGGCGCGGAGGGAAAACTTTTGCAGCTTCTCGTTAACTGCATTAAAGCGTTCTTCTGCGCGGGCTTCGTACGAAAATGCACGGATGAGCTTTTGTTCGCCGATAAATTCATCGATCAGCGCAGTTTGCTCCCCGCGGGTCTCGCTTTGTTTGCGGAACATGGAGTAGGTTCGCTTGGAAATAAAGCTTGCGACCGCAAGCGAAAGCGGCGTCACGGCAACAACAACGAGGGTTATCAGCGGGTTGACGGTGAGCATGAACACGAGTGTGCCGATAATGGTCATAATCCCCGTGAACAATTGGGAAAAGCCCATCAAAAGCCCGTCCGCAAGCTGATCGGCATCGCTGAGCATACGGCTCACGGTTTCGCCCGCCGGGTGCGAATCGAAATAGGCGAGGGGCAGTTTTTGAATGCGGCGGAATGCTTCTGCACGGATATTGCGAACGCAGCCGTAGGTTATGCTGTTGTTGCAAAGGCTCACAAGCCATTGAGAAAGTGCAGCTCCCGCCGCAGCTGCACCGAGTTTCAGCAAAAACGGTGAGATCTCAGCAAAGTCAACCCTTCCCGCGCCGATGATGCAGTCAATAATTTTTCCGGCGAGAACGGGGATCAGAAGAGTTAAAAACACATACACGAGCGAAAGCCCGAGTGAAAGCGCGAATTTAAAACGATAAGGTTTCAGCCGGCGCAAAAGCTCCGCAGCGGTGCCGCGTCCCGCTGAATCGAGTGTAAAACGTAATTCTTCTGAGTGCGCAGATTTTCCTTTTTTGTTTAAACCGTTTTTGCTCATTTTGCCGCACCTCCTTCGGGTGTGTTGTTCGGAATGCTGAGCTTTGCCGCTTCGTCCGGGAACTGAGAGGCATAAATCTCGCGATAAACAGCGCAATTGCGCAAAAGCTCTTCATGCGTGCCCTGTCCGACGGCGCGCCCTTCATCCAGAACGATTATGAAATCCGCAAACATGACCGAGGCCGCGCGTTGGGACACTATGAAGGTCGTCGGCGCGGGGGAAAGCTTTCGAATTGCGGCGCGGAGTTTTGCATCCGTCGCAAAGTCCAGAGCGGATGCACTGTCGTCAAGAATCAAAATTCTTCCGCCGTGAACAAGGGCGCGCGCAATGGACAGCCTTTGTTTTTGCCCGCCGGAAAAATTGCTGCCGCCGCGCAAAACGGGTTCATCAATGCCGTTCGGCTTTGTGCGGACGATTTCCGCCGCCTGAGCGGTTTCAAGCGCCGAAAAAAGCTCCGCTTCGGAGGCATTCGGGTTACCCATTAAAAGGTTGCTGCGAATCGTGCCCTCGAAAAGCACTGCTTTTTGAGGAACAACGGAAACTGCGGAGAGCAGTGCGGCGCGGTCGTATTCATCCGCATTCACGCCGTCAATAAGCACCTGCCCCTTTGTTGCGCTGTAAAAATTCGGAACAAGGTTCACAAGCGTGCTTTTTCCGCTGCCGGTGCCGCCGATAATGCCCACGGTCTGCCCGGGTTTTGCAAAAAAGCTTATGTCGAACAGAGCTTCCGCTCCGGCGTTTTTGTATTCGAACGATACGTTTTTAAATTCCACACTTCCGCAGGGCGAACCGTTCGCAGGCAGTTTATTGCCGCCGTGCGCGCCGCTGTCAAGCTGCATGACTGCCGCAACCCTGTCAGCACAGGCGAGGGATTTTGTGATTGTTATGAACAAATTGGCCATTTTTATCAGTTCAACAAGAATTTGCGCCATAAGATTATACAGTGCAACGACCTGCCCCTGAGTCAGAGAGCCGGAATTAACTCGAATTGCACCGCTTTGCAAAAGAATTATAACAGCGGCGTTGATAATTATCAGTGTGAGCGGGTTCAGCAGCGCGGAGAGTTTGCCCGCGTTGATTTGAAGGCCGAGAAGCCTTTCGCTTCGACTGTCAAACGTCCGAATCTGCTCTTCCTCGCGGCAAAAGGCACGCAGAACACGAACGCCCACAAGGTTTTCGCGCACGGTGCCGGTCACGCTGTCCAACTCCGCCTGAACTTTTCGGTATTTCGGGATGGATGCCAGCATGATCGAAAAAACAACGGCGCAAAGCAGCACTATAACGCCCGCAAAAATGAGTGCGCAGCGTGTGTCGATTGTGAACGCCATTATCATTGCACCGAAAACAACAAACGGGGAGCGCAGAAGCAGGCGCAGAGAAAGGTTGACGCCCGTTTGAATCTGGTTGATATCGCTTGTCATGCGCGTTATCAGTCCGGAAACGCCGAGAGTATCAAGCACGGTGTAGGAAAAACTTTGGATTTTTTTCAGCAGAGCGGCGCGAAGGTCGGTGCAGAAGCCGATTGCAGCCTTTGCCGCGAAAAATTGTGCCGTTACGGAACAGAGCAGGCCGACCGCCGCAAGTGCCAGAAGCAAAAGCCCCATATTAATAATGAAGCTTTTGCTTTTGCCGTCAATGCCGTTGTCAATAATTGCAGCAACGATGAGCGGCACAAAAAGCTCAAATGTTGCTTCCAAAAGTTTGAAAAGCGGAGCCAGAATGCATTCCTTTCGGAACTTTTTCATGTATATCAAAAGTTTCTTCATTTTCACTTCCACCTTTGCATTCAGCTTTTGCGGGAGGCGGTGCATCCCGACGGCACAATGTGGCTGCATCCGTCTGCGCGGCGGAATTGTGCCTTATTTGAAACATTATACAGCAAAATCAAGGCTGTTTCCATATAGAATGAGGCAATGCCGCAAGATAAATTCAATTCGTGCGGAAATAGACAAAATTAAGCCTTGCGAATGCTGTAAATAACCAATATAATATTAGCAGGGACGGAGAAGAGCGGCTTTTGCATCGAAACGGGCTTTTCCGCAGGAATAACGGAAAAGGAAAGGATGAACTGAATGGTAAAGGAACACAAAAAACACGGACGGCGGGTGCTGTGCATTTTCACGGCGGTGATTGCGGCGGTTTCAATGCTTTGCTTTGCGGGCTGCGACTCAAAATCAACCGAGGAAAAGACGGTTTCGGGAATTATCACCGTTATTGCCGACGGAAAGTACACTTTGCAGCCGGGGACGATCGAAAGCACCGAAAATCAATTTCCCGGCGGAATGAATGACGGATCCCGCCGTGACGGTTCGGCTCCGGCCGCACCGAACAACAACAGTAAAATTTCGGATAATGACGGCGCCGAACCGGCCGACAGCAGCGCGAAAGATACAAATACAAACGATAGGAACGATACAGGCAAACAGAGTGAAGGCAATCCCCCCGAAGGCAATCCTCCGGAAGGGAATCCTCCCGAAGGCAATCCCGGTTCGGGCATGAACCCGGGCGGCAGCAAAATAAGTTTCACCGAAAACGGTGAAGCGGCGATTGAATTCACCGTTGCAGAGGGTGCATATATTGCGAGCGGCACGGGATTCGTTTCGGCGGACAAACTTGCGGTCGGCAGCATTGTGACAGTTCGATTGAACGAAAAAAACGAGGCGCAGGCGATGATAATTTGCAGTGCCGAGGCGGGCGGTGCGGATGCAGCGATTCCGAACGATCCGAACGGACAAAAAAATACAGCGGCTCCGAACACACCGACGGTGAGCGATGAGCCGACGGTGAGCGATGAGCCGACGGTGAGCGATGAGCCGAGTTCCGAGCCGAACACAACGAACACCGGCTCAGTCAGAGAGAAAAACTGATTTTAAAATAAATTTCTTCATGCCTCCTACACCATAGACTAAAGAGCCTGCCGAAAAAGCAGGCTCTTTTCCGAATCCCGTGCGGTCTAAAGCTTTTGATTACAGCTCATTAAGCATTGCGCAAACAAAATCCTTTGCAATTTCGGAAGCACGGGAACAGTTTTGTTCAAATGTGCCGACTCCGCTGTGTTTTGCGGTGTCCGTGATGCAGCGCACCGCGATGAAGCGAACGCCGTTCAGATAGCAGACATGAGCAATCGCAGCGGATTCCATATCAACCGCAAGCGGTGCAAGGCGGGAATTAATATCCGCACGTCCCTCGTCGGCAATGAACGCTTCACCTGTTGCGGTACGCCCGAAAAATATCCGCTGTCCGCGCTCGGCAAGGGGTTTTGCTGCGGCTTTCGCTGCCGAAACAAGCTCCGATGAGGCGGGGAAGAACTGTGTTTTCATAAACGGGTGATAATCGGTCAAAATTCGTTCGTGAACATCGTGATAGCAGGCTTCGGCTGCAACAACAGTGTCGAACAGCTGAAGGTCTTCCGCCATTCCGCCGGAGGCTCCCGCACTGATGACGGTGTCCGCACCGTAACAGTCTATCATAATTTGTGCGGCTGCGGCGGCATTAACTTTGCAAACGCCGCAATAAACCGCCGCGACTTTAAACCCGTTCAGCCTGCCCTCGTGAATGCGCAGCATTGCCCGTTCGGAAATTGTCGGGTTTTCAATCAACGGAAGAAACGGAGCAAGCTCACGCTCGCTCGCACAGATAATTGCAATCTTTTTGAATTCGGATTTCATGATCATAACCTCATCTTATAAATTACTTTAAATTAAAAATTACGCGCAAAGATATATTTTGCAGACTAAGATGTAATACGCGCCGCAAAACGCAAAATCATGCTGCGGGGCTCGTCAATCAGCCACGCGGGCAAATCTTCAACATAGACCGTGCGTTCAACGGAAATACCCTTTGCTTCCACAAGCTCAACAAAGCGTTTTACCCACGGCGAGAGATAAAAAATCTGCTCATTGTCCGCCTCGTGCAGGAACATGCAGGCATATTGCCCGGCGGGAAGGAACGCATTGGCGGTTTCCGAACGGCAATGCTTAAAAAAACGGCGCGGATGAAGGGCTTCGGCATCCTCTTCAACCCCGAGATAATGACCGAGGGAGAAGTAGCTTATGCCGAGGGAATGATTGCTGCCGACATTATCGGCGTTTATTGCGGAGATTGGCAGTGCGGGCGTGTTTTCCGTAAAAATCTCGCCGGGCGCGTGCTCAAGATAACTTTTGCGCAGGGCAATTCTCCGCTCAATATAGCAAAGTCCCGCCTGCATATCCGCCATTTGCTGCATGACGCGCTGACGGCAGTCGTTTACAATGTCGATATTATGTCCGCTTTCGCAGAGCAGCATGGATTTGATTTCACGAAGGTTCAGCCCCGCCGATTGCAGCAGGCGGATGGATTCCATGCGCGGCAATTGCGAAAAATCGTATTCACGGTAGCCGTTGGGCAGTATGCGCGCAGGCTTGAGCAAATCGATTTCATCATAAAAGAACAGCGTCCGCTTTTCAACTCCGCAGAGCTTTGCAAATTCCTTTGTTGTCACGGCGGCTCCTTCCGCGGCTGAATGTTTTCGGCATGAAAACATTGCGCGTCCAAAAAATTTTTTGAAAGGGCTTGACTGTAACGTTACGTTATACCCTATATTGATTGTATCACCGAAATCGACATTATTCAACCCCAAAACGGAGGTTTTTTCGGGTCGCACGGTTCGAGTGCGGCCCGGAGACCCTCCGAAAACGGTGATGAAGCAAAAGGCTGATAAAAGAGGCGGGGTTCCGTGCTTTTTTTGCATAATCAGATGACTCCTTTCGAAAACGGGGCGGCGCGGCTGCCTCGTTTTCGAGTTTGCATAACGGAGCGCGGATTGGCAGGCTTGCAGAGGTTTCGGTTAAATCCGCCGAAATTGGGGCGGCACCGGGCTGAACCTGCCGCGAAACCGCACCGAATTAAAACCGAGATTATTAAAGCAATTATAAAAACAAAATGAAAACTCCGCATAAACGGCGGAGTTTTCGCATGAACAAGGGGAGATTGTTCCGATTGAATTGATGCATGCTGCAAGAACAACAGGAAATATATTTTACTTATTCTTTCCCGCGTTCCTTTTGTCTGCGGAACGCTTGCCCCTTGCGCTCATTTTGTTGAGTGCGGCAACGCAAAGAATCAAAACGCCCGTAACAACAAAGATGATGATAAGCCCGAGCAGCATGACCTTAAGCGAATCGACAAAGCCGAAACCATCCTTGCTGAAATCAAAGAATCCGTTCATAACGAGTGAATTTGTGCTGAATAACGTCATAATATTCGCTCCTTTCCGTCAACCGAGCATGGAACCGAAAATGCTGAGAATCAAGCCGCCCGCAATGACGGACGCAATCTGACCGGAAACATTTGCGCCGACAGCGTGCATAAGCAGAAAATTCTGATTATCCTCTTCCTGCCCAAGCTTGTGAACAACCCTTGCAGACATCGGAAAAGCGGAAATGCCCGCCGCACCGATCATTGGATTTATCTTTTTCTTTGCAAACAGATTGATGAATTTTGCAAAGAAAACGCCGCCGACCGTGTCAAACACGAATGCAACAAGGCCAAGCCCCAGAACAAGCAGCGTCTGCGGACGCAGGAATTTGTCCGCGCTCATCGTGGCTGCAATGGATAGCCCGAGGAAGAGAGTGATAAGGTTCGCAAGCACCTTCTGTGCCGTTTCGGAAAGTGCATTCAGAACGCCGCATTCGCGAAGCAGATTTCCGAACATCAGGCAGGCAATGAGCGGCAGACCGCCCGGCGCAACGATGCCGACCACAAATGTGATAACGATCGGGAACAGAATCCGGGTCAGCTTTGAAACATCCCGCTGTTCGTATTCCATGCGGATAAGCCGCTCGTGCTTGGTTGTGATAAGTTTTATTACTGGTCGCTGTATAATCGGAACAAGAGCCATATAGGAATATGCCGCAACAACGATCGCACTGAAAAGCCCCGGGTTGTTTGCGCTGATGCCGAGGTGGTTTGCAACAACAATGCTTGTCGGGCCGTCCGCCGCGCCGATTATCGCAATGGCAGCTGATTCCGTCGGCCCGAACCCGCAGAGGGTTGCCATGCAGAGCGTGAAAAATATGCCGAACTGCGCCGCCGCACCGAAAAGCATAAGTTTCGGGTTGGTCAGCACGGGGCCGAAGTCAATCATTGCACCGATGCCGATGAAAAGCACCAGCGGGAAAAATTCGTTTGCAATGCCGCAGTCGTAAAGAATGCGGATGATTCCGCCGTCCGCCGCAATTGCGGAACCCGGCAGGTTCACGATGATCGCGCCGAATCCCATCGGCAAAAGAAGAGTGGGTTCCATATCCTTTTTGATTGCAAGATAAATAAGGATCCCGCCGATGACCCACATAATGGCGTTGTCCCAGTTCGCGACGGCAAAATCGCGTGCGATTTCCAAAAGACCCATAGATGCTCCTTTGTTTTTTGTTTTTGCGGCTGCGCACTGCGCATTGCACAGTCTGCATTATACCCTTTTTTATATTCACAAACAAGTGCAAATTTGCAGCTTTTTTCCGAAACGGCAAATTAATGAAAAATTTACGCTCAATAAGGCTTGACGGATGTAAATGTTTTCGGTATAATATCAAATGTGACAACACAAATATGTTGATATTGGGAGGTTCATGATGAAAAAGAGGCTGCTTTGCATTGCGGCGGCGGTTTTGATGGTTCTTGCTGCGGTGTTTGCTTTCGGCTGTGAAAAACAGTTCCCGAGCGAACAAGAGGTGCTGAAATCGCATCTCGATAAGTATTGCAGGGAAAACGGCGAAAAAATCATTGAAAAATACAAAAACTATTTCAGCGGCGCCCAATGCTCCGCCTGCTATGTTGACGATTCGGCTCTTGTGATCGAGTTCAGATTTGACGAGAAAATATCCGATCCTGAGTTTCAGCAGAGGTTTGCTCCGGATACGGAAAACATCATTGCCGAGTTCCGGCCGATCGCTCAGGAGATTGCCGATGCATCGGAAATCACATATACAGGCGTTGTCCTGATGTTTTTGGACAGCGAAGGCCAACGGGTTCAATCAATTCCGATTGGTGCAAATAATTCGAATATGATTGTCGATTTTTCGGATTAGGGTAATAAACCGACACGGGCATGTTCGATTGAATAGAACATCGGGCAAAAGAAGAATCGGGCAGACGGTGAAAGCCGTATGTACGATTCTTTTATTTTTATTTTGGCTGAAAGACTGAAAAAGCATTTAAAATATATTATTGTTTGACGCGATATGATACTTGACGGATGTCAATATTTGCTGTATAATATCAAATGTGGCAACACAAATCTATTCAGAACAAGGAGTGCAACATGAAGAGAATTATCTGTTTGACCATGATGGCAGCAATGCTGTTTTGCTCGGCATTCGGAATCGGATCGAGTGCAACAGCAGAACCCGGCCAAGAGCCGAACTTTGAACTTCAGCCCGTAGCTCTCGATGCTTCAGATCCGGATTATAATCCGTACGCTGTGTGCCGAGAAATTACCTTCACCCCTGTTGACGATCCGAACATTTCCGCCCGCGAACTCGGCATCATGCGTATTCAGGAATCCGGCGGTTCCGATTTCCTTGACTGCTTTGACGATGAATTTCTTGAATTGATTTCAACCGCAACAAGTGTCATTGTCACTGAGGCATATTTCCTTGAAGAGGGCGATTCCGAAGAAACGGAGCTTGTCGCTGTTTCTTATGAGGAATTCATGAATGCCGAATCCGACGACTCCGTCGGAGAGGACATTCCCGTTATTGTTCCCGGCGATAACGGCTGATACGTTATAGCAAAATGCGATAATTAACCCGGTTGAACTTTCGGCACGGAGGCAGGCGCAATTAAAAAAGAGTTTGCTTCCGTGCCGATTTATTTTGAAAGATTCAGCGAAACAATTTACAAAACAACCCTCCGCAAAAAAGAAAGAAAGGAAGCTTTCGACACTGCGAAAGCGATGATAACAAACATGAAAAGCATGAAAAGGATTATTTCAGCGATTTTGATTTTGCTCCTTGCGGTTTCAATCTGCGCCTGCAAGGACTCTGCCGAAAAAAACGAAGACCCGATTGCAAAAAAGGTAAGCGAATACGCCGAGCTTATGAATAAGGACCTCTCCGAAAGCATTGAAACATTGCCGACGGGCTTGGAATATGATGAAACAACAATTGAATGCTACAAAGCGGAGGGGCGCGACCTTGTTTATGTTAGGCCGTTCGATTCGTCTGTGGCTTCCAAGTGGACGCAGGAGATTTGGGAGGAATACGCTCGCACCGATGATCGGCACAACAATACCCTGTTCAAGAACCTTACGGAAACCGTTGGGGACGACAGCGTGAGGCTGATTATCAGATTTGTCGATAATGACGATAATGTGCTGTATGACCACATAATTGACAAAAACTACAAATCCTCCGCCGGAACGATTACAATTATCGATGACACGGACGAAGCCGAATATGCGGTAAAAGCCGCCGCGAAATATTGCAGCGAGAATGCGGAGCGGTTGAATGCGGAATTAAGCACGTTTATGGAGGAGGATGCAAAGTGGAACGGATGCCATGCCGAAGAGAGCGACATTGTGTTTGAATTCAAATACAACAAGGCCGTTGACAGTCATGAGTTCGAAAGCAAATACAGTCAGGCCGATATCACAGCGGCACTTCAGCGATATGCGGACGAGATCGCATCCGAAACGGGAACACCGCTTGTGAGGCTTGTTTTCCGCTGCATTGACAGCGACGGAAACAACATTGCCGAGATGCATATCAAGGATCGAACGTTTGTTCATGATGAGAATTAAACCGCAGACAGCGGACTTAAACTGAAAAACGGCAATCAAGCATGAACTTTTCGGGCGGACGGCAAAAGCTGTTCGCCCGATTTGCTTGCTTTTGCGGGGCGGCGAATGTATAATGAATCAGAGAAAGCCAAGAAGGAGGGCTTGAAAATGATGCAAAGCGGTGCGGACGAACGAATTCTTGATATAACGCCCGAACTCAGACTGCGGAGGTATGCGGGCGAATGCGATTTTGCACTTGAATGGTATTCGGACCCGGAACTCGTGTTCCTTGTTGACGGCGTTCGTGAACCGTATACTTCGGAAAAACTGCACAGGATGTATGATTATTTGAACGTTCACGGTGAACTGTATTTTATTGAAGCAAAGGAAAACGGTGAGTTTCGCCCTGTGGGGGATGTTACGTTTTCCGTGCAGGATATGCCGATTGTGATCGGCGCGGCAGAGTATCGCGGGCGCGGCATAGGCAGGGCTGTTGTAAGCTTTCTTGCGGCAAGGGCGAAGCGGAACGGCATTTCGGAGCTTTTTGTTCAGGAGATTTATTCGTGGAACATCTGTTCGAAACGCTGCTTTGAGTCGGTGGGATTCGTGCCGTATAAGCCGACGGAAAAAGGGTTTTCCTATCGGTTGGAGTTGCGGCAGTTTGAACCGAAAGGGCTTTTGCCGGAACAGGATTATGCCGAAACAAAGTGAACAAATGCAAACAAAACCCTTCCGTCAAACGTTCGGCGGAAGGGTTATTTGTCGGGCGCGGTGCCGAAAGCGAAAAGTCAATCGGTGTGTTCGGCGGCAAAACGTTTAATTGCCTCAAAGGTTTCATCGGAAATAACATGCTCGATTTTGCAGGCATCCTCTGCGGCAATTCCGGCGGAAACACCGAGCTTTGTGAATACTTTTGTTAAAACGCGGTGACGTTCGAATGTTTTTTCGGCGACCGAACGCCCTTCATCCGTCAGATAAAGATGTCCGGAACCATCCATGATGATATAGCCGTTTTTCTTCAATATGCCAACGGCGCGGCTGACGCTGGGCTTTGAATAGCCCATTTCTTCCGCAACGTCAACGCTGCGAACCTTGTTCAACCTGCGGGAAAGCACAAGAATGGTCTCAAGATACATTTCGCCGGATTCCTGCAAATGCATTCGATTCACCCCTTTCAAAGTTTTTTTAATTCAGTTGAACCTTACATAACTGCGGTCAGAAGGTAGATGATATAGGCATCGATCCATTCGGAGGGATCGCGTGACAAGCTTGACGCATAGTCGGCATAGGTAACATCCTCATCGTTTGTGAGCATATAACCGGAGCTGAAAACCTGCGTTGAAGTGCCTCTTACGCGGTCAATGGCAACGAGATATTTATATTTATCGTCAAATGCCTCTTTTGTGCCGTCCTCGTTTACCTGTTCGTAATGCGTGCGATAAACGCCGTCCTTGTATTCAATATCGACAACGACAAGCTCCGGCTCACCGCCGGTGACAACTTTTTCATAGTAAGTTGCAACGCGCAGAAGTGCAGGGCTGCCCTTTTTTGTTGTTTTTGCAAAGTCGGTCATGACGGTTGAATTTTTGATGGTTCCTTGGCTTTGGTAAACAACAAGGCAGCCATCCGCCTCAGCCTGTTCGGGTGTGTAATCGGCAGGAATTTCGGAATAGGCGCAATAGTCGGTTTCGATCGTCTGCGGAGTTTTTTTGCAGGCGCAAAGGCTCAGCGCAGCAGACACGAAACAGAGTGCAAGTGCAAAAATTATAACATTGCGGAAGGTTTTTTTCATTGTTTTTCTCCTTTTGCGGGTTAAGTTTAAACGGTGTCGGACGCTTCAGCGGCGGGTGATGATAACGTTGCGGAGCCTGTCATCAAAAACGCGTACGCAAAGCGTGAAAACAAGTTCGTATGCGATAAAGAAAATCTCAATCGCAGGAATAATAATGTACAACGGATAATTCGGCAGCTGAGCGATTATGTCAAGACTGAACAGTTTGCCTGCGCCGAATATCACAAGTGCAGCAAGGCCGTTGCAGAGGATAAGCTTTGCGGCAAAGGCAACAAGCTTGTCGCGGATAACGCTGTCGATGCCGAGCTTAATCATTCCGTAGCAGCCGAAAAACAGGATGTACGCTGCAAAATACAGCTTGTTCGGAATCAGAAAAAAGCATATCGCGCCCGTTGCCGCATAGCTCAGAAGGGCGTAGACGAACCCGCCGCGTTCCCTGAGGGGTATCCACGGCATGAGCGATGTCAAAAAGCACAGCGCAAGCTTTGCCGTCGGAATGACGGATGCCGCATAAAGAAACACAACGCTGAGCGCGGTGCTCATGGCGGAAAGGGTCAGTTTTGTTGTTGCAGAAATTTTTTTCATGTTTATAAAGCAATTGCAAAGCCCCAAAAGCGGCTGAAAAAGCAGAAAATCAGCAGCAGGGAATCAGATCTCCGCCCATGCATTCGCAGCAGGAATCCGCACAAAGCAAAGTCGAACAGCAGTTGCAGGCAGTGTTCACGGTTGCTCCCGTATCGCCGTTGTCATAGGTGTGGTAGCTCCGCGTGCTTCGTGCGTTCAGGGAATCCCTTGCGCGGCGGTACTCCGCATTGCCGGGTTCCATCGAAACGGCTCTGTCAAGATAATTGCGGGCGGAGGAGTAGTCGCCGCTGCGGAAACAGACAATACCATAAAGATAATGCCATTCCGCATTGTGCAGCGGTATGCCGTCCAGTATTGCCTGCGCTTCATACAGGGAGCTTGTGTTTATGCATTGCCGCACACGCGCGAATTCAGCCGAAAAATTGCCGGAATAACCACTGCCGTAATTTCCGGAATAACCGCCGGAGGAAGTGCGGGAGCTGCTGCCCGAATAGCCTCCGAATCCGCTGCCGGAATAAGTGTTTTGGGAAGCGGAGCCGTTTTTGCGCATGTTTGTTATTGTGTCATACGCCTCGTTGACCTGCTTCAGCTTGTCGTTTGCAAGATCCTTCAGGTCACTGTCCTGATAGCGATCGGGATGATATTTTTTAACTAACTTAATGTAGGCGGAACGGACCTGCTCATCGGTGGCGGTTTCCGAAACGCCGAGCACCTCATATGGGTTCACGGGTTCGTCCTTTCTAATATACAGGCAGAAAAAATCAGG
>ULXM01071709.1_pt1 | contig 17631 bp, 10 predicted proteins | sample 1961271 | NCBI WGS metagenome assembly ULXM01 (sample SAMEA4835838, study PRJEB28245) | human gut metagenome | biome: gut microbiome; material: fecal sample | place: Denmark | collected 2008 | reverse complement strand
AACCTTTGATTTATCTTTCATGTTTCATTTTTATGTTTCAACTCATTGAATATCAATCATTTAGAAAAATGAAACATTGAGCTTCGATGTTTCATTTTAAGTTTCATGTTTCACTTTTCAAAACACTGGGGGAGCGCGTTATCGCTCCCTCAGTGTTTTTGAATCGCTCCCACAGTGTTTTGGAATCGCTCCCACAGTGTTTTTGTTTTTCTCCCACTGTGTTTTTGAGAATGAAACATTGAAAGCAAAAATGAAACATCGAAGTTCAATGTTTCAGCCTTCAAAAGTATTGATAATCAATAAGTTAAAACATAAAAATGAAACATGAAACATAAAATATGCAAAGGTAAAATACACGTAAACCGGAAATGCCTATTTAGGGCGTTCTGAAACATTTTGTAGAGGTTTCTTAAAAGGTAGGATTACAATAAGTCGTTGCTATATGTCCGTACACATTACGCACCTTTTTCGTACCTTTGCCGTATGAAAACGAAGCGCGATAATTATAAATTTCTCACTCAGGCTCCTGTACACAAGGTTATACTCACTATGGCCTTGCCCACCATCATTTCTATGTTGGTCACCAGCCTTTATAATATGGCCGACACCTTCTTCGTGAGCAAAATCAATACACAGTGCACTGCAGCTGTAGGCATTGTGTTTTCGGTCATGTCGGTAATACAAGCCGTAGGCTTCTTTTTTGGACATGGTTCGGGCAATTACATATCGCGCAAGCTTGGCGCACGTCAAACGGCCGATGCTCGTACAATGTCGGCCACGGGATTTACTTATAGCCTTAGTTTCGGTGTATTATTAGCCATCGTAGGACACGTTTGGCTCAGTCCATTGGCCGAACTATTAGGCTCGACTCCCACCATTCAGCCCTATACCGAACAATACCTTGGCATAGTACTCTTAGGTGCCCCTTTTATGACTGCCTCGCTCACGATGAACAATCAGATGCGATTTCAAGGCAACGCCGCCTATGCCATGTATGGCATACTAACGGGAGCCATTATTAACCTCGTGCTCGACCCCCTGCTCATCTTTGGCTTTGCCCTTGGCATTGCGGGAGCAGCTTGGGCCACCGTGTTGAGTCAGATGGGTAGCTTCTTCGTATTGCTCTATATGACCCGTCAAAATGGGGGCATACGCATCAACTTACGCCATTACTCGCCACGATTATCGTATGTAAAAGAAATCATCTTTGGCGGCACTCCGTCGCTTTCGCGTCAGGGCTTAACAGCCTTCTCTACTGCTGCTCTCAACATTGCTGCTGGTGCGTATGGCGACGCTGCCATAGCAGGTATGAGCATCGTTACACGCTTCTGCTTCTTCATCTTTGCCATAATCATAGGTTTAGGACAAGGTTTTCAGCCCCTATGTGGCTTTTGTTATGGAGCCAAACTCTATAATCGCGTAAGAGAAGGTTACTTTTATTGCATTAAAATCGGCACTATCTTCTTAGCCCTATGTGCATCAGTAGGCTATTGCTTTGCTGAACCGATTATCACCTTATTTCGTCATGACCCAGAAGTCGTTAGTGTGGGTACGGCAGCCTTACGTTGGCAGATGATTACGTTTGTGCTGCTCCCTACCATAGGACTGACCAACATGTTGATGCAAACCATTCGCAAACCCATTCGTGCCAATATTGTTGCAGCAGCGCGCAGTGGTTTGTTCTTCATTCCTTTAATATTTATTTTACCCCGCCTTTGTGGGTTGCAAGGGGTCGAGATGTGTCAAGCTGTTAGCGACGTACTCTCTTTTGCCGTGTGCGTACCTATAGCTTGGAGTGCGTTTCGCGAAATGAAAAATCTAAATTGAAAAGAATATTTTGACAAAAAGAAAATATTCCTTACCTTCGCAACGGACAGTTTAATTTTTCCCTAAATTTAAGTTCTATGATAAAAAAATTATTCTGTGGTCTCTTGTTCGTTTGCGCCACAAACACCTTGGTGGCACAAACCAACGAGGAGCACACATTTCCTGTCGAAGGAAAGGTGTATCTGTTGCACCGTTTCAGTAATACCAATTCTTACATTTACGAAAACGCAGGCATGCTCAATGCATCGCCTAACACCAACACGCAAAAGCAATATTGGCAGTTCATACCCACAGCCAATGCTAATTGTTATTACATCCAAAATGTAACGTCGAAGAAGTACATTCAAAGCTCGCACGTAGCCGAGAACTCACAAATAAAGGTAGGCAACACCCCCGTAGAATACGAAATCAAATCCAACACAACTGCTGGAGCTGCCCCTTTAGGCTACTATTATATGTGTAGCACCGACCAAACCATCGACACTTCAAAGGACGGCACCTTAGGTCTCAACTATCAGCAGAGCACAGGAAAGGTAGTCGCCTATCACATACGTTACAATCGTGGCAACTCCTATTGGGATATCCAAGAGACCAAATATGACTACGAAGCTCCTGTACTCTATGAGCGCAGTGAGTATGCCAAGCAGTTGGGTGTTTATATGTTGCCATGTGGCGAAAGAGGCAATGCTTATTTAACCTCGCTCACGATTGCTGGCAGTGTCAACGACGTGCCACAAAAGTTAAACTACGTTGCAACAGCTCAGCCCTCAAGCTATTATCTCCTACAGCGAAAAGACACAGCGACAGTTACCGCAGGAGGCACTTTTACGCTCAGCTACGAAGCACAAAACGTAGGCAAAGATTATACTGTTACAGCCTACTTTGATTGGGACGGTGATGGTATCTTTGAGTCGCAACATGACTTTATGAATGCAGCCTCTGGCCGAACAGAAATAAGCGTTCCCGCCATTACTCAATCGCGCAAAACACGCTTGCGCCTACGCATTACCGACAATGCACTCGAGGGTGCCGACGATGATGTACACGGACAGACCTATGACTTTCAGTTATTCCTCACCCCTAAAAAAGAGGTGACCTCGGTTAGTCCTGTGGTAGTGGCCCCTGATAATCTACAAAAAGCAGCCCCTATTTATCACATCGACGGTCGTCGCGCCCAACGCAACAAAGCACTCAAAGGCGTATTTATACAAGGGGGCGTAAAGTTGATTAAATAATCTTTCTAAACAAACATCACAATACAATATTATGAATCTTACGCGCAATCTTTTTTTAGGTGGAGCGGCTATGGCAAGTCTTTCGGCTTTGGCACAACACGCTGACAAACCTAACATTATATTCATACTTTGCGATGACATGGGCTATGGCGACTTAGCTTGCTACGGACAACCCTACATCGCCACTCCCAACATCGACCGCATGGCCAGCGAAGGCATGCGCTTTACACAAGCTTATGCGGGTAGTCCCGTGAGTGCTCCCTCACGTGCTACACTCATGACGGGGCAACATACGGGTCACACTCATGTGCGTGGCAACAATGAATATTGGAAGGGACGCCCCAGCATAAAATATGGTGTAACCTCAGAGCCCGACCGCGTAGGACAAGAACCCTACGACCCCAACCACGTTATCCTGCCTGAGATAATGAAGGCCAACGGCTACACTACTGGAATGTTTGGCAAGTGGGCTGGTGGCTACGAAGGCTCCGTTTCTACGCCCAAAACGCGTGGCATAGATGAATATTATGGCTACATCTGTCAGTATATGGCGCATCGATACTTTCCTAATTTCTTAAATCGTTATAGTCCGCGTCGTGGCGATACCGATGTTATTCGCATCACGATGGACGAAAACGTTAAGTATAGTGACGCTTGCACCAATCCCGACTACGCTAAGCGCACTCAGTATTCGGGCGACATGATACATCGTGAGGCTCTTGAGTGGCTTGATCTTCAAACTAAAGACACCCCCTTCTATGGTTTCTTTACTTACACCTTGCCCCATGCCGAACTTTATCAACCCAACGACTCGATATTAAAGGCTTATTATGGCAGCTTCTGCAACGACAAGACCTTTGCTGGTGTTGATCGTTATCATGCTACTGTCAACACGCACGCGCAGTTTGCAGCCATGATTACGCGCCTTGATGCTTATGTGGGCGAGATTATGGCCAAACTCAAGGAAAAGGGGCTTGACGATAACACGATACTTATCTTCTCATCAGACAATGGCCCACACGAAGAGGGAGGTGCTGACCCCGACTTCTTTGGCCGTGACGGTAAGTTGCAGGGCAAGAAGCGTTCATGTCTTGAGGGTGGCATTCGCATACCATTCATCGTGCGTTGGCCAGGGCATGTTAAGGCGGGTACTGTCAATGACCATATCTTAGCCTTTTACGACATAATGCCCACCTTCTGCGACCTTATTGGGCAGAAAAACTATACAGAGCGTTTTGGCAACAAAAAGGTGAAGCACGACTACTTTGACGGCATATCGTTTGCCCCCACATTGTTAGGCACAGGCGAGCAAGTAGAACACGACTTCTTGTATTGGGAATTTCATGAAACCAACCAGATGGCCGTCCGCAAGGGTGATTGGAAACTTTATGTTAACCACGGTCAATGCAAGTTGTTCAACCTTGCTACCGACATTCACGAGGATACCGACGTATCGTCTGCTCACCCCGACATCGTAAAAGAGTTGGTAAAAATCATTCATGAGCAACACACCACTCCCGATGTAAGCGCGTTCAACACTGTTACGTTGCCACAAAGTAACTAATTTATTCTAACAATCGAGAGCGACTTCAATTGCTATCTATTTTAAATAGAGTAGAATTGAAGTCGCTTCTTTTTGTTGTGTCGCATAGTTCTTCTTTGGGTGGTGATAACTGCTATTTCCAATCGACATTTTAGCATTCTTAAAAGAATTGGTGCCGATAGTATTGAATGTAAGCATTCTATCCAAGTATGCGCCTTTTTGAGTTTTATCGGACACCAATATATTTCAATAAAAGGCAGTGTACGTTAAAGCCAAAAATCCCCTACACACAACGCACGTTGTATGTAGGGGATTTTTATATAATTAGTACAGAGAAATATTACTTACCGGTGAGTTCGTCTTCATATTCGTCCTTGTCAGCAACAACGATTTTGCTGAACTCACGCAAACCAGTACCAGCAGGGATGAGGTGACCACAAATTACGTTCTCCTTCATACCCTCGAGATAGTCAGTCTTACCGCTGATAGCAGCTTCGTTGAGCACCTTCGTTGTTTCCTGGAATGATGCTGATGACATGAAGCTCTTCGTCTGCAATGCTGCACGGGTAATACCCTGAAGGATCTGAGTAGAAGTAGCTGCCATAGCATCACGCACCTTAACGAGTTTGAGGTCACGACGCTTGAGCTGTGAGTTTTCGTCACGAAGCTTGCGGGCTGTTACGATCATACCCTTCTTCATCGTTTCGCTATCACCAGCGTCAACAACTACCTTCTTGCCCCAAATGCGATCATTCTCTTCAGCGAAGTCGAGCTTGTCAACAATCTGCTGTTCGAGGAAGCGCGTATCACCAGGTTCGTTAATCTGAACCTTACGCATCATCTGACGCACGATTACTTCGAAGTGTTTATCGTTAATCTTTACACCCTGCAAACGGTACACATCTTGTACCTCGTTAACGATGTACTCTTGTACTGCCGTGGGACCCTTGATAGCCAAGATGTCACCCGGAGTAATTGAACCGTCTGAAAGCGGTGTACCAGCACGAACGAAGTCGTTCTCTTGTACCAAGATTTGCTTTGACAGTGGAACGAGGTACTTCTTCACCTCACCAAACTTAGGTGTTACGATAATCTCACGGTGGCCACGCTTAACGTTGCCCATGGTAATCTCACCATCGATTTCACTTACCACAGCAGGATTGCTCGGGTTGCGCGCTTCGAAGAGCTCTGTAACACGGGGAAGACCACCAGTGATATCACCGGCCTTACCTACTACACGAGGTATCTTAACGAGGATATCACCTGCCTTGAGTTCTTGACCGTCTTCTACCACAATGTGACCATTGATAGGGAAGCTATAGGTGCGAATAATTTCGCCCTTCTCGTCAAGAATGTGACAGTTAGGTACGTGAGTCTTGTCTTTTGACTCAATCACGATACGCTCACGCAAACCTGTTGCTTCATCTTCTTCAACACGGTAGCTGATACCTTCGGTTACATTCTCGAATTGTACCTTACCCGCATTTTCGGTAACGATTACAGCATTGAAGGGGTCCCACTTAGCAATGACAGTGTCTTTATCAACGTGTTGACCTTCTTCAACGAAGAGCATTGAACCGTAGGGTACGTTTTGATTAGAAAGTACAATACCTGTATTTTCGTCTACAAAGCGTACTTCAGCCAAACGGCTAACTACAACCTTGCATGCGTTGCCTTCATCATCGTGAGTTTCAACGGTACGAAGTTCATCAAACTCTACGCGGCAGTCGCTCTTGGCCTTGATAGTAGCATTGGCGGCAGCATTTGATGCGATACCACCGGCGTGGAAGGTACGGAGGGTCAACTGCGTACCAGGCTCACCAATTGACTGAGCTGCAATAACACCTACTGCCTCACCCTTTTGTACCATGCGGCTGGTAGCAAGGTTGCGGCCGTAGCACTTCATGCAGACACCATGCTTGCTCTCGCAAGTGAGCACTGAACGGATTTCAACGCTCTCGATGGGTGAAGCTTCGATTTCGGCTGCAATGGGCTCGGTGATTTCTTCGCCTGCTGCAACAATGAGCTTACCCGTTGTGGGGTGAATAATATCGTGAACTGACACACGGCCTAAGATACGCTCTGAAAGTGATGAAATAACTTCATCGCCATCCTTAAGAGCTGTACATACAAGGCCACGGAGTGTGCCACAGTCTTCTTCATTAATGATAACGTCGTGCGATACGTCAACCAAACGACGAGTCAAGTAACCAGCGTCGGCTGTCTTCAAAGCGGTGTCGGCAAGACCCTTACGAGCACCGTGGGTTGAGATAAAGTACTCCAACACCGACATACCCTCCTTAAAGTTTGAAAGGATTGGGTTTTCAATAATCTGAGCACCTTCAGCACCTGCCTTCTGAGGCTTGGCCATCAAACCACGCATACCTGCCAACTGGGCAATCTGGTCGGCTGAACCACGGGCACCAGAGTCCAACATCATGAACACAGCGTTGAAGCCTTGGTCGGCCTCTGTCATCTGCTTCATCAATGTCTTCTTAATATCGGTGTTAACGTGGGTCCAAGTATCAATAACTTGGTTGTAACGTTCGTTGTCGGTGATGAAACCCATGTTATAGTTCATGGTAATCTGCTCAACCTCTTCGTTACCACGCTTTACGATGTCGGCCTTCTCGTCAGGGATAATGATATCACCCAAGTTGAATGACAAACCGCCCTCGTATGCCTTGCGATAGCCAAGGTTCTTAATACCATCGAGGAAGTCGCAAGCACGTGCCATACCTACGGTCTTGATAACCTTTGAGATGATGTCACGCAATGACTTCTTAGCTACAACGCAGTTGATGTAACCACACTCGTCAGGAATGATGCCGTTAACAATGATACGACCTACTGAAGTCTCAACAATGTGCTTAATCTTAGCACCATTTTCATCAATATCATCTACTAACACCTTTACGGGAGCATGTACGTCAACACGCTTTTCGTTGAATGCAATGAGGGCTTCTTCTGGACCATAGAAGGTAAGACCTGAGCCCTTAGAACCAGGACGAAGCTTGGTGATATAGTAAAGACCCAACACCATATCCTGTGAAGGCACAGTGATAGGCGCACCATTGGCAGGGTTCAAAATGTTATGGCTCTGAAGCATCAACATTTGTGCTTCGAGCACTGCCTCGTTGCTCAAGGGGAGGTGAACAGCCATCTGGTCACCATCGAAGTCGGCGTTGAACGCTGTACATGCCAATGGGTGCAACTGAATAGCTTTACCTTCGATCATCTTGGGCTGGAAGGCCTGAATACCTAAACGGTGAAGTGTCGGCGCACGGTTGAGCAATACAGGGTGTCCCTTCATTACGTGTTCAAGGATATCCCAAATTACAGGTTCGCGGCGGTCAACAATCTTCTTGGCACTCTTAACGGTCTTAACAATGCCACGCTCGATGAGCTTGCGAATGATAAATGGCTTGTAAAGTTCGGCTGCCATCAACTTAGGCAGACCGCACTCACCCATCTTCAATTCAGGACCAACGACAATTACCGAACGAGCTGAATAGTCAACACGCTTACCGAGCAAGTTCTGACGGAAACGACCTGCCTTACCCTTCAATGAGTCAGAGAGTGACTTGAGAGGACGGTTGCTATCGCTCTTAACGGCCGACGACTTACGTGAATTGTCGAAAAGGCTATCAACAGCCTCTTGCAACATACGCTTTTCGTTGCGGAGGATTACCTCAGGGGCCTTGATTTCGAGCAAACGCTTCAGACGATTGTTACGAATGAGAACACGACGATAGAGGTCATTCAAGTCGGAAGTGGCGAAACGGCCACCATCCAATGGAACGAGGGGACGCAAATCGGGTGGCGTGACAGGGATTACCTTCATAATCATCCACTCGGGCTTATTGCGATCGCGACTTGCACGGAATGATTCTACTACCTGCAAGCGCTTCAAAGCCTCATTCTTACGCTGCATTGATGAGTCGGAGTTGGCACGGTCACGCAACTCGTATGAAAGGCTATCGAGGTCGATGCGCTTCAAGAGGTCGTAAACGGCCTCGGCACCCATCTTAGCAATGAACTTATTAGGATCAGAATCGTCAAGATACTGATTGTCTTTAGGAAGGCGCTTTGTTAAGTCAATGTACTCGTCTTCAGTCAACAAATCATTAACGGCTACATCGTCGGCCAAAGGACCGGGCTGTATAACTACGTAACGTTCGTAATAGATGATTGAGTCGAGCTTCTTGGTAGGAATACCTAACAAATAGCCCATCTTATTGGGAAGAGAACGGAAGTACCAAATGTGAGCTACAGGCACAACCAACTGAATGTGGCCTGCACGCTCGCGACGTACCTTCTTCTCAGTAACTTCAACACCACAACGGTCGCAGACGATGCCTTTGTAACGAATGCGCTTGTACTTACCGCAGTGACACTCATAGTCCTTCGTCGGACCAAAAATGCGCTCGCAGAACAAGCCATCACGCTCAGGCTTATAGGTGCGGTAGTTGATGGTTTCGGGCTTCAACACCTCACCATACGAATTTGCCATAATCTCTTCAGGTGAAGCAAGACCAATGGTAATCTTCGTAAAGTTACTCTTTATCTTATTATCTCTTTTAAATGCCATTTTTGTAGGATTGATTGAGAGTGGAAAGTTGAAAGCGGGAGTTTAATAAGTTTATTAAGTTTAATGAGATTAAGTTTTGATATAATTCATAAGCTTATTAAACCCATAAACTTATTAAACCCATAAGCTTATTAAACTTATTAAACATTCCCTCCTATTAGTCGAGCGTGATGCTCAAGCCCAAGCCGCGCAATTCGTGAAGCAATACGTTGAGTGACTCAGGGATACCTGGTGTTGGCATGGGGTCACCCTTAACGATAGCTTCGTATGCCTTAGCACGACCCGTAACATCGTCTGACTTAATGGTAAGAATCTCTTGAAGTACGTGTGACGCACCGAAGGCCTCGATGGCCCAAACTTCCATTTCACCAAAACGCTGACCACCAAATTGTGCTTTACCACCAAGAGGTTGTTGCGTGATGAGCGAGTACGGACCGATTGAACGAGCGTGCATCTTGTCTTCTACCATGTGACCGAGCTTCAACATGTAGGTTACACCCACTGTTGCCTTCTGGTCAAAGGCTTCACCCGTAGCACCATCGTACAACTGCGTTGAGCAGTAACGGGGCAAGCCAGCCTTGTCTGTCCATTCGCAAAGGTCTTCCAACTTAGCACCATCGAAGATAGGCGTAGCAAACTTAACACCTAACTTGCGACCTGCAGCACCTAACACGGCCTCGAATATCTGACCGATGTTCATACGTGAAGGCACACCCAACGGATTCAATACGATGTCGACAGGAGTACCATCGGCAAGGAACGGCATGTCTTCTTGGCGTACTACCTTTGACACGATACCCTTGTTACCGTGGCGACCGGCCATCTTATCACCGACACCAATCTTACGCTTCTTGGCAATGTAGACCTTAGCCTGCTGAATGATGCCTGAAGGAAGGTCGTCACCAATGGTGATAGCAAACTTCTTACGCTTCAAAACAGCGTCTAATTGGTTGTACTTCTTCAAGTAGTTGATTACCAACTGACGAATCAACTTGTTAGCGTGCTCGTCGTCTGTCCAATCGTGCAACTCTACTGAAGTGTAGTCTAATGCGCTAAGTACTACTTCGTTAAACTTCGTACCCTTAGCAATTACCTCAGAACCGATGTTGTCTTTCACACCCATTGACTCCTTGTCGCTGATGAGTGAGAGCAACTTATTAATCATTACTTCCTTCAAGTCGTTAACGTCCTTCTGGAAGTCGTCATCTAACTTCTGAAGTTTGAGCTTGTCTGCTGTCTTCTCTGAACGAGTCTTTTGTACACGAGCAAAGAGGCGCTTGTTGATAACCACACCTGCCAATGAAGGATTTGCCTTCAATGAAGCGTCCTTCACGTCGCCAGCCTTGTCACCAAAGATAGCACGGAGCAACTTCTCTTCAGGAGTGGGGTCGCTTTCACCCTTCGGCGTAATCTTACCAATCAAGATATCGCCTGGAGCAACACGCGCACCAATACGAATGATACCGGTATCGTCCAAGTCCTTCGTAGCGTCCTCGCTTACGTTAGGAATATCGTTGGTAAACTCTTCCATACCACGCTTCGTCTCACGTACCTCGAGTGAATACTCGTCAACGTGAACAGAAGTGAGTACATCGTCACGAACCATGCGTTCGTTCAATACAATGGCATCCTCGTAGTTGTAACCCTTCCAAGGCATGTAAGCTACCAAGAGGTTACGACCGAGTGCTAACTCTCCATTTTCAGTGGCATAACCTTCAGTAAGAATATCGCCCTTGTGAACGCGCTGACCCTTGTCACAAATTGGACGAAGGTCGATGGTCATATTTTGGTTAGTACGACGGAACTTAGGTATGTCGTACTCCTTAACGTTTGAGTCGAAGCTTACAAATTCTTCGTCTTCCGAACGGTCGTAAGCAATGCGAATGGTCTTAGCGTCAACATATTCGATCACGCCTTCACCCTCTGCAGTAATCATGGTGCGAGAGTCCTCACACACTTGCTTTTCAATACCCGTACCAACAATAGGAGCTTCACTGCGAATCAAAGGAACTGCCTGACGCATCATGTTAGATCCCATCAATGCACGGTGAGCATCATCGTGTTCCAAGAACGGAATCAAAGAGGCAGCGATTGAAGCAATCTGCTGGGGTGATACGTCCATCAATTCAACCTCTGAAGGCGGAACTACAGGATAATCAGCATCTTGACGACACTTAACTTTGTCGCGAATGAATGAACCGTCATCGTTCAAGGGGGCATTACCCTGACCAATTATCTTGCCTTCTTCCTCTTCTGCTGAGAGATAAACAATGTCATCATTATTCATGTCAACCATCGAGTTCTCTACCTTACGATAGGGAGTTTCGATGAAGCCAAGGTCATCAATCTTTGCGTAAACGCAGAGTGAAGAAATCAAACCAATGTTCGGGCCTTCAGGTGACTCAATCGGACAAAGACGACCATAGTGCGTATAGTGTACGTCACGCACCTCGAAACCAGCACGTTCACGTGACAAACCGCCAGGACCAAGGGCTGAAAGACGACGCTTGTGCGTTACCTCAGCCAAGGGGTTTGTTTGGTCCATGAACTGTGACAAGGCATTCGTACCAAAGAATGAATTGATTACGCTTGAAATAGTCTTAGCATTAATCAAGTCAGTCGGAGTGAATACTTCATTGTCACGAACGTTCATGCGCTCACGAATGGTGCGGCTCATACGTGCTAAACCAATAGCAAATTGGTTAGAAAGTTGCTCACCAACGGTGCGTACACGACGGTTGCTCAAGTGGTCAATATCATCAACCGTAGCCTTAGAGTTGATCAACTCAACTAAGTACTTGATAATCTCGATGATGTCCTCACGTGTCAATACACGAACGTCCATATCCGTATTCAAGCGCAACTTCTTATTGATACGATAACGACCTACCTCGCCCAAATCATAACGCTTCTCAGAGAAGAAAAGGTTGTTGATAACCTCACGTGCAGAAGCATCATCAGCAGGGTCAGCATTACGCAATTGGCGATAGATATAGTTGACAGCCTCTTGCTCAGTATTAGCCGTATCCTTCTGTAAGGTGTTGAAGATGATAGAGTAGTCAGTAGAAGAAGGCTCTTCTGAGAGAACGAGAATAGTCTGTTCACCTGAGTCGAGAATGCGATCAGCAATCTCAGGAGTAATCTCAGTCAAACGCTCGCAAACTACCTCAACACGGCTACGCGTATAAACTTCGCCCGTGTCAGGGTCAACAGAGTCCTCAAAGCTTGTTGAAAGCACACGACCTGCTAACTTGCGACCAACCAACTTCTTCAAGTTCGTCTTATTCACCTTTACCTCTTCAGCTGAAATAAAGTTCTGAAGAATTTCCTTATCGCTTTCAAAACCAATGGCACGTAAAAGAGTCGTAACAGGTAACTTCTTCTTACGGTCAATGTAGGCGTACATCACATTGTTGATGTCGGTAGCGAACTCAATCCAAGAACCCTTAAAGGGGATAATACGAGCTGAATAAAGCTGCGTACCATTGGCATGCACACTCGAACCAAAGAATACACCTGGCGAACGGTGCAACTGAGAAACGACTACGCGCTCAGCACCATTAATAATAAAGGTGCCATTGTCAGACATGTAAGGTATAGCGCCCAAAAAAACGTCCTGAACCACCGTATCAAAGTCCTCATGATCGGGGTCAGTACAATAAAGCTTTAATTTGGCCTTCAAAGGCACACTATAAGTAAGTCCGCGCTCCAGACACTCCTTAATGCTATAACGAGGCTCATCAATGTAATAGTCAATAAACTCCAATACAAAGTTGTTGCGTGTATCAGCAATAGGGAAATTTTCAGCAAAAACTTTGTACAAGCCATCGTTCTTACGCAATTCACTTGGCGTGTCGAGCTGCAAGAAATCTTTGAAAGACTTTAACTGAACGTCCAAGAAATCGGGATAAGGCATCGGATTCTTTACAGACGCAAAGTTAACACGATTATTAATTACGGTGGAAGACATTCGTCAATTGTGTTGAGATGAAAGAATAAGTGTTTAAAAGTTTATGAGTTTAAAAGTTATACCAAGAGCGGAGCAAAAAATAAGAAAAAGAGAAAGCTCAAACGCCCAAAAGCTCATAAACTAATAAACCAATAAACTGAGAGTTGTGCTATGAAATGTATAGACACAAAAAGGTTATGAACCCTCTACCAGAAGATTCATAACCATAACCCTTAGAAGGGAATACCTTATTAAGCGAGTTCAACTTCAGCACCAGCCTCTTCGAGAGCCTTCTTGAGTGCTTCAGCCTCTTCCTTAGCAACGCCTTCCTTAACCTTAGAAGGAGCACCATCAACGAGGTCCTTAGCTTCCTTCAAGCCGAGACCGCAGTGTTCCTTAACGGCCTTAACAACTTGGAGCTTAGCAGCACCTGCGCTCTTGAGAACAACGTCGAAAGAAGTCTTCTCTTCAGCAGCAGCACCACCAGCTGCGGGACCGGCAGCAACAGCAACAGCTGCAGCAGCGGGTTCAATTCCATACTCGTCCTTCAGGATAGTTGCCAACTCGTTTACTTCCTTCACTGTCAAATTTACCAATTCTTCAGCGATAGCTTTGATATCTGCCATTTTCTTAAATGTATTTTTTTGTTTATTTTTCTAATTATTTGGGGTTACCCAGCCAAGATTAAATTAGTATTATGCTGGGATTTTATTCAGGGCGTTCGCCCAAAGTCTTAAGCACACCGTGGATAGTCTGACCTGCACCAGAGAGTGCAGAGATGACGTTCTTTGCAGGTGACTGCAACAAAGCAATAACCTCGGCGATAACCTCGTTCTTGCTCTTGATAGCGCAGAGAGTTTCGAGTTGATCTGCACCAACGTAGAAACCTTCTTCAGCGTAAGCACCCTTCAAACCAGGAATGCCATCCTTGCCAACTTCTTTGAGAAGCTTAGCAGGAACGTTAGCAGTCTCGCAGAAGAATACTGCAGTAGTGCCTTTCAAGCAATCATAAAGTGCAGAGAAATCTACATCAGATGCTTCAAAAGCCTTGTGCAAAAGTGTGTTCTTAACAACTACCATCTTGACGCCAGCACCGAATGCCTTACGACGGAGAGCTGAAGTAGCTTCAGCGTTCATACCCGTTACATCAACAAGATAGAAGTGTGCATATTCCTTAAGTTGTTCACCGAGTTTCTCGATGATAATAGCTTTATCTTCCTTCTTCATGATTGTAATTCAGTTTAGTTTTCTTCTACAGACTTGGGATCAATCTTGATACCCTTACTCATGGTAGATGAAAGATAAATACTCTTAATATAAGTACCCTTAGCACTTGCGGGCTTCAACTTAATGATGGTAGCCATAAACTCCTTGGCATTACCGAAAATCTGTTCGGGAGAGAAAGAAGCCTTACCGATTGAAGTGTGAACGATACCGTTCTTATCAACCTTAAAGTCAATCTTACCCTGCTTAACCTCGCGGATAGCCTTGGCAACATCCATCGTTACAGTACCACTCTTGGGGTTAGGCATCAAGCCACGAGGACCGAGCACACGACCCAGGGCACCAATTTTACCCATGATGGCAGGCATAGTGATGATAACATCAATATCAGTCCAACCACCCTTAATCTTCTCGATATACTCATCGAGACCTACGTAGTCAGCGCCAGCTTCTTTTGCAGCAGCTTCGGCATCAGGCGTACAGAGGCAGAGTACACGTACAGTCTTACCAGTACCGTTCGGAAGTGAAACAACACCACGAACCATTTGGTTAGCCTTACGAGGGTCTACACCTAAACGTACGTCAATATCGATTGAAGCATCAAACTTGGTAGTAGTAATTTCCTTTACCAGAGATGCGGCTTCTTTCAATGTATATGCCTTCCCTGCTTCAACTTTGTCAGCGACTAACTTCTGATTTTTTGTCAGTTTACTCATTGTTCAAATTGAAGTTTAAATTATTCACCAGGGAAGTCACCCTTTACTGTGATACCCATGCTGCGGGCAGTACCAGCTACCATACGCATTGCACTTTCAACTGTGAAGCAGTTTAAGTCGGGCATCTTATCTTCTGCGATTGCCTTAACCTGATCCCAAGTTATCTCAGCGATCTTGGTACGGTTAGGAGCAGCAGAACCGCTCTTCTTCTTGGCTGCTTCCAGCAATTGAATTGCTACAGGAGGAGTCTTTACTACGAAAGAGAAAGACTTGTCATTAAAGTAAGTAATGACAACAGGTAATACCTTACCAGCCTTGTCCTGAGTTCTGGCGTTGAACTGCTTGCAGAAATCCATGATGTTGATACCCTTAGAACCTAAAGCAGGACCTACGGGAGGTGATGGATTTGCAGCGCCGCCCTTAATCTGTAATTTGATTAATCCAGCAACTTCTTTAGCCATTGTTGTTTATTAAAATATTAAAATGTGACGATGAATAATGTGCGATACAGTACACGTAACATTGACCGTACGCTCTTATTCCTTTTCTACCTGCATAAAACCAAGGTCGAGGCCCGTACTGCGACCGAACACCTTAACAATGACAGTCACCTTTCGCTTCTCTTCGTCGATCTTTTCAATCACACCAGAGAAACCACTAAACGGTCCATCAGTAACCTTAACGTTCTCGCCTACGATGTAAGGAATTTCGATTTCCTGAGGTTCATTCTCAAGCTCGTCAACCTTACCGAGGATACGGTTCACCTCGCTCTCACGAAGGGGAGTGGGGTTATCCATTCCACCGAGGAAACCCAACACATTAGGTGTGTTGCGCAACTCGTGAACGGTTTCACCAACTAGTCTAGCCTCAACAAGAACATAGCCGGGAAGATAGAGACGTTCCTTGATAACTTGTTTGCTACCACGGAGTGCTTTCACCTTCTCGGTTGGAATGAGTACTTGCGAAACATGGCCACCGAGGCGGCCATTCTTAATTTCAGCATCAATGTACTCTTTAACCTTCATTTCTTTTCCGCTTACAGCACGCAAAACGTACCATGCCATTTCTGCTTGTGCCATATCAACTTAAATTTGAGGATAAATAAGTTGCATGATTGACTCAAATACCGTATCCATGAGATACACCACGAGTGCTATGATGATGGAAGCTGTTAACACAACAATCGCGCTGTGAGTCAACTCCTTTCTCGTAGGCCACGTGGTCTTATGAGATAATTCGTCGTATGAATCTTTGCAATATGCAATTACTTTCTGGAACATATATGTATCTATTAGCACGGGAAGAGAGGCTCGAACTCCCGACACCTGGTTTTGGAGACCAGTGCTCTACCAACTGAGCTATTCCCGTTTAATAGGGCTCGCCTCAAGATAGAGGCAAGCACCTATATTGTTTTATCGGTTAATCCCGCGTATTAGTCGAGGATTTCAGTAATCTGACCAGAACCTACTGTACGACCACCTTCACGGATAGCGAAGCGGAGACCTACGTTGATAGCTACAGCGTAGATGAGTTCTACAGAGATTTCTACGTTATCGCCAGGCATTACCATTTCAGTACCTTCGGGGAGGTGGATTTCACCTGTACAGTCCATAGTACGGAGATAGAACTGAGGACGATACTTGTTACCGAATGGAGTGTGACGACCACCTTCTTCCTTCTTCAATACGTAGATAGAAGCCTTGAACTTCTTATGCGGAGTGATTACACCCGGGTGAGTGATAACCATACCACGCTTGATTTCAGACTTATCGATACCACGGAGGAGAAGACCTACGTTATCACCAGCTTCACCTTCGTCGAGGATCTTACGGAACATCTCAACACCAGTTACAACTGACTTCTTATCTTCACCAAGACCAAGGATCTGAACTTCGTCACCAACCTTAACGATACCAGTTTCTACACGACCAGTAGCTACAGTACCACGACCAGTGATTGAGAATACGTCCTCAACAGGCATCAAGAAAGGCTTCTCAACGTCACGAACGGGTTCCTGAATCCAGTTGTCAACAGCGTTCATCAATTCCATTACAGAATCTTCCCACTTTGCAACACCGTTCAAAGCACCAAGTGCAGAACCACGGATGATAGGAGTATCTTCTTCGAAGTCATATTGTTCGAGGAGTTCGCGCATTTCCATTTCTACGAGCTCGAGCATTTCTTCGTCCTCAACCATATCGCACTTGTTCAAGAATACAACGAGGCGGGGAACGTTTACCTGACGAGCGAGAAGGATGTGCTCACGAGTCTGAGGCATAGGACCATCAGTAGCAGCAACTACGATGATTGCACCGTCCATCTGAGCAGCACCAGTTACCATGTTCTTTACGTAGTCGGCGTGACCCGGGCAGTCTACGTGAGCATAGTGACGCTTTTCAGTTTCATACTCGATGTGAGCAGTGTTGATAGTGATACCACGTTCCTTTTCTTCAGGAGCGTTATCAATCTGATCGAATGACTTAACATCTTCGCCAGTACCAAGCTTCTCGTGGAGAACCTTAGAGATAGCGGCAGTCAAAGTAGTC
>ULXM01026350.1_pt1 | contig 17713 bp, 18 predicted proteins | sample 1961271 | NCBI WGS metagenome assembly ULXM01 (sample SAMEA4835838, study PRJEB28245) | human gut metagenome | biome: gut microbiome; material: fecal sample | place: Denmark | collected 2008 | reverse complement strand
CGCTCTTCCATACCTTTTTTCCTCCCCTTTTCCTCAGCCGTATCCAGCGAGTTTTTAATGTCACGGTATGCCTTGAGACTATCCTCATATTCCCGAAGTTCCTTCTTTGAAAATTTCGCGATTTCTGCCTCAGCAAAAAGTTTATCGAAAATTTTGTCTTTCAACTCCATAGGACGGTTTTCCAACTTGGGAAGATTCTTCAACGCATACAGCCACTTATCATAAAGAGTGCGAAGCTTCTCCAGAGGCTTATCAAACTTTGCTATCTCCACATACTTGAAGGTCAACTTATCGTTGAACACCTTCTTGGTTTTCTTATCCAAGAGACCTACATCATGGGCAATCGCCTTTTGATCGAAAGACTCCTCATGCATGTTGAAGTTAAGCAAAGCCACCACATAGACATGCGACAGATTGAAATCCCAATCTGCCGACTTAGGAGCCTGCTCCTTTATCGGAAACGTGGCATAGTAAAGCGAACGGTCCTTAAAGTAAGTCTGATATGCGTTTTGCATCTCTACGATAAACTTCTCACCTTTCTCATTTTCGCAATACACATCAAAGATAGCTTTCCTATCCGTATATACGTCACCCACATGCTCACTGTTCAGGTACTTCACGTCCGTAATCACCTGTTCCTTCCCAAACAAAGAGTTCAGGAAGTTGATGAGCAAGTCCTTGTTGGGCTTGGTTCCAAAAATACGCTTGAAACCGAAGTCGGTCAGCAAGCTGATATATCGTTCTTCTGCTATATGATTCATACGCACCACTTTTTTGTTGCAAAATTACATTTTTCCCCCGACACCGCCAAATATTTCAATCCATTTCTTCATTCTCAAGAAAGAATATTTGCTTATATCATTCAAAAGTTGTAATTTTGCCGAAAAATTCGGAAAGATGGAAAGATACGACAAAGAAAGATTGGTGGAAATCGTGCTCTACGTCCTCAACAAGACGGGCGAACTAGATTACTACACCCTCTTGAAAACCATATATTTCGCTGAGCTGAAGCACTTGGCGAAATGGGGACAACGCATAACGGCAGACGATGTCTGCGCTATGCCATACGGTCCCGTACTCTCCCACTTGCTCGATGCCATTAAGGGCGACTCCCATGAGCCCGAGCTATCTCGAATGCTGAAATCAGCCTTCAAATTCGCCTCAGAAGATGCCTCCAACATCATGCTGCCCCTGAGGAAAGCCAATGAAGATTACCTTTCCGAATCGGAAAAAGAAGCTCTTGATGCTTCTATCCAGGAGAATGCCTCTTTGAGCTTCGAACAACTCAAAAACAAGTCGCACGACAAGATTTGGCTAAAGAACTACAGAGAAGGCAAAGGCAAGAAAGTGATTGCCACGATGGACTTAGCAGAATCTGCCCATGATTCCGAGGCGATGAAGGAATACATCAAGGAGAACTTGGAGATAGAAAGGGCTTTGGCTGCATAGCTATCCTAAAAACATTTTAAAGCAACTACAACTAAAAATATAACACCAACTAAGACAATCTATACAACAGAACCAACATCTATAAACACTGATTTTTCGTATATTTGTTATCCTAGACAACATTATGATATAGCCAAATTGCATTTATTCCGTCTTTTCTTTGGTCAAAATAAAATATCTTTGTACCTTTGCAATTATATTAGAAACTAGACAAACATGGAACAGAACAAAGATATAATAGACTTAACAGAAGTATATCAACAACTAAAGAAGAAAAAGAAAGTTTTCTTCATAGTTTGGCCTATAGTATTTGCGCTATCATGCTTATGGATTTTACCAGAACCACGATATTATAAATGCGATGTAACACTTGCCCCAGAAATGACAGGAGAAGACCTTGGAGGTGGATTAGCATCTGTTGCATCACAATTTGGAGTAAATATAGGAGGCGGTGCTGGAACAGATGCCATTTACCCTACCCTCTATCCTGACGTTATGAATTCAAACGAATTCATCATCAATCTTTTGAAAATCAAAATAAAAACTTTGGATGGAAGTATCAGTACAGATTACTATACTTACATGACCAAACACCAAAAGAAGAACTGGCTCAAACAACCTTTCAAAAAAATGATGGGAGGAATTGCGAGCCTTTTCGTAAAGAAAGACACATTGCAAAGCAAGAGCAAAGGAACCGCGATGAATGCTTTTCAAATGTCAAAGAAAGACTATGATCTTGTACAAGGATTAAAACAAAAGATAACTTGTAATGTAGATAAAAAGACAGAGGTTATCACTATCAGTGTGCAAGACCAAGACCCATTAGTATCTGCTATTATGGCAGATTCTGTACGTCAACATCTTCAGAATTTTATCATTCAATACCGAACGAATAAAACTCGCATTGATGTACAACATTATTTGAAGCTAACAAAAGATGCCAAAAAAGAATATGATGCAAGTGTCATCAAATACAGTAGCTATTGTGATGCAAACCAAGACGTGCAACTTCAATCATTCATGTCAAAGCGTGATGAGTTAGAAAATGAGATGCAATTGAAGTTTAACACATACAGTGCACTGAGAACACAATTGGAGGCAATGAGAGCCAAACTTCAAGAAAAGACTCCAGCGTTCACGACCTTGCAGAATGCAACCGTTCCTGTGTTACCTGCTGGTCCAAAACGTATGATATTTGTCATTGGAATGTGCATCATGGCAACATTCGTAACAGTCTTTTGGCTTACACGCAAAAGTTTATTCAAGACAACAAAAAAAGATGAACAGACAAAAGAGTAAGTATGTCATTGTTAAAAATTAAACGAATACCATTATATTTTAAACGTTTTTCATGGGAAATCGATTTTCATGAGATGAAAGTATTACCTTTTCTGATGGTATCTGTCTATGTCGTTAACATGTGTGTAACGATGCCTTTATGGGCATCCTATGCTACATTAGCTAGTATTATCGCAAGTTTTCTTTTCATGTCTTGGCTTTGCTTGAGGAGCAAAACTATTTCTACATACGGATTGTCTTACATAGTATTTTTCCTATTCTTAATAGGAATAACGATCATAAATAACACAGATGTAAGAAATTCGATTTATACAGCGATTGACATTTGGACTATGCTGTTAATATTTCGATATTACAGAACAAAGACTTCGATGATAATATGCTTCTTTGGGGTTTCCTTATCACTGTGCATTTATGTTAATTTCATTCATCTTATTACACATCCTTTTTTGTGGTTAAACGCCTTAGACAAACAAAGTACTGGTTATTTTTTAGGAGACAATTATAACCAAATGGGAAGCAGAATTATGATAGGTTTAGCAACTGCCATTTTATGCTCACGAACATCAAAATTATATTTAATCAACTTCATTTTGATGTCAATCGTCAGCATTGCCTCCCTTGCTTTTGTAGGCTCAATGACATCACTAAGCATGGTAATTTTATTTATTGTGTTTTATTTGATACCCTCTTCAAAATTGCGCAAATTAGGAATTCTTAGCATATTTACAGTATATATGCTTTTTCAAACCTTTGTTGTATTTTCTGGAAAAGGATTAGAAAACAACCAACTTGCAGTGTATCTTATAGAAGATGTTTTGCATAAAGACATCACATTTACACAAAGAACACAAATGTGGGATAGCGCATTACATATAATATCAAAATCGCCAATATGGGGATGGGGATTTGTTTCACTAGATTGGTATAAATCATATATGTCTTCATTTGCAGCAGGTCCTCACAACTACATTTTATCACTTTTCATTAATGGTGGAATCATACTATTATCTATTTTCATATGGATTGTCTATAAATCTTACAAAGCTATAAACCCCTTCTTTAAAGAGAGAATGGGGCAAAACTTAATTTTTGCAACAATTTGTTTGTATTTTATGGCACTAATGGAAATGTATCCATTACCCATTATGTTCTATATGTTAATTTTAATGTTTTATTATCCAAACTTAAAGAAAGAATAAAGATATGACAAACCATCTAATATTGAAAATCTTACATAAAATTGCAAGCAAATTTCATACGTCTAAATTACAAAAAGAAGAATTGCATTATATAAACGATGCTAATCTTGCAGCAAAAAACATTGTAAATTTGCTTCTATCAGAAAAGCCATGTATGATAGCTAGATTCGGGAGTATAGAACTTACTGTTATTGTACGCTATCTTGGCATGCTAAAATACAAAAGCAAATATATGAGCTACATCTTGGGAGAAACACCCAATTGGTGGTGGGAGAAAAATCTCATGAAATCCATTCAAAACAATGCAGGATTCATTAATCCTACTCCAGAAAATTTAAAAAAGTTTTCTGTTCGCATGATGGAAGACATGCAACTTGTTGATATTCTTGGCTCATGGTGTAAAGAAGAGCTTTTATTTAAAGCAGAACTCAACAATGCCCTAAAAGTCAGACTTAGATATTTAGAACCTTTTTGGGGAGATTCACCTTGGACGAAAGCATTGAAAGACAAGAAAGTATTAATTATACACCCTTTTGCAGAAACCGTCATGAAACAATATGAAAAGAGAGAATTTCTTTTCAAAAATTCAGACACACTTCCAAAATTCAAATCACTACAAGTGATAAAAGCCGTCCAAAGCATAGGAGGTAATTCAGAATATAAAGACTGGTTTGAAGCACTCCACTCTATGGAGCTAGAAATGAACAAAGCTGACTATGAAGTATGCTTAATTGGCTGTGGCGCATACGGATTTCCATTAGCTGCACATGCCAAGAGAACGGGTCATAAAGCTATACATTTAGGAGGTGCTCTCCAATTACTCTTTGGTATTGCTGGAAAAAGATGGTTTGACAAAGATAATACTGCAATATATGAAACTTACAAAGATCTATTAAATGAATATTGGGTTTATCCTTCAAAATCAGAAAAGCCTAAAGGTGCTAATTCCGTAGAAGGAGGATGTTATTGGTAAGAAAGAAAAATAAAAGAATGAAAGAAAACACAAATAAAGCAATTGCAGTAAACTCTGCATTACTTTACTTAAGATTAGCAATAGTTTCTGTATGCGGTTTGCTATACACTCGATTTAGCTTACAAGCACTTGGAGCAAACGACTACGGACTTTTTTCCGTAGTTGCTTGCATTATAACTTTTGCCTCCATCATTAATACAGTCATGGTTGTTACCTCCAACCGATATATGGCCATGTCCATTGGAAAAGGAGATATAAATGAATGTTGTCGCACCTTCAACATCAACCTTTTGATTCATATTTGTATCGCAGCACTCACAGTACTATTAGCGCTACCCATCGGGCATTGGTACATCACAAACTTTGTGAACTACAATGGAGACATTCGTGTGGTATATGCCATATTTGACATTTCAATTATAGCCTCTGCCCTTTCTTTCATCGGCGTTCCCTTCAATGGTCTATTACTTGCCAAAGAAAAGTTTTTTGTATTCTGTTCAACAGATGTTTTTGCAAGCATCTTTAAACTTATTGGTACATACCTGTTGATTGAACATTTTGAGCACAAGCTATACATTTATGCTTTCATCACTGCATTTATGACCGTATACCCTACTCTAATATTTTGGGGATATTGTCGTCACTGCTTCAAGGAGATAACACGTTTTACATTTATAAAGGATTGGAAAAAATATTGGGAAGTTATTAAATTTTCCTCAGCAATTGCATATGGAGCATTTGCACTTATCATACAAACACAAGGAAGTGCCTTGCTTATCAATATGTTCTTCAATTCTGCAATGAATGCAGGCTTGGCTGTAGCAACATCTATAAGCAATATACTTCAGACTTTCGCAAACAATGCACAAAAGTCAATTTCTCCACAAGTTGTGAAAAGCTATGCAGCAAACAATCTGCCCCGATGCATACATTTAGTTTGCCTATCATCAAAACTTACATATTGTACAATGCTGTTTGCATCAATACCATTTTTACTGATACCGGAGTCTATCTTTGGCCTATGGCTGAAAGAAACTCCACCTTATGCCATTATATTTACCAGGCTCTTAATTATCAATATATTAGTTAACAGCATTAATTCTGGACTATCAGACTTTGTATTTGCGACAGGCAAAATAAAGCTCTATCAATTTATCACCAATTCTATTATAGCTTCATCTGTAATTATAGGATACTTAATATTAAAATTGGGCATGCCATCAGAATATTTATACTATGTATATATTATATTCTCGTTGGTCGTTACTTTAATAAGACCTATAATTATAAAGCATATATCAGCATTCAATATCAAAACTTTAGTCACTGAGTCATATATTCCAGCCATAAATATAACAATACTATTTATTCCTATTCTATTGTTTAAGTCAAACGTAAACCCATTTCATCTAATCATTTTAAGTTATATATATTTAAGCATTTTAGTGTATATGATTGCTTTGAATAAGAACGAAAGGAATATGGTGACATCATATATAAAAAAGAAAGTGAAACTACATTGAATCACAATATCAAATTGGTAATAAAGCTATCCGACATCACACAGAAAGCAAGAGCCTTGCTGGAGTTAATCCAACAAGGCTCTTAATTTATCCATATCATTAAATGCTTGCCAATTTTTTCTTATCCAATCAGCATCCCTATTCCACCATTTCTTGTTCAATAACCATTCTATATCTTTTTCTGAAAAACGGTATTTTATTACTTTTGCTGGAACACCAGCTACAATAGCATAAGGAGGAACATCTCTCGTGACAACCGCACCAGCTAACACAACTGCACCATCGCCAACAGTCACCCCAGAAATAAACGTAACGTTCGAGTTGATCCAACAATCATTCCCGATGACTATCGCACTGTGTTCCTTCGCATCAGCCATCACACATTCCTGAAACAAATTCTTTGTCGCAAAATTTGATCCACACTGTTTCAAAGTAGAATAAAACATGGGTGATGTGGAAACAAACGGATAACTCACAGGATGACGAAACATAATACTCTGTACATGTGAACCAATGGAAGTAAAACGACCTATAGTAGCATACAAATCACAATCACTTGTCATATAGCTAAACCTTCCAATTCTACCAGAGAATCGAGAGTTTTTTCCTATGGCATTGTTTCCCTCAAACTCAGCAAACCGTCCGATTACAGCAGAATAAGGAAAGATTACCTTACCCCGAAATTTTATTTTTGAATATAAATATCTAGCTAACTGAATATTAATCATATTATTTTCTATTAAAAATCATGTTCAACTTACATTTAACCACACTAAAGAAATCTCTGATCACATTTTCATAACCATACGCACGTATAAAGAGAAATACATTAGTTATGAAATATGGAGCCAAAAATGCAAGATTTTCCTTCACTTTAACTGATGACGAGTGTGAGATAAAAGTATCATAAAGATAAATGCCGCAACCACTATCAGCATCCTCAAGAACATTAACTTCTATTGGACGCATTTTTAAACCATACTGACTTATTATTTTGAAAGGAAGTTTTTTTATCGTCAGCCAAAATCTCTTATGCTCTCTATTGTCATTTGCGCCATTCAAATCCAAACAACATTCTGTAGATGATAGGTTCAATGCAGAAAACAAGCTCTTGTTCTCGAAAAATCCATCATAAATCACAGCCTCGTTCAGATCTGGCAAAGACAAGTTTCTGTTCATTCCTTGTAACAATGGAACTTGAAAGATTGTACTATCAGCAGAAGACTGATGGACTCCACAATCACTATAATTTGTAGAATATGAAACATAAGGAAAAACAAAATACTTGTTTTCATCAATACAATACCAAGTATGATACCTCAACCATGATTTGTCTCCCCATGAGCAAATACTATTAGGAAGGTTCGGTGCAGGAACAAAATTCAAATGCTTCTGATACCACTCATAAAACCTTTTCCAAGCATTTCGCATCCAAACTTGTCCCCAAGACATGGCACAATTCATAAAATAGACATCATTATCACCTTGATGAAGCGGAATAAACGGACGATAATTATGGTAATTGATAGAATAACCATATAAGCTAATTCCGGCAACACTATCTTCATCTTGATATTTGTTCACACATTTCCTAACGTAATACCAAAAGTCACGAGCTACTACTACATCATCTTCCAACACAACGATAGCATCGTATTCATCAAGCCATATTCCCTGGCTAAGAATATGTTGTTTCAAGCCCATATTTTGCTGATGTTTTACAACTATTTTATCACCAAAATTCCAAGTATAGTCATCGGCAAATTGTTCCACTTCTTCCGTATCACTTTTATCAACGCTGATAATCAATGGAACATTTTCCACATCATCATAGTAGCCTTCCTCCAAGGATTTCAGGAGACGTTTCAACGAACCGACTCTATTATAGGCAATTACGACCAGTGCTATTTTTTCTATCATTATTTTATTTTATATTAAAATTTAAGCAACACCTTACAAGTTTTCTCGCAAAGAAAGCCCAAAGGAAATATTTTGCTAGTATTTTCTATGTATTCAAATACAAAATTACATTTTTTTTTGGAAATAGCCATTTTCTTTCCGATTTTTCTTTTATTATCCTATATAAAATAGCAAATACACAATATATTTTGTACATTTTCGTTATATATTTGAAAAAACAACAAAGAATGAGTACCAATAATATAGCTGTAATTATCACATGCTTTAACCGTAAAGACAAGACAGTTGCGTGCCTCACCCACTTATTCAAGGCATACAACAGTTATAATCTTATACATACAAAATCCCCTATACAATTATCGATATACCTCACAGATGATGGTTGCACAGACGGAACAGCAGATGCCGTAAGAAGCATTTGCGAAGGTTATGATTTACACATCATCCAAGGTAATGGTCAATGTTATTGGGCAGGAGGCATGCGTTTAGCATGGAAAGAAGCACTTAAAAAACAAGCCTACTGGGATTTTTATCTCTTGCTCAATGATGACACGATGGTATATTCTAATGTCTTCGAGCAGCTATTCTTCGCTCACGATTATGCCATAGCCACATATCATAAACCCGGCCTTTATAGCGGGATTATCTGCGACATCAACAACCCAAACAAAATCACGTATGGCGGTGAAAACATTAATGAAAACATTAAAGTACACGAACATAGAATGCAGCCACAAGAAACCCCAACTATGGTTGACCGAACCAATGCCAACATTTTACTTGTTTCAAAAGAAATCGTAAACGACATTGGAATTTTTAATAATGGCTTCATTCATGGTTGTGCAGATTATGATTATTCCATGCAAGCAAGAAAGAACAAATACCCTGTCCTTATCACCCATAAGATATGCGGCGCTTGCGAGAACGACCATCTCTCAAGAAAAGACGAAATACACAAACTTGGAGCCATGTCTCTCTGCCAGCGTTTGAGATTTTTAAAAAATCCCGTCAACTCCGATCATGACTATTTTCTCTATATTAAACGAAATATGCCTCACAAGTTTGTCATTTCTTGGATTTTGAGGAAAATCCGTATATTCATACCCAAGCTCTACGAGATGATATGTTCTTATCGAGGTTTATATGAATAGAAGTCATATTGCAGAGGAAAGAAACTCCTTGTTTCATTCCTCTGCATTTTTTTGATATAACATAACATAATCCATATATCGATCTTCCTTGTTGTAGTTTTCAACAGCTCTCTGCCGACAAGCTGCAACATAAGCTTCCTTACCTTTTTGGCAAATTTCCTCCACCCCAGACACAAGCGCAGCAAGGTCTCCTTGTGCTACGACCTTTCCTGTTTCTGTCGTAAGAGACTCTGGACTTCCGCCTGTACGGTAAGTCACAACTGGTGTACCACAGGCCATAGCCTCTAAATTAGTCGTAGGAAATGAGTCTTGCCACGTAGGATTTAAAAAGACATCTGCTGCCGAATATATTTCAGCAAGTTCTTCCACATTGTTTGTTCTCTTCACTATAACAATATCTTTAGGTAGAGCCTTTGCCATTTTATCATCCACGCCTACCATCACGATTGCATATCGGTCACAAGGCAATAGCGAACGTAATTTCACGAAATCAAAGATACCTTTACTAACTTCCCATACACTTGCAACCCCTAAGAGCATATAAGGTTGACATACGCCCATTTTTTTTCTTAACTCCCTAATATTTTGCTTGGGGACGAAAATCTGAGTATCAATTCCATTATTAATGGTCTTCACTCGGTGGCAACTCAAAAAAGATTGCTTTACAAGTTCTTCTAACCAATGGGAAACTGTCACAATCGTCACGTTCTTTGGAGCCGTAAAAGCCATTTTCTTTTCTAGAAAATTACGATGTGCTCGACTTAAGAACAAAGACGTAGGATATGACTTTTTATGTTTGCAATGCAAGCATTCCTCATTTTTCCACTGATAACAACCTGCAAGCGCAAAATGTGCACAATGACCAGTAAACGTCCAGCAATCATGCAAAGTCCAAACTACAGGGATTTCACGCTTTGCTAAATAGTCAAAAAGTATCTGGTAATTAATATAATAACCATGAATATTATGCAAATGGATTATATCTGGTCTTATTTCTTCTATCTGTCTAATCAACTTTCGTGTTGCTCTACGAGAGGCTAAACCATGATTATCAAATATTCTAGTCTCTAGTCCATGTTCATACATGTCCCAATCATTACCAATACGAATCAAATGAGATTTACTCACAGGTTTACCTCGCCCATAAGCGATATAACTATCCCACCCCTGTTGAATAGCAACCTGACCTATCTCCTCTGCTATACGGCCTGTGGACCCCCAATTACAAGTCACATTAATTTGAAAAAGAGTTGGCATATTATATACTTAAAAATTATGTTCTTTTACAACTTAAAAAATAAAACACATGCTGAATAGGCCAAAAAGGCTCAAAGTGTCTTCGATTGATGACTTTTCCACCAAAAGAAAAGAAATGTTTGTGGTCACTTTGCGAAAATACATACTTATACGTTTTACAAGCTATATCTATCGAAAGTGGATTGGCATGTTCCAAACGACCATATGGAAAAGCAAAATATTCGCAAGGAACTCCCAATCTTTCTTCCATCACTTTCCTACAATCAACTATCTGATGCTCCAACTCCGTCACATTATCATCATTGATGCAATAATGATCCAATGTATGTGCACCAAACAGATAACCTTTTTTCTGAAGTACTCTTATCTGTTGCCAAGTCATAGGATGCTTTCCTGGACTTTTTGTTGTGTTCACAGTAAAGTTTTCGATATAAGCCTCGTCACCCTTATCAGCAGCATCTGCAAAATTGGGATTGATGAAAAACATTGCATTCACACCATATTTATCCAATTGCGGAACAATCTGCGTATAGCAATCTCTCCAACCATCATCAAAAGTAAATGCCACCGTAGGACGAGAAACTTTCTCCTGATTTACAACCATCCGCACTGCGTCTTCAATGTTTACAAAATCGCAATATTGATGCAATTTTGCCAATTGTTTAGCGAAACGCTCCCCATCAGCATCATTGTCGTGATGCCAATCCACCATATGACCATTTAATATATGAACATACGAAGAAGGACGCTTGAATGTACCTATGATTGACAAAAAGCAACCACGCAAAAAAGTACGAATTAACATATAAAAACTATCCATAAATTACATTTTTTATAATTTGTAATTGTTTATGAGGATTCCAATTATTATCAATTTCTTGAAAGCATGCCTCTCTGACTGCTTGCCGCTTTGTTGACTGACGTAAAAACCATCCATCTATTGTTCTAGCCAAATCTTCCACATCATCACGTCGGAAAAAACACCCGGTTTTTCCCTCAATGATTGCTTCAAATTCAGGCATTTGCCAAGGGAAGTCATTATGCGAAAGGCAAGGACACCCAAACATCATAGAGTGAATAGCAGTCAGTCCTATATTACCAGGAGCAACACATAAGTCTGAATTATAAATCAGACTAGCATTAAGTGCTTCATCATAGCACGCCCCATAAAACCAGACTTGATTATCCAAATGCAAGTTTCTGACTTTTTCCATTAGACTCTCCTTTTCGGAACCATTACCTATTAATACAAGATTAAAGAACTTTCCTAATTTATTTAGAATATCAAGAGCTTCCAGTACTTGCTCTAATTTTTTCACGGCAGTTAATCTGCCTATAAAGCAAAGTATAGGATTGTCGTTTGAGAAATGCTCTTTGTAAAGCCCTGTTGACTTCATTTTATTACGCAATACTATCTGTTTGTCATAATCCAAAGAATTGTGTATTACATGAAGTTTACTTCCATCAAAACCATTTTTAATCATCAAGTTTCGTGCATAATTACCATAGATAAAAGCCCCATCAGCTAAACCAAAATATGCACGCTTTATCCATTTTTTCAAAAATCCTTCACGACCATACCATCCATGATCCCAATGATAAACTTTCTGCTTTTTAAACTTCGCCGAAAGTAAAAGTTGCCAAGAAGAAAGACAAAAAATTCCCAAATCATCGATGACCACATCGGAATCTCTCAGTTTTCTCAAAAGTCCTTTCTGATAATACCAATGCGAACTTCCTATATATCTATTATCTAAATCTAAGCAATCATGAAAGATTGATGTATCCATACGTTTTACTGTAGTTTTATCTTTTCCGAAAATAAAACTACAATTCATCTCACTATCCAGCAAAGAATATATACGCTTACGATAATGAGAGGGGGTTATTGTAGCAAGACTTACTTTCATTTATATATGTAATATTTTGATGTTTACGAAAGTCAATATTTTAATATATCCCATTATCAAATTCGGAACTCAAATATTTTATACAAAAATTTCAACATGATGAAGAATCTATTGGTATAGATTCCATTTACTCGGCAAGCTTTTACATCCTCCTCTATCAAAGTCAATCGACTACGTACATTATTATTGCTTGCCCCACCTGTTCGCATTGTCACAAAATTCTTATTGACATACAAGCTTTTGATTTTGTGACGCTTGAACAAACGAACCATCATCTCATAATCTGCACCGATTTTGTAGTCCAAACTATAAAGCCCAGCTTTTTCAAAGACCTCTCGCTTACAATAAAAAGAAGGGTGAGCAGGCATGAAACCAAATCTCAACCAAAAAGGACTAAACATTCGAGAGGAATAGTAGCGCACACACTTATCTGGCGCACCATCTCTTATAAAATGTATATCCCCATATATTGCATCAATCTCGTGAGATTTAAAAGCATTATCTACTGTCTGTAGTATGTCATCACTTGTAAAATAATCATCCGAATTTAAGATACCAACTACATCTCCTGAGGCCATCTTTATACCCTTATTCATAGCATCATAAATACCTTGATCTTTTTCTGATACCCACTTCAATCTACCAGAGAATTCAGACTCATAACTTTTCACTATATCAATAGTTTCATCTGTTGATCCACCATCAATAATAAGATATTCAAAATCTTTATTAGTTTGACGCAGAACAGATTGAATCGTATCTTTTAGTGTCTTGGCACTATTAAATGTAGCAGTGATTATCGAAATCATTATATCTATTATTAAGCAATAAATTTATGTTTATATATTAAATAACTATCTTTTTAATATTATATTGTTTGAAATGCTGTTTTTAATAGATAAGATACCGCACATATAAAGAATATGACTTCTGGGGCATCGGATTTTCCAAAATTTTACTCTTCTTTTAACGCATCTTACGCAAATGGAAACCCATTAGGAGCTACTGCTTTGGGAAACAGCAGGAATAGTACTGAATCTATCGACAACCAAGCTAATCTATAATTCTTTACATACAACCATTTCGACTCCACGATATACTATCACAATACGATGGAGATGAGTGCTCCTCGCACCCAACCTTACCATTTCAGTTTCTGCATACTTACATACTTGTTTCTCCGCATCATGAGTTTTTACTTCTATCTCTGCTTCTGAAGCATTTGACTTCACGTATTTCAATTCTACCACGTAGGAATGCTGGATATCTTTATAAATGTCAAGCAATGGCAAGAGGAAAATATCGGCATACCCTTCCTGATTAGGGTATTCTGATACTGGTCTATAGAACTGATTTTGGCAAGTCATTGCCAAGGTAAAACCATGTACAAACGACTCGCCTTTCTGTTTGTCACGTTGTGAGGAAAAAAGATAAATGGTGTCTGATATGTTCTGAAAATAGGGTTCCCAATTACCATCATAAGCCAATCCTTCTTCTAATCCGTCGTGCTTACGGACATCTACGGACAATCCGTTCTCATCATAAGTATCCAACAGGTACTTGAAAACCTGCTCACGCACTACTTCATTAGGTATCACAAACCTGGTCTTTCCACGATAAGTTCCTGCTATTGTAACAAGACCGAAATAGTACAAAAGACTAATAAAATTGTCGGGCTCACAGATTCTCTCTGCAGGAAAACCTGCCTTCAACTCACCTACGACAAAGCCACAAGTTACCAAGTCTTGAATAACAGATGCATCATGGGTAAAATTTTTGTCTTTACGAATAAGCATACGAAGCTTATTGTAATCAATACGGATGTTCTCCTCTAACATGTCCTCAGGAATCACACAACCATTATTGAGATATTTATCCATAAAGTACAAAACCATATTGGAATTATACATTGTAGTTTTTCCGTAAGACTCTTTGGCGAAGCAATAGTTGTCGTACCAAGGCTTCATTATCTGAATCAATTCATCAATAGAATGATTGTAATCATAATATTCTGAGTACTCTTGCAGCATGGCACGTACTTCTACCTCTGTAAATCCTGTCATCTCGTTAAAACGAGAATCGAGTGAATAATTGGTTCCTATATTAAAACCGCTTGTAAGATCATCCATCGTCACAGGACTCACTCCTGTCAGGAATACTCGCTTGATGCTTGAATCTGTACCTGACTTAACTGCGTTGTAGAAGGAACGAAGATATCCTGTACCATGTGTCTCCGAAGCATAGTCATCTTGACGCGCAACCTCTGAAAGTATTGTATTAGTGAAATGATCATACTCATCGATGAAGAGATAGAGACTTTGACCTGCTTTGTCACAAAGGTCGCACACACAATAAAGTTGTTCTACTGCTCCTTTTTTCTCCTTCAGTTTTATCAAGGCATCTTCCGGCAAAAGCCGTGAATACTTCTCACAAAAAGAAGTAAAGACCGTATTGCAATACGAATCCATAGACTCTCTATAGGAACTAATTTCTCCATTGACAACAGAGAAATTAAAATACAGTACTAAATAGCTGTTATGCAAAGGTGTAGGATGCTCACCTATATACAATCCTTTGAACCATGTTTCAAATTTATCAGCCTCATTCACATCATAATAATGACGCAACATTGAAAGGGTAAGACTCTTCCCAAAACGACGAGGACGTATGTAGAAGAAATACATGTTGGCATGCTCTATTTCTTCAACAAACCTCGTCTTGTCCACATAATAACAGTTTTCTTCTCTCAACGCCACAAAATTCATCATGCCGTATGGGATGCGCTTTGGATTGTTCATATTGCTAATATTTTAGCACAAAAATACACATTTTTTCAATACCATCCAAATATTTTTAATGAAAACATCAGAAATTAATCGTTCGCTTATGCGCATCTTTTCGCACCATGGCAGAACTAAAGTATGATGAACCATGCTCGTTGGACCAACAAAGAGGAAACATTTTATACATACTTACAACAAAAAAATCATTTTTTTGATTACTATGCAATAATTGTTAAAGTTAGGGGTTATATATATAAAGAAAAGTAAATACACACAATCCAAAACGGAATAATAAAGAAATAGAACAACAATGATACACTATATTCTCCCTGTCATAGGTGCCTTTGCGATGAGCACAATCTGTGGATTTATTTTTATCCAAGTACTGCTCAATTTCTGCAAAGAAAAGAAACTATACGATATACCCAACCAAAGAAAGGTACATAAATGTTTGATTCCACGTTTGGGTGGTATTGCCTTTACTCCCAGCATGTTACTGTCTTTCCTTATTGTTACTCTGATTATGAGTTCGGAAGCACAAGGACAAAAACTGCAGGTGAGCACATGGACTTTAGGCTTACTCATCAGCCTTCTGCTTATATACTCGGTAGGTATAGTAGATGATCTCATTGGTCTGGATGCCAAAATCAAATTTGCTGTTCAGATCATTGCTGCAAGTATTCTGCCAGCATGTGGTCTATATATCAACAACTTATATGGATTATTCGGTATCTATGAGATACCTTTTTATATAGGCGCTGTACTTACAGTTTTGCTGTTGGTGTTTGTGGATAATGCCATGAACCTCATCGACGGAATAGACGGACTCTCTGCGGGACTATCTATCATCGGACTGACAGGATTCTTATACATATTTTTCTTAACCGACTTGACTGCCTACTGCATATTGATTGCAGGCCTCGTAGGTGTGCTTATCGCTTATCTGCGTTTCAATTTGTTTGGAAATCCCGAGAAGAACCGTAAGATATTTATGGGTGATGCAGGAAGCCTGACTTTAGGATTTATCATGGGATTTCTCTTTGTAAAATCTATGATGCATAATCCCCATATCATGCCATTGTCTTCAGAAAGAATCGTACTGGCATACAGTCTGTTGATTGTTCCCACATTTGATGTGATAAGGGTTATCATTCATCGAATACACTATAAGAAGCCTATCTTCGATGCTGATAAAAGTCATATACATCATAAGTTCATGGCATTAGGAATGAACCAGCATCAGGCTCTCATTGCCATTCTGATGCTCCAACTGGGATATATCATCTTCAACCTTTTATTGTTCCACATCGGATGCAACTTCACTTGGATTCTATGTATTGACATCATTACATACACCCTACTCCATATATTCACAACCCATCGAATACAAAAAGCAAAGAAATGAAAAGAACGACAGACTTTATCATAGCGGGTATGTGCCTCGTCGTGTTTTCTCCGCTCATGCTTATTTGTGCGCTTTGCATCAGATGGGAAGATGGTCTTCCTGTCATCTACAAGCAGGAAAGGATAGGTCTGCATGGCAAGCCTTTCTACATCTATAAGTTCCGATCGATGAGGATTGATGCAGAGAAGGACGGACCCGACTTATTGGAAATAAAGGGCGACCCGAGACTTACGAAAGTGGGACGTTTCCTAAGGGCTCATCACCTCGACGAGCTACCTCAACTGTGGAATGTGTTCAAAGGGGATATGTCGTTCATCGGTCCGAGACCGGAGAGGAAGTTCTATATCGACCAGATCATGGAGCACGATTCACGATACCAGTTCCTGTATCAGATTCGTCCAGGCGTCACTTCCTATGCCACCCTCTATAATGGTTATACTGACACCATGGAGAAAATGTTGAGAAGATTGGAACTCGACCTTTACTATCTGGAGCATCGGTCGTGGTGGTTTGACGCCAAGATATTGCTAAAGACTTTCTGCAATATCGCTTTCGGAAAGAAGTTCTAAGAAAAGAAAATCAAAGGAAATAAGTTGTAACTAAAGTTTCGCAAAGTGGTTCAAGTACGGGCTGAAGGCCCAAAAGCTCTTAGCCCAGGGCATCGCCCTGGTCATTATGACAATCAACAAGGGCGTGTGGGGCAAAACTTGCGAAAGTTGAGTTATGAGCCCACTTTAAAAGTCGAAAATGACTTTGACAAAAATGACTAATGACTAAATCTTGCGAAGATCATCAAAAATCGAAAATGACAAAAATGACTTTGACAAAAATGACAACAATA
>ULXM01029619.1_pt1 | contig 17786 bp, 10 predicted proteins | sample 1961271 | NCBI WGS metagenome assembly ULXM01 (sample SAMEA4835838, study PRJEB28245) | human gut metagenome | biome: gut microbiome; material: fecal sample | place: Denmark | collected 2008 | reverse complement strand
GCCAGGGTGGGGGAAGTCGAGATGGCCGAAAATATAGATCATATAGCCGAGGAAGACCGTGGTGAAGATCAGAAACTGTGGGAGAAACTTTCCCGCCAGGGCCACGACGATATTATAACCCGAGAGGCGCATCCAGTCACGCCCCCGCCCGAACTTCAATTCCGTACCGATGGAATAGACGGTAATGAGGAATATGAAGATGCCGAGGATGCCCGGCACCATGATGCTGGAGAGGTAGATGTTGTAGTTGGACCACGGATTGCCGGTCATGTGGAGGTCGATGGTGATGGGCTGCAGAAAACTCATGATCTCCTCGCCCGACTTGCCCAGCATCTGGAGTTTCGCCTGGCCTACCGAGGCAGCCCCGAGGGCCGTGATCGTCTTGAGGTCGCGAAAGACCAGGTTGCCCGGGAGCATTATGGCCGCACTATAATAGAACGAGACGTGCGGCTGCTTGGAGGCCAGCAAGTCGGCTGTCATGCCGTCGGGAAAGAGGATGAAACCATAGATCTCGCCCCGTTGGATGGCCTTGCGCGCGTCCGCTACGCTGGGGTAGTAGTCCTTGACCTGGGTCGTCTGGAAACTGTTGAGGCGGCGCACCATGGCCCTTGTCACCTCCGACCGGTCTTGGTCCACGACGCCCACGGGCAACTTTGCAGGTTGCCCCTCGTCGAGGATGGAGGTGAAAAAAAACGTCACCACGATAGGGAACACCACCATGCAGAACAGGTAGATCGGATTGCGGGCTATCTGTCCGCATTCCCGTGCCGCTACGCGCAGCGTCCGCATCAGTATCTCGCCCGGTTTCATGCTTGCTTGCGATATGGAGTAATGGTCGTTATGCTTCTATATTCTGTTATGTGTCGAGGAAGGAGCCTGTGTCGAGGAAGAATCCTATGCCGGATGCCTTCGGGATGCCTTCGGGAAGACTATCGCTTGAGGATGATGGACATGCCCGGACGCAGACCGTCGATCTTCGTCTCGGGGCGCGCCTTCACCTCGAAAGTCTTCAGGTCATACTGGCCCGTGGTCTTGGTGGCCTTCCATACGGCATAGGACCCCTGGTCCTTGATGGCATAGACCCGCATCTTGATCTGCTTGTCGAAGGCAGGGACGTAGGCAGAGAATGTGTCGCCGACCTTGAGACCTTTCAGCTGGTCCTCGCGCACGTTGAAGGTGCCCCACATGTCGTCCATCATCTCGACGCTCATGATTGGACTGCCCAGGCCGACCAGTTCGCCCACCTTCGGATAGATGGTCGATACCTCGCCATCGTGGGTGGCGATCTGTACCGTCTCGCGCAGCACGGACTTCACGACCTTCACAGCCTCCTTGGCAGCCTGCGCCTGTTGGCGTGCCGCCCGTTTCGACTCGTCGCGCGCGCCCTCCTTGGCCAGTTCCCATTGTGCCTTGGTGGCGACACATTGTGCCTCGGCCACCTGCAGGGCCGCCTGTGCCTCGTCGCGCTTCTGGGCCGATACCACGCCCTCGTTGTAGAGCCTGTTCAGACGGCCATAAGTCTTCTCGGCCACCTCCTTGGCCGCCACGGCCTGCTGGTAGATCTGGTAGGCGCTCTCCACGGTCTGGCTACGGGTGGGCGCGGAGGTGAGGTCGCTCAGGGCCGTCGTGGCATTGGCCGTGGCCTGCGCCACCTTTTCCTGGGCGTCCATCTCGGGTATCTCGAGGATGGCGAGTGTGTCGCCCTTCTTGACATGGTCGCCCTCCTTCACTTTCAGATCGACGATGCGGCCCGGCAACTTGCAGGCCACGCGGTATTCGCTGACCTCTATCGATCCCTGGATGACCTCGGGGTCTTCTTTGAAAAGAAAGTAGCCCACGAGGCCCACGATGATGACGACGGTCGTGAAGCCCAGGATGGCGAGCAGGATGTTGTTATGCTGTGATTTTGCTGACATGATAGTATATATGAGCTGTTAAAATGATTATTTGCCGATTGTTCCCATCGCCTTGTGGAGCGAGGTCTGTGCCAGTCGCACGTCGATCTCCGCGTCCAGATGCTGTGTCTGTGCCATAAGCCATGCCGTCTGTGCGCGTTGCACGTCCGTGACGGTCATCACCCCCTCCTTGAATCCCAGGTTGGCACAACGCAGGTTCTCCTCCGCGGCTGCGAGGTTCTTGCGCGACTTCTCCAGTTTGAGTGTTGCCTCCTTCAGTTGGAAGCGACTTTGTTCCACCTGGAGGTTGATCTTGCTGCGCAGGTCGCTCAACTCCAAGTTGGCGATGGTCGTCATCGTCTTGGCTGAACGGGTGCGATACTTGCTCTCTCCCCAGTTCCAGATGGGCACCTGCATGACGATACCGATATTCCATACGCCCGCAAACTTCTGCTCAAAGCCGTTGAAGACATTCGGATTGGAGACGAGGTAGCCACCCGTGAGGGCGATGTGGGGCTTGTAGAGCGACTGGATGAGGCGCGTGTTGAGTTCGGTCATATCGACCAGGTTGGTCAGCATCCTCACCTCGGGGCGTGCGCTGAAGGTAGTGTCTGTGGCATAGGCCCCCATGCTCATGCGGTCGGGCATGGCCTGGGAGACGCCTTCGTCGGCCAGACGGAGCTCGCCATTGAGCGGGAGGCCACAGAGTTCGCAGAGTGCCATCTTCACCAGGGCCACACCATCCCGTGCGCGTGTCAACTCGAGGTCAGCCGTGTTGACCGCCACATCGACCTTCAGTCCGTCGGATCGTGTGGCCACTCCCTCTTGGATCATCTTCTGCACGTCCTGCTGGAGCTGCTCCACCAGCGACTTGTACTGTTCTGCCAGCCGCTCCTTGTTCTTGAGCGATACGGCCATCCAGTAGGCGTTGTCGACGGCGTAGAGCACGGTCTGGTGCTTGTTCTCCAAATTGTTGTGTGCCAGTTCTTCCCCCTTGGCTGCCAAATCGTTGGCCGTCTTGATGGCTCCACCCATATAGACGGGCTGCGTCACCATGATGGCTCCCGTGTACATGTTCTTGTTATTGGTTCGGAACGCGTCGCGAATGGCTTGCCCGATATTGTTCAAGGCCTCCGTGGCGGGCGTGCCGGCTCCCGAGAGCATGTTGCCAAGTCGCTGGGCCACTTCCGGGCTGATGATGCCCTGCTGGGCCCACTCGGAGATGTTGGCCGACAGGTTGTTGCTGAGTTGCCCGATCGAGTTGTTGCCCAAGTTGCTGAGACTCGACTTCTGCTCGCTATTGAGGAGGGACACCTCCTTGCTGAAATGCGTATAGCCCGCCAGTCCATCCACGCGGGGCAGGTATTTGGTCTTGGCCACGTTGTGGGCTTCTTCGGCCACTTCGATGGCAAGGCTCGACACTTTCAGTTGCCGATTGTTCTGCAAAGCCAGTTCGCGGCACCTTTCCAGCGAGAGAACGCCTTGTGCATACGAGCCAACCATACCGAAAAAGCAGCATGCCGTGATAAGAAATTTCTTCATAGAACTATAATGACCTGTCGTTATAACAGTTGCAAAAGTAAGTTTTTTCACCCAAAAGAGGGTATAAAAATAGATTACATTTCCTTTAAAATATAAAAATAGGAGAGAGATGAGGAAAAAACGGACAATAGATTCCCGCCAAGTCCTTTCCTCCCTTCCTATGGAATCCTATTCGACAGGGTAGAAATGGAACTGATGGTCTTCGAGGCGCATCTCCGCCAGTCCGTAGCGCACGAAGCGGGCCAGCAGGGTGATGCTGGCGCGTCGGTTGACCTGCGAGAGGCGCATCAGGCGGTTGAGCGTCTCGCCAGGGTGTTCGGCCAGGGCGCGCATCATCTGCTGGGCTGTCTCGCCATACTCCATCTGGTTGGAGGCCCGTTGCTCCTGCTGCCACATCTCCAGGTGGACGGGAGAGGCGGCGATGTTCTCATCCTTGATGCGGACGTAGGCGTGAGGGATGCCCTCCTCGTCGATAGCTTTGATGGGCTTGCGCTGGGCCGGGGGGATGGTGGCGATGACGACCGATCGGCCCTCGACATGCAACGTGTCGAAGCGGATGGCACTCTCGGGCGTGCAATACTTGAATGCGGCTGCGTGCATCATGAAGATCTCCTCCTCGCTCTTCACGCCGCTGATATGGCCGTCGTCGCGCACGCCAATGAGCAGGCGTCCGCCACGGGTGTTGGCGAAGGCCGAGACCGATCGCGCCAACTTGGCCGCCTCCTGTATTTTGTATTTGAAGTCCTGCTGGTCGTGCTCGCCTTCTTCGATGAGCTTGCGCAGGTATTGCTCGTCTGTCATCCTTTGATTCCTTAGTTGGTTTGGGCGTGCAAAGGTAGCCAATTCCACCCAAACGGCCAAACGGAGGATGGGCGAACTGCCGCCTTGCCGAGGGGTGATCAGCCTTTTTAAGCGGTTGCTTTGTGAGAATGCGGAAAATTCTTCGTACCTTTGCCCAAAAATAACGACAATATGCAACTGTATCCCAAATTGATTACCGATGCCCTGGAGAAAGTGATCTACCCGGGCACGAAGAAAAATCTCGTCGAGAGCGAAATGCTGGCCGACAGCATCCGCATCGATGGCAACAAAGTGAGCTTCACGTTGATATTCCCCCGCGATACCGACCCGTTTATGCAATCGACCATCAAGGCTGCCGAGGCTCAGATCCACTACTCCATTGGCGAGGAGGTGGAGGTGACGATCCATACGGAGTTTCGCTCCGCCAAGCGTCCCGAGCCGGGCAAGATGCTGCCCCAGGTGAAGAATGTCATTGCCGTCAGTTCGGGCAAGGGTGGCGTCGGCAAGAGCACGGTCTCTGTCAACCTCGCCATCTCCCTGGCAAAGTTGGGCTACAAGGTGGGTATCCTCGATACTGATATCTTTGGTCCCAGCCTGCCCAAGATGTTTGGCGTGGAGGGCGCTCCTATCTATAGTGTGGAGAAGGACGGTCGCCAGCTCATCGAGCCCCTGGAGAAATATGGAGTCAAATTGCTCTCCATCGGTTTCTTCGTCAATCCCGAGACGGCTACGCTCTGGCGTGGTGGCATGGCCTCCAATGCCTTGAAGCAGCTCATTGCTGATGCCGACTGGGGTGAGCTCGACTATTTCGTGCTTGATACGCCACCGGGCACCTCCGACATCCATCTCACCCTCCTTCAGTCGCTTGCCATCACGGGCGCCATCATCGTCTCGACCCCGCAGAAGGTGGCTCTTGCCGACGCACGCAAGGGTATTGACATGTACCTCAACGACAAGGTGAACGTCCCCATCCTTGGTCTGGTGGAGAACATGGCATGGTTTACGCCGAAGGAGTTGCCCGAGAACAAGTACTTCCTCTTTGGCAAGGACGGCTGCAAGAATTTGGCCAAGGAGATGGAACTGCCTTTGCTGGCCCAGATCCCTATCGTGCAGGGTATCTGTGAGAGTGGCGACGAGGGAGTGCCTGCCGCGGTCAATACCGAGTCGATTGTGGCCCAGTCCTTCCTCAGTCTGGCGCAGAGTGTCGTGACGGTAGTCAATCGTCGCAACGCCCGTCTGCCGAAGACGAAGATCGTCGAGGTCAACAACAAGTAGGGGAGGGAGTTTCCCCCTACTTTCCACCCCTGCTTCTTGGGCCAAGCCGTGGTGTTTGTGCCTTGGGCTATAAGTCGTGTTGCTTGCGCTTTTGGCCATAAGTTTTTGGCTTGTTAAAAACAATGGTGCCTATGTCTTATCAATTCAATAAATAAGGAAAGGAGAAAAGATGATTCACATAGCCAATCCGATTTACGACTCCGTCTTCAAGTATCTGATGGAGGACGAGCGCGTGGCGCGTACCCTTCTCTCTGCCTTGCTCAAGAAGGAGGTGGTCAGCGTGGAGATGCGTCGCAACGAGTATGCCAATGTCGGTCGCAGGGACATCTCCATGTTTCGCATCGACTTTGGCGCGAAGGTGCGCGAGGCCGATGGTCGTGTCCACCTCGTCCTGATCGAGTTGCAGAAGACGTGGCTTCCCACGGAGACGCTCCGCTTCCGTCAGTATCTTGGTGCGCAATACAGCAACCAAGAAAATATGCTCAAGGAGGACCTTGCTCCCTCTCGCTATGCCATTCCTATGGTGGCGGTCTATCTCTTGGGCCATCTGGTGGGCAATATCACGGAGCCTGTCCTCTATGTGAAGCACAAGGCCTACAACTACGAAGGCCATGAGGTGACGGAGGGCATGCCCGATCCGTTTGTGGAGAGCCTGACCCACGACAGCATCATTGTGCAGATTCCACGCCTCCATGGCCGCATCAACAACCGGCTGGACCGTGTGCTGAGTGTCTTCGACCAGACGCAGAAGGAAAAAGGCAATCCCCGCATGATCCGTCTGGACGAGACGCTCTATGCCGACGATAGCGACATGCGCCACATCCTCCATCGCCTTACCTCCGCCTCTACCGACGAGAAATTGAGGCGCGACATGGAGGTGGAGGACGAGTTTCTCTCGGTCGTCGAGGAGTATGACACGACCATCATGAAGCAGCAGGAGGAGCTCAAGACGATGGGCCATCAGTTGGCGGCTCAGGGTAGCCAGCTGGAGAAGGCAAACCGACAACTGCTGGAGCAAGGCGATAGGCTGCAGGAGCAGAATGATAAGCTGCAAGAGCAAAAGGACAAACTTCGCGCCACGGCACGTCTGTTGCGCGAAAGCGGGATGAACGTGCAGGCTATAGCCGAGGCCACGGGCTTGAGCAGCGAGGAAATAGAAAAGATCTGATGAGGCTTTGCTATAGATAGCAGGTTATGCTAAAGCAGGTTATGCAAAAGCAGGCAACGCTAAAGCAGGCAATGTAAGTGCTGGCAATCTAAGATAGGCAACTATCGCTTGAGCTAAAAGTGCGCGAGGAATGCGTTCCGAAGCCAACGGAAGGATTTTCTCGCGCATTTTCTTTAATCCTTAATTTATGCAACCCGTTGCGCAAAAACGAGGCGATTTCATCCCGTCTCTGAAACGTCCCTAAAAAAGAAAAAGCGTAATTTTGAATCGAAAATAACTGACCCAAGTAATGAATATACGATTCAGCGTAGAATACCGGACTGAGTACGGGCAGGAGCTGATGCTCCATCTTTCGGAGGCTGGAAGCGGTGGTCTGAAGACTGCCGTAGAATATCGGATGCACACAGATGATGGCCAAACGTGGCATTGTGACATCCAGAAAGACTGGCCTTTGGGTACCGTTCTCTCCTATTATTATAGTGTGGAGCGTGGCGGCACGACCGAGCGCCAGGAGTGGTTGGTGGTACCCCATCGTCTGGAACTGACGGCAGGTGGCACCAGCTACCGAGTCTATGACCATTGGAGCGACCTTCCCGAGGATTCGTTCCTCTATTCCTCTGCCGTGAGCGACTGCCTCATGGAGGCCCGCCTGTCGGTCCCACCTGTGACCCGCTTTGTGCGGACCGTCCGCATCAGGGTGCGTGCTCCCCAGCTCCGCAAAGGCCAACGGCTTTGTGTCGTCGGCCAGCAGCCCGCCCTGGGCCAATGGAAGATGGAACGTGCCGTCCCCATGACCGAGCATGCCGTGGGCGAGTGGATGGCCGATATCGACGTGTCACGCCTCTATGGCAGCCAGATGGAACTGAAGTTTGTTGCCGTGGAAGGCAACGACTTCAGCAAGAGCCTCTGGGAGTCGGGCGACAACCGTACCGTCACGTTGCCCCTGATGAGCGATGGCGAGGTGGTGGTCTATGACCTCACGGAAGTCTTCCTTCCCCTTGCTCCGCTTCGCGTGGCCGGCACGCTCGTCCCCGTCTTCTCCCTGCGCAGCAAGAGCAGTTTTGGCGTGGGCGATTTTGGCGACCTGAAGAAGATGATCGACTGGGTGGCCCTCACCCGCCAGTGCGTCTTGCAGGTGCTCCCCATCAACGATACTACCCAGACCCACACCTGGACCGACTCCTATCCTTATAGCTGCATCTCCATTTTCGCCATCCATCCACAGTACGTGGACCTGTCCGCCCTGCCCCCGTTGGCCGACAAGAAGGCGCGCATCGCCTACGAGCAGTTGCGTAGCGAACTCAACGACCTGCCGCAGATCGACTATGAGCGCGTACAGGAGGCCAAAACGGGTTACCTCCGCATGTTGTTCGCCCAGGACGGGGAGCGCGTGATGGCAACCAAGGCCTATCAGCAGTTCTTCCAGGAGAACGAGCGTTGGCTCGTGCCCTACGCCCAGTATTGCAGCCTCCGCGACCGCTATGGATCTGCCGACTTCTCTACCTGGCCCGCCCATCACCAATGGGACGAGCACGACCGCAAGTCGCTCTCCACGCCTGGCACGAAAGCCTATGGCGAGGTGGCGTTCTTCTACTACGTCCAGTACCTCCTCTTCTCCCAGATGTCGGAGGCCCACGCCTATGCGCGCCAGAAGAACGTGATCCTCAAGGGCGATATCCCCATTGGCGTCAGCCGCTATGGTTGTGACGTATGGATGGAGCCCCGCTACTTCAACCTCAACGGCCAGGCTGGTGCGCCCCCCGACGACTTCTCCGTCAATGGACAAAACTGGGGACTCCCCACCTACAACTGGGAGGAGATGCTCCGCGACGGATGCCAATGGTGGGTGCGTCGCTTCCAGAGCATGGCCAGTTTCTTCGACGCCTACCGTATCGACCACGTGCTCGGTTTCTTCCGTATCTGGGAGATTCCCATCCACTCCGTCCACGGTCTGCTCGGACAGTTTCAGCCCGCCCTGGCCCTGACGCGCGAGGAGATAGAGGGCTATGGCCTCCATTGGCAGGAGGAACTCTTCACCACGCCCTTTATCACCGACTGGGTCCTCGACCGGGTGTTCCATGAGAAGGCCGCCTTCGTCCGCGACCACTTCCTGGAGCGCAAGACCGATTACTATTATCGGATGAAGGAAGCCTTCGACACCCAACGTAAGGTGGAGGCCTTCTTTGCCGCCCTTGTTGCCGACGACGGCCAGCGTCGCGACTTCTTTGGCAAGGAGACGACCGTGCAGGACGCAGAAAACCTGCGCGACGGCCTCTATGCCCTGATCAGCGACGTGCTCTTCGTCCGCGACCATCGCGACCCCAACCGCTTCCATCCGCGCATTTGTGTGCAGCTCGACTTCGTCTATGAGAGCTTGTACGATAGCGACAAGGCCTTCTTCAACCGCCTCTACGACGACTACTTCTACCGTCGCAACAACCAGTACTGGTATGGCGAGGCCATGCGCAAGTTGCCCCGCCTCGTGGAGGCCACGCGGATGCTGGTCTGTGCCGAAGACCTGGGCATGGTGCCCTCCTGTGTGCCTTGGGTGCTCGACGCCCTGCGCATCCTCTCGCTCGAAGTGCAGAGTATGCCGAAGGACCCGGCCGACGAGTTTGGCCATACCGATCGTTTCCCCCATCGCTCCGTTTGCACCTTCTCCTCCCACGACATGCCCACGCTTCGTCAATGGTGGGACGAGGACTGGGACCGCACCCAGCACTATTACCAGACCATGCTCCATCGCGCAGGCGGCGCTCCCCATCCCCTCCCCGGATGGTTGGCACGCGACGTGGTCGGCAGCCAGTTGGCCTCCCCCTCCATGCTTTGCGTCCTGAGTATCCAGGACTGGATGGCCGTAGATGAGAAGTTGCGTCTGGCTGATGCCGATGCCGAGCGCATCAACATCCCGTCCAATCCCCACCACTACTGGCGCTACCGCATGCACGTCGCTATCGAGGACCTGATGCACAACCAGGACTTTAATGCCAACATGCGGGAGATGGTCGCTGAGTCGGGCCGCGACGCCTTGTAGGGCTTGCTGTCCCAAGAATGCCGGCCTGGGCGTGTCTATATGGATCGACCAGGCCGACATCCCGACCTCATGACCTCCCGACCTCATGAAGCCCAGGCTGAGTTTTTTTAGGGTAAAATACTGAGCGCAAGGCCATTGAGAGCCTTCAAGGCAAGTGGAAATATTCAAGGCTCTTGGGAATGTTCAAGGCTATTGAGAATTTTCATGGCCCCTTGAGACTTTAAGGTAAAAACTGAACTAAAGAAAATACTTTTTTAAGGTAAAAAATACTGTATCAGAATAATAAGAATGAAGACAACACTTCTATTTTCCGCCCTGCTGCTGCCCCTTTCGGTAGCTGCACAGACGGTCTCCTCGCCCAATGGGGCCATCAGCGTTTCCTTCTCGCTGGCCGATGGAGGCAGGCCGACCTACGAGATGACCTACAAGGGACGTCCCGTCGTCAAGCCCTCCCACCTCGGACTGGAGCTCGCCAAGGACAAGCACGCCACCAAGGGCTTCGCCGAGACGAGCCTCATGGACGGTTTCACCGAGTCCCATTCGGAGGTCTCCTCCTTCGACGAGACCTGGAAGCCCGTCTGGGGCGAGACGGCCACTATCCGCAACCACTACAACGAGCTCCTCGTCAGTCTCTCCCAGGACCACACAGGACGCCAGATGAACATCCGCTTCCGCGTCTATGACGACGGCATGGGCCTCCGCTATGAGTTTCCCCAGCAGGACAGTCTCGTCTATTTCATCGTCAAGGAGGAGCACACGCAGTTTGCCATGACTGGCGACCATACCGCCTGGTGGCTGCCTGGCGACTACGACACGCAGGAGCAGGAGACCCAGGAGAGCCGCCTCTCCGAGATCCGCGCCCGTTTCCATGATGCCGTCAACTGGTCCAACTCTTCCGTGGCCAACTTCTCCGAGACGGGAGTCCAGACCTCCCTGCAGATGAAGTCGCAGGACGGCCTGTATATCAACATCCACGAGGCCGCCTTGGTCAACTATCCCGCCATGCACCTCAACCTCGACGACAAGCACATGGTCTTCGAGTCGTGGCTCACCCCCGACGCCACGGGCAACAAGGCCTATGTGCAGGTGCCGTTCAACACGCCCTGGCGCACGGTCATGGTCAGCGACGACGCCCGCGACATGCTCTCCTCCAACCTGATTCTCAACCTCAACGAGCCCTGCAAGATCGAGGACACGTCCTGGATCCACACCACGAAGTATTGTGGCGTGTGGTGGGAGATGATCGTCGGCAAGAGCTCGTGGAACTATACCGACGACCTGCCCAGCGTCGATATCTACAAGGTGGACTGGAAGCACGTCCGTCCCAACGGACGCCATGCGGCCAATACGGAGAACGTGAAGCGTTATATCGACTTCGCGGCCAAGAACGGCCTGCAGGAGGTGCTCGTCGAGGGCTGGAACATCGGCTGGGAGGACTGGGCCAACCGTTGGAAGTGGGACGTCTTCGACTTCGTCACGCCCTATCCCGACTTCGACATCCAGTATCTCAACGAGTACGCCCACTCCAAGGGCGTGAAGCTCATGATGCACCACGAGACCAGTTCGAGCACGATCAACTATGAGCGCCATCTCGAGGATGCCCTCAATCTGATGAACCGCTACGGCTATGATGCCGTCAAGACGGGCTATGTGGGCGATATCATCCCCCGTGGCGACTTCCATTTCAGCCAGTCGATGGTCAACCACTACCAGTATGTCGTCGAGCAGGCTGCCAAGCACCATGTGATGGTCAACGGCCACGAGGCCGTGCGCCCCACGGGTCTGTGTCGCACCTGGCCCAACCTCGTGGGCAACGAGAGCGCCCGTGGCACCGAGTATGAGGCTTTTGGCGGAAGTGCTCCCTCTCATACCGTCATCCTGCCCTTCACGCGTCTGCAGGGTGGTCCGATGGACTACACCCCGGGCATCCTCGAGACACAACTCAGCACCTGGAGCGACAACCCGAGTTGGGTGCGTACCACGCTCTGCGGTCAGCTCGCCCTCTATCTGACGATGTACAGTCCGCTCCAGATGGCTGCCGACCTCCCCGAGAACTACGAGAAGTATGACGACGCCTTCCAGTTTATCCGCGACGTGGCGACCGACTGGGACGACAGCCGATACCTTGAGGCCGAGCCCGCCCGCTACATTACCGTGGCGCGCAAGGCCAAGGGCACGGACCGTTGGTTCATTGGCGGCAAGTGCAACGAGGACGGCCACCAGTCCGACCTTCGTCTCGACTTCCTCGACAAGGGCAAGAAATACGTCTGCACGGTCTATGCCGATGCCAAGGATGCCGACTACGAGAAGAACCCCAAGGCCTACACTATCACCCGTCGTACGGTGAAGCAGGGTGACCGTCTTCGTCTGAAGATGGCCCCGGGTGGTGGCTTTGCCGTCTCGCTCTTCCCCGTGGCCAAGTAGTCGGCCTCGGACCGAAGTGGGCTGGTGCAGGCGCCAATACCCGGTTCCTTGCCCACTTGTTTTTGATTTCAGCATAAGATTTTCGACTTTGCTACGTTATAAATAGTAATGATGGGTCTTGCCTGGCCGTCTCGTGGCACACGCCAAAGGATGCCCCGGGTCTCGGCCGGGCAGGAGTCCATCCTAACAAAGTTACCAGCAAGCGTATGATGAGAAAGTTGATGATGGCCGGTTGTATGGCCCTGTTGCTCTCCTCGCAGCCCCTGAAGGCGCAGGAGACGTTTCGCGAGATGCAATATTCTCCCCAAAGTACGGTGTTCACCCTCAATGCCCCGTCCCGTCCCACGCTCCGCCTCTACCGAGCCGGTCGTGGCGGCAAGCAGTATAAGAAGATGAAGATGAAGCAGGTGGGCGACAACCGTTGGTCCATCGAGGTCAAGGGCGACCTGAAGGGCGTCTTCTACACCTTCGACATCGGTCGGGGCGAGACCCCGGGCGTCTTCGCCAAGGCCGTCTCCTGCAATGGCGGGCGGGCTGCCGTGGTCGATATGCGCGACACCAACCCCGCGGGCTGGGAGAACGACCGACGGCTGACGACGAAGAGCATGGCCGACCTTGTGCTCTACGAGCTCCACCATCGCGACTTCTCCATCGACCCCTCCTCAGGACTGGTCAACAAGGGCAAGTTTCTCGCCCTGACGGAGAAGAAGGCCATCGCCCATCTCAAGGCCTTGGGCGTCAATGCCGTCCACATCCTGCCTTCCTACGACTTCGCCTCTATCGACGAGGCCAAGTACGACACGCCCCAATACAACTGGGGCTACGACCCGCTCAACTACAACGTACCCGAGGGCAGCTACTCCTTTGATGCCGAGTTGCCCACGCGTCGTATCCTGGAGTTCAAGCAGATGGTGCAGGCCCTCCACCAGGCGGGCATCCGCGTGGTCCTCGACGTGGTCTATAACCACACCTTCAGCCTGGAGGGCAGCAACTTCGACCGCACCTTCCCCAAGGCCTACTACCGCTACCGTCCCGACGGCACCCCCTCCGACGGCTCGGGCTGCGGCAACGAGACGGCCTCGGAGAAGCCCCTGATGCGGGAGTTTATGATCGAGAGCATGAAGTATTGGGCCCAGGAGTATCACATCGACGGTTTCCGTGTCGATCTCATGGGTTGCCACGATATCGAGACGATGAACCTCCTGCGCCAGCAGTTGCAGCAGGTTGACCCCTCCATCTTCATCTATGGTGAGGGATGGAGCGCGGGATCCTGCGCCATCGACGCCAGCCGCCTTGCCACCAAGGCTCACATCCGCCAGATGCCGGGCATAGCCGCCTTTAGCGACGAGCTTCGTGACGCCCTCCGCGGTCCCTTCGATCACGACGACCAGGGTGCTTTCCTGGCGGGCCTGCCCGGTTTCGAGGAGAGCATCAAGGCGGGCATCGTCGGACTCGTGGCCCATCCGCAGGTCGATTACAGCAAGGTCAACTACACCAAAGAGCCCTGGGCCAACGAACCGACCCAGATGATCGCCTACGTCAGTTGCCACGACGACCTCTGTCTGACCGACCGCCTCCGTGCCTCCGTGCCAGAGACGAAGTTTGACGAGGAGGCCCTCATCCGCCTCGACCTGCTGGCCCAGACGGCCGTCCTCACCTCCCAGGGCGTGCCCTTCCTGCTCAGCGGCGAGGAGATGCTGCGCACCAAGCAGGGCGTGCACAACTCCTTCAAGTCGCCCGACGAGATCAACCACCTCGACTGGAACAACCTCCAGCGCTATCCCCAGGTCTTCGACTACTACAAGGGCCTGATCCATCTCCGCCTGTCCCATCCGGCCTTCCGACTGGGCAGCGCCGACCTGGTACGCAAGCACCTGGAGTTTCTCCCCACCCAGGACTGCCTCGTGGCCTTCCGACTGAAGAACCATGCCGGAGGCGACGCGTGGAACAATATCTACGTCATCCTCAATAGCAGTCCCGATTTCCAGACCGTCCAGATACCCGAGGGCGACTACACGATCGTCGTGGCCAACGGACAGGCCGACGAGGCCGGACTGGGCGACATGCAGGGAGGAGAGGTCATGATCGACGGCCAGTCGGCCCTGATTCTCCACGATTGATACTGCACGAATAGCGCAGCAAGACGCATAGGGGGTTGGGAGTGTGTCGCCATGGGCCATGCTTTTCCAACCCCTTTCCTTTTACAATAGATCACACATTCATCTCACTTATTTTTTTTATCTCTTAGAAATTTATGAAAAGAACCATCACCTTCCTCCTTCTCTTCTTCGCGCTCCTCTCCGTCAGCGCGAAGGTGAAGATCACCCGCATCGACCCCACCGACTGGTATGTGGGGATGAAAGATCCCACGCTCCAGCTCATGGTCTATGGCGAGGGCATACGCGACGCCGAGGTCTCGACCGACTACCCCCATGCGCGTATCGACTCCCTCGTGCGCCTCGACTCGCCCAACTATCTGCTCGTCTATATGAATCTCGAGGGCGCTCAGCCTGGCGAGATGCGCCTTCAGTTTAAGCTCAACGGCAGCAAGCTGACGGAGCGCTACGTGCTCCACGCCCGCGCCCAGGCTGCCGAGGACCACAAGGGCTTTTCTCAGTCCGACGTGCTCTATCTCCTCATGCCCGACCGCTTTGCCAATGGCGACACGGGCAATGATGTCGTCCGGGACATGCGCGACGGCCTCTGCGACCGCTCGCAGCCCTCTCTGCGCCACGGAGGCGACCTTGCAGGCATCTCCCGCCACCTCGACTACTTCACCGACCTGGGCGTCACGGCCCTATGGTTCACGCCCATCCTCGAAAACGACGCGCCCTCCTTCGAGCAGAAGGCGAGTTCCTACCACGGCTATGCCACGACCGACTACTACCGCGTCGATCCGCGCTTCGGCACCAATGCCGACTATTGCGCCTTGATCCGCGACTGCCACAAGCGCGGACTGAAGGTCGTCATGGACATGATCTTCAACCATTGCAGCAGTTACCATCCCTGGCAGCAGGACAGCCCGTCCCGCGACTGGTTCAACCATCCCGGCTATGGCCTCCAGACCAGCTATAAGCTCACGCCCGTCCTCGACCCCTACGCCGCCGACATAGACCGTGAGGAGACTACCGACGGATGGTTTGTCGCCTCCATGCCCGACCTCAACCAGCGCAACCCCCACGTCATGCGCTACCTCGTCCAGAACAGTATCTGGTGGATCGAGACGGCCTCCATCGACGGCATCCGCATGGACACCTATCCCTACGCCGACCGTAAGGCCATGGCGGCCTGGATGAAGGCCATCGACACGGAGTATCCCTACTTCAATAGCGTGGGTGAGACCTGGGTGACGGAGCCGGCCTATACCGCGGCCTGGCAGAAAGACTCGCGCCTCAGCACGGAGAATAGCTATCTCAAGACGGTCATGGACTTCGCCTTCTTCGACCGCCTCACGCTGGCCCGCGACGAGGAGACCGACGACTGGTGGAAGGGCTTCAACCGCATCTACAACGTCCTCTGCTACGACTATCTCTACGCCAATCCGTCGAGCGTGCTCGCCTTCATCGAAAACCACGATACCGACCGCTTCCTGGGCGAGGGACGCGACACCACGGCCCTCAAGCAGGCGCTTGCCCTGCTGCTGACGATGAACCGCATCCCGCAGCTCTACTATGGCACGGAGGTGCTCCTCAACGGCACGAAGCAGGTGACGGACGGCTATGTGCGTCGCGACTTCCCTGGCGGCTTCCCTGGCGACACCCACGACTGCTTCACGGCCTCGGGCCGCGATGATGCCGAGCAGGGGATGTTCTCCTGGCTGAGCCGCGTGCTCCATTGGCGTCAGGGCTGCGAGGCTGTCACGCAGGGCACGCAGAAGCAGTTCATCCCCTACAAGGGCGTCTATGTCCTCTGCCGCCAATGGAAGGGCAAGACCGTGATGACGGTCCTCAACGGGCGCCGCTCGGACAATGAGCTCGACGTGCGTCGCTATGCCGAGGTCATCGGCAGCCATGACACGGCCCAGGACGTGACGACGGGCGCCACCATCGACCTCACGCGCAACGTGCCCCTGACGGCTCGCCAGGCCCTGATCCTGACGTTCTGATAGCATCCATAGAGACTTGCCTCGGCCCCCAGGGTCGGGGCAAGTCGGTTCTATGTGGAATGATAATATAAAAAAGTGGTTTTTATGACGAAAAGGATCTTTCTTCTGGCCCTCCTGCTGGGTGCTACGGTCGCCACCATGGCCCAGCGCTATGTCGGGGGCGATATTTCCTTGCTTCCCTCCTACGAGGCCAAGGGGGCAGAATACTACGACGAGGCGGGTGCGCCCATCGACGCCCCCTTGGCCTTCTTCGCCAGCAAGGGCATGAACGCCATGCGCCTTCGCCTCTTCGTCCAGCCCGCCCATGCCTCGGCCGAGGACCGGGGGCAGGGCGTGTGCCAAGACCTGGACTATATCGTGCCCTTGGCCAAGCGCGTCAAGCAGGCGGGCCTGCGTCTCCTGCTCGATTTTCACTATAGCGACTCCTGGGCCGACCCTGCCAAGCAATGGACGCCACGGGCATGGCAGGGCCTCGACGACGAGACTCTGACCGACTCGCTGGCGCAATATACGCGCCGGGTGCTGCGCCGCTTGAAGGCCGAGGGGGCCACGCCCGACCTCATCCAGCCGGGCAACGAGATCAGCTACGGCATGTTGTGGGGAGCGGCGTCGGAGGGCTACGCCAAGGCTTGCTATCCCGATGCGCCAAAGGCCAACTGGCTGCGCTTCGCCCGTCTGCTGAGGCGCGCCACGGAGGTCTGCCGCGAGGAGTGTCCCGAGGCGCGCATCATCCTCCATACTGAGCGCGTCTCGGTCTCGCAGCAGCAGGACAACGCCCACTATGCCGCGCTTTCCTATTTTGTGGCGCGCGCCAAGGAGTATCAGATCGACTACGACATCCTCGGACTGAGCTACTATCCCTACTTTCATGGTGCGCTCTCCGAACTCGAAGGGGCCATCCGTCTGCTGGAGTCGGAGGCCTCGGACAAGGAGGTGATGGTCGTCGAGACGGGCTATCCCTACGCCTGGGCCGTCCCGGGCACTACCTATGACGCCACGTCCACATGGCCTTACTCGGCAGAGGGCCAACGCCAGTTTGTCGACGACTTTGTGACTATGCTCCGTCGCCATGAGGCAGTCACGGGCCTCTTCTGGTGGTTTATGGAGGCCAACGAGCGGGGTGTCAACTCCTCCTCCTCGCCCGTCACGGACCGTTGGTACAATGCCCCGCTCTTCGACAACCGCACGGGGCGCGCCACGCCTGCCCTCAGTCGTATGGCTACCTTCCTCTCCTCCTCTGCCGTGGATCGTGTGGCCTTCCGTCCTCGTGCCGCTCGCCCCGCCTTATGGTCTCCAGACGGCAAGCAGGTGTCTGCCAAGCATCCCCGCGGACTGGTCGTGGCTACGGGCCGCAAGGTCGTTGTCCGACCGTAGAGGACCATCAGGGGAAGCCCCACCTGTAAGGAGGATCATTACACCATTACAGCATTACAATTAAAAAAAGCCTTTCCCACTTCGCTCCCTCTCTCCTTCCATATCTTTCTTATCTAACTATATATATTATACCTGTTGGCGGAATTAATTTAGTGCATACTTAATTCT
>ULXM01066193.1_pt1 | contig 17791 bp, 13 predicted proteins | sample 1961271 | NCBI WGS metagenome assembly ULXM01 (sample SAMEA4835838, study PRJEB28245) | human gut metagenome | biome: gut microbiome; material: fecal sample | place: Denmark | collected 2008 | reverse complement strand
GCGAGCCACTTTCCGTTTTCCCTCGCCTGTTCTTTTCCCTTTTCGGTCAGCTCGACGAGATGATCCGGTAATCTTTTTACATAATTTTCTCCCGAATTCGCCTTCGACTCCCCATGTCTTATAAGAAATATGTGCATAACAATGTCCTCCCTGTTATTTATTTTTCGATTTTATCCGCGTTCCGGAGCGGCTTCCCGATTTAATGTCAGAATCAGCCGATTTTTTGCCCTGCGAAATTTCCTTGTAGCCTCCGACTCTTATGACAGTCTCCCTTTCGTCGCTCTGCAGATACATAGGCTTCACAATGTCACTGTGCATTTTGCCGACGTCGCTCTTCCGGCTTCCGTATACATACCCTTCGGCACGCATATAGGCATTCCATCTTCTCTGTTCAAGGTCGATTATCGTGTTCTTTTCCTCTTCGCTGCATGCGCTTATGGGCTTGTCCGCGCCGGGAATTCCGCAGTGCTTCCGCGCCACGATATGTATCGCAAGCGCGACGGATGACCTGTAAAAATATTCATACTGCCAGAACTTCTTTTCCACCTCGACGTCGCCCTTCGCATAAGCCCTGTGACAGTTCAGTGCGTCCTCCTCCAGCTTTGAATTCATTATGACGTCCTCCGAATATGACGTTTCGATATCGCCTATGAATTCGATATTATAAGCCCCTTCATCATCACTCTTCGCCGCGCGCAGAGCCCGCACCTCATCGGAGTTATAGACGACCGTCCGGAGCTTCGGCTTTATGCCCATTCTTGCAAATACCGTTCTCAGTTCGGACGCTATCCGAACGTTCCCCTCGTCCACGCCTATGGCGACAAATGCATATGTTATATCCTTCATTTTGCCGACCGTGTCGGCAAAACTCTTCGTTCTTACATCAATTCCCGAATGTATCTTTATGTTATATTCCGGAGCGTCGCCGCCGCGTTTTCTGCGCTCCTCGTCGTTTTCGGCGGCGACAAGCTCAGGGCACGACATCATGAATTTCTGCCCCGCAAGCTCATCCATATCGAAAGCGTCGATTTCAAGGTCGTAGCCATCCATCTGACAGTACCATGAAAGCGCCTTGACCATCTCGATTCCGTGCTTACCGAGTCCGACAACGACAGCATGAATTTTCCTGTTGCCGCCTTCGGTTTCTGGCTCGCAGGCATCATCGAAAAGCTCGACGCCCTGCGTATAAAGCAAACGATTGATAAGCGACTGAACCTCGTTTATCCTGCGGACTCTCACGGCGGTTCCGTCCGTGTGGTCGAGGAGTATTTCGCTCTCGGCGCCCGTTGTGAACGTGTAAAGCACTGTCTCCGCATGCGATTTTCCGCTCTTATTTTCAGACTTACATTTGTTTATGAGCTTCAGAGATGAGGTCATGCTTTCCGCCTCTTTTCTGTTTATCGCAAAGAGATAAAGCGGCTTTGAACTGCTGTGTGCTCTGAGATTGAGGTCGACAATGTCCTTTTTGAAGCATATTGCGCGTATTTTATGCGCTTTTTCGAGAAATTCGTAATAATCGTCATCATCCTTTTCGTAAACGCCCGTAAACACAATTGCCGCTCTCAGATGATTTTTGCGTATATCGCCCGCAAGCGCTATCGACTTTTCGTTCAGCTCCGAAAAGACATACATATCCCTGTATCTGCTCAGAGCGAAGCGCAGACCGGAAAGTATCCCTCTGAAAAGAGAGAGCACAAATCCGAAGGTCAGTATCGGTGCGATGACAAACAAAACCGAAAGAATCAGCGAATAATATGAATCCGAAACATATTCAAGTATCATCGAGGTATCTGCGTCAACCGTGAACACCTGAAACGCACCCTGAAATGAAAAAAGTATTGCTTTCGCGACGCGTGCGTCCGTTTCCGCGCATATCTCGCGATAGACCGGCAAAAGCAGGATGAACGTCGATATGAACGTCCCCGCAAATATAATCCCGAACGGCTTTACAAGCCTCCCCGTTCTCTTAAGGCTGAGCGCAATCGCCAGAAAAGCCGACAATGTCAGGATAAAAAGTGCCACAATGGCATAAATTACCCAACTCATAATGTATTCCTCCACGTTGTCTTAATTTGGCTCATTTTTATTATAATTGCTTGTGGTAATCTTGTCAATAGAATGTTGCTTTTTGTCAGAAAAGCTGATATAAAGTCGCAATTTATATCAATCTGAAGCGCGGGAAATATATAAAAATACGCCCACGGAAAGTAAATCCGCGGACGCATTTTTTATGTTATTTGCTTTGTCTCAATGGTTGCTGAATATTATCAGCTTATCCTTTTCATCCAGCTCGACGTTGATTTCCTCCTGCTTTCCGGAGAAAAGCACCATCTCCCCGCCGGGCTTGATATAACCGATAACGATTGATTTGTTATCGTCAGGGGTTGCGTCATAAACGGCGCGGATAAGCTCATATGCCGTGCACGGCGCGGGGATTTCATCAAAGAATCTGCGCACCTTCTTTATATAAAGCTCCTTACTGTCATATTTGTCGACGCCGAGCTCGTCATATGTCAGAATATCCTTGTAGAACTCATAAAGCGATTCCTTTGTGCTTATCTGAGTCATCATTTTTGAAATGTATCTGTTACTGAGAATGACGTTGTTTACGCTGTAGCTGCGGACAACATCATAATTTTTCGGATTCACTATCTCAACGACAACGTCAATGCTTTCCTTGTCGAAGTCCGGAATACGGTTGACATGCTCCTGAATGATATCCTGGACATAAATGAGATATGTGAGCGCGTTTGCGTCGATATCCTCCGAAAGTGCCATATCATCCGAAAGAATCAGGATACTTGCGTCCTGCTCACAGCTGTCGACAAAATCGGATATCTCCTTCTTTATTATGTCGCCGTCATATACGTCCGCCTCAATCGTCTTGCGGACATAAGGATAATCCCTGTAATAATTGCGCTTTTCAAGATTTTTCTTATCGTCTATGACAATGATGTTCAGAATATCTTCGCCTTCCCTGTTCCATTCGTTATGGAATGACTGGAATCCGTCCATTATCTCCTTGCTGTTGCTGTTGTGACCGACGATAACAACGTTTCGTCTTTCAAGCCAGAAATGACGGTTCATTCTAACGGGGAACGTCACAGCCGGAAGCGCCGCTTTTGGCTTGTCGTCACATTCTTCGTTTGCAACAAAGAAGCCTTCCCTTCCTGTTTTAACATCCATTATCGTAAGCGGGATTGAAGTATCGCTGCCCTTCAGCATGGACGAAACGAAATCATTTCCCTTCTCCGAACCGTCAACAGTCTTGCAGAAGAACTCTGCGCCCTTGTTTGAAAACAGCTCGCCGTATACAAAGTTGAGCTCGGGCATGATCGAAAACTGCGAGAGGAGTTGACCGAGTATCCTGTTGACGGGCACGGGAATGATATTGCATTTGCCCAGATTTTCCTTGTGCGATATAATCTTATCGACAACGCTCGCCGTCCAGTCGTCATCAACCTCGACAATTATCACCTGATCGTCAGCCGAAGCCTCGGAGCCTGTTATCTCCGCAACCTGAACAAGTGTCTTTATAGTGTTCGCATTACCCTTTTCGTTCTTTTCGATACGCTCCGAAAGCTCATATTTGCACGTCGCGTTCTGAACGTCCCTGCCGAGAATTATGACAGACTTTGCCTGCAAAAGCGAAATATCGTTGAGCTGTTTGGTCGAATATGTGTCGCCCTCTCTGATGATTATCGTCAGTCTGTTTCTCAGCTTGTTTCTGTTTATGTATCTGATTCTTTCAAAGAGTCCCTTATCTTTACATTCTTCGGATATCCGCTTGTTTTCGGATTTCATTGTCACGGAGATACGCTCGTCAATCTCCTTTTTGACGTCATCCGCGCCGGAAGGCACCAAAATGATGACAACTTCCTTTTTGTTTGAATAGAGCATGTCGTTTATAACTTCCGACGCCCTCGAATTCCAGTTCAGAATTACGGTGTGTCCCGACACCTGAATTGCGCGGTTTCCCGAATTTGAATTCTCAATGAAGTTTGAAATATAGTTTGTGACGTAACCAATGATAGCACCCGTGAACGTGATCATTCCGACGAATATCGTCACAAGGCAAACAATTATCAGCGCGACGCTCGTCTGCCCTATGTCCTGCACGACAAACTGGATACAGCCTGCGTCAAGTATCATGCTTATGGTATAGAAAATCGACTCAAAAAATCCGTCGTTTTTGAGCGACTCCGGCGAAAGCGCCGAGATGAGCAGTGCCGATATCACAAGCAGCACTATGTTCAAAAGAAATATCGCAAAGAGGATTGCCCTTGACGGATTCTTTACGATATACACACTTATCCATTCTTTGATTTTTCGTTTCATAAATTTCTCCGGTCTTTATCTTTGATGTCCCGGCAGAACAAATACAAAGACGCACTTTTTGTCATTGCGTGCCGTATTTTGTCAGCCATAAAACAAGTATACCTGTTTTGCACAGACAAGTCAATAGGTTGTGACAAAATATTCCAAAACAAATCCATATTTTTTCAGCAATATGCCGCTTGCGGAAAAATAACTGCGCCGCGCAACTGCGCCGCGCAGTTTGGGATTTTTTATCTCGCCTTTGTCAGCTCGTTGTTTATTTCATTGATTCTCTTGTTGAGAGGATCAATCTTTTCGCGAATGGTTTTCTGCGCCGCATTGACTTTTCCCTCAAGTGTTTTAACCTTGGCGCTAACCGTATCGATTTCCTCCTGAATGGCTTTTTTCTCCTTGATTTTAAAAATTCCGAGAGACTCCCGCTTTACCAAAAGAGAGCGCAGTTGCTTGCTCGCCTCATCCTTTTCCGCTTTTTCGGGAACATTTTCAAGCTCGGTTTCCAGCTCGCTCACCTGTTTTTTCAAAGAGGCAGCTTCCTCTTCAAGCGTCTTTTTCTCTTCTGCGTGTTCAGCCCAATATTCTTCAAAGCGTTTCTTTGCTTCTTCCTCCGCCGCTTTGCGCGCTTCTTCTTCCGCTTTACGCTTCGCCTCTTCTTCTGCTCTCTCCTCTTCTTTTTTCGCATTTTCAAGCTCGGCTATTTTTTTGTTATATTCGGCAATCTTATTTCTGCGAATCTGCTTTGCCGAATCCGTAAGCATCCATTCCTTATTCCAGTAGCTACCTCCGTAAGAGCTGTAATCACGCTTCCAAGAGCAACTGTCGATTATCATTTGCTGATAATAAGCCGCGTTTTTATAACGCTTAATATTCCGTTCGTCATCATCGTCTGATAAGGCAATTGCAAACTCAAGCAGTCCTATGCAACAATCTGTTTTTTCGATGAATCTCTGCCATTCGTATTTGTTTGCGCGATCATCGGGGTCATTCGGGTCTCCGTTGTATTCGGGGAAAATAACATTACTAAAAGCATCCACAACAGCGTTATTCACGTTCGTCGGAAATTGTTCAAATGCAGAAAGCGGATTAACACCTATTCCGGTTGCTTCAATGAATTGCCCCAAAACAAGAGTCATTTCTTTCCAGTCGGAAATTATGAAATTTTTGTTTTCCTCGCAGGGGTTTTTCGCGAAATTATCCGTGCGCAGAGACAGCATCGCATTGGTAAGTCTGGTTATCTGATCGACCGCCTCTTCTTTAACCGCTTCTTTTTCATCCTCGGGAGCATTTTCAATAGCTTTTGCAAATGCGGAAACACTCTCCGAAAGCCTCGGATTGCGAAGGGTCGACTGCCATCCCGCCGCTTGTCCCTTTATGAGCCACGCCCTGTAATTTGTGACGTCGATTTCAATTATCTTGTTGCAATACGATTCCGCCTCTTCGTTGTTTTCCGCAGAAAGCGCATTTTCCGCCATTTTGAGATAATTTTCAATCATCTTTGAATTGTCCGCCTGCGGAGCTGCTACCGGAGCAGCAACTGTTGCGCCGCCTTCGCTGAGCTTTTCTCTCAGTCTCTCGGTGCTGTATTCCATTCCGCAATTACTGCACACGCCCGTTCCGCCCGAGCCCATTACGATTTTTCCTCCGCAGAGGTCACAAACCAATACTGCCATAATAAATCCTCCGAATATGTTAAAATGTTATAAAAAATATCACCCGCGGGAGATATCACCTGTAATTATTGTACATTTAGTCCTGTATTAAGTCAACTATCCGATTTGGTGAAAAAGTCGCGCATTTGGGGATTTTTCGGCGCGTCCGCATGCAAAAAAAGTAAGATATCCAAATTTTCGCGCCGTTCGCTCTGATATTTTGGTTTAAGTTCCGTTTTAATCCAGTCGACGCTTTTTCATATCTTCTCCGTTTTGACTCATGATGCCGTTTCATAACGGCACTTATCCGATTGTTCAAATACACGTTTTTTGATAAAAAACAACGGTCTGCAAGTTTTCTTGCAGACCGTTATGATTGTGCGCACGACAAATATACAATGTGAATTCCTTGTCTGATGCCGACACTGTTTAATTATGTTTCTTTATATATTTCGTCGCCGTGTTTATCCAATTCAGCGTTTTCTTCGCAATAAAAATCATATTCATAAAACAATGCTTCTTTTATCGCTTCCAAATTATCATAAATACTTGTTCCAACGCTTTTCCAATCTCCTGTACAATAATCATATTCTTGAACATTCAGCCTGAATGTGCCCCCTTGCTTCAAGATCAGTGCTCGATCGGTATTTGCAAAATCAAACCATACATAATCATAATCACCGGGCTCAATTCCTGAATATTTATCGGTCTCCCATTGAGCAAGGATCTCTTTGTCTCGATTCTTATTAATTCTAAAACCCAAATAAGCACACAGAGACATTGCGCCAAGAATAACCATCTCTTCAATTAAAAAAATAAAAAGCAGACGCCAATCACGCTGTGAAAATTCAGAGAATGGCTTATATCCAGTCCAACTGACCGTGCGATAAATATTTACAAATAATAAAACTGAACAAATAAAAACAACAATTAAGTAAATCCAATATCGTTTTGGATATGGAAATCGCTTGCCCATCTCATCACCGCCTTTTCTTTTATTGTATCATTTAATAATCATTTTTTCAACTATTTCTATAAAGTCGCCGGTCCGAGTCTCTGATTTCGGTATTTCACATCCATAAAAATGAAAGATATTTTTACCCCTGAAATACGAAAAAGCCCTTGAAAATCAAGGGCTTTTAGGCAGATAGGCATTTGTCTATCATATATGTGTCACTCGGACAAAATCTCGTTTTTCGGGCAATTTTCGAAAGTGTGTCGGACGATAAGTACTTTTTGGTGCAAAATTTCTCTTAACAAAAGCAAGCAAATTGAACTTATAAAAGTCGACCGCGAATAAAGATAACGCGCTATCTAGGTTTTCCCAAACAGCGCGTTTTTATTTTACTTGGCTAAATAATACTTTTTATCGCTCCGAACAACAATTTCGACATCTTCCGCAAAGGGATTGTCTGTATCATATGAAAGCTGTTGCGTCTCGGCAGTTTGGCTTTTGCACAAGATAATCGCTTGAAGTCAGTCATAACAAACTCAATTTGATTATTTGGTAACACTTTGCTGATTCTTTCGGTAAGGCAGTCCCAGGCCACAATAATCTGTTATAATTTATTATCATGTGAGAATACGCACTTGAATAAATAAAAATTAACCCGCACTATCGTCTTCAAGCCTGTCTCTTAAATCGGAAATCGTCTCCCCTCTGTATGAAAAATGGAGAGTTCCTTGCACCTCGCTATTTCTTTTCAACAAAACCTTTGCCAAAGCGCTCAATGTCCACTCTTCGCCGTTGTAAAAGACTCTTCTTTTTTCATCGGCAACCGTGACCTTAATGCTTCTGTCATGAACAAACTCCAACTCCGACCCCACAGGTATACCTATTTTAGCGAATTCAAATTTTTCTCTTTTTTGCTTTGCAATTATTTTTGCCGTTTCTTCCTGTTTCGCATCCGATTTAGAAATTGTCCACTTTCTAAGTTTGTTCGTTGTCCCGTGAATTTCAGCCATTGCTTCGAATATCTGGTAGGCATCCTCGGCAGACATAGAATAGAACTCTCTCACACGCTTTTTTCCGTCGATCTCGTCACGAGAACGCAATTCCGGGTTCAGTTTATCGATCATAGTATGCAATTTTATATCGGTGAGACGAGATTCAACCTCGTATGTTGCATAAATTCTGAACGCATACGGTGTGCATTCCGTTTGATTTAGGTGCTTAACTCGGCTCACCACATCGTCAGCATAACCGATTTTCACATAATCGGGAAATGATGGGTTTGTAAGTATATAAATATAGCCCTTTTTTTCATTATCCATTTCGAGCACTCCGTTTTAATATTAGTCTATTATGTCGTCCGTCCACAGCTCACACGGGGCTATAACCGTTTGGACTCCATCTTGATTTTTTATTATACCATATTTCTACACCAATGTAAAGGGTAAGATTTGCAAATTAAACGACGCCATATTTTTAAGTGTTTCTTACTGTTTATATTTCTTTTGTTTGATATTCAAGTCCTACAGTTGTTATGACATATCACGCTTTTGGGGATACAAAAAAAGACCAGGCAACTGGTTCTCCGTTACTCGGTCTATTGATTTGCTCTAAAATCACTCAACAAAAAGGCGAAAATGCCATAAAAAGAGAAAAAATAGCGGTCTGTAAAGAAGTTTACAGACCGCTATGCTTGTGTATAATTGACGAAATAGCTACTTGCCGTGAGTAAGTTGCCGTGAGTAAGCTATTCATATATAATATCTCCTTGTAAAGGAGGAATACATATGAATAAACCCTATACGGAAAAGGAAAGAAGCTCAGTTGTCAATCGCTATCTCAACGGAGAGAAAATTTCGGATATATCCCAAAAAACAAATATTTCTCGCGGCACTATTTACGAATGGATAAAACAGCGTCAGGAATCATTTGGCGAAAAAGAAATACCCAATTATCGCGACCTGCATTTTCTTAGCCAAAATATCTATGCGTGATCCAAATGTTTTCAGATTCGTAAGGGCTTCTATACATTTGTGCCGCCGCAAACCGACGCAATGCAAGCAAGATATTCCGCCGAAGAAATGCGTATTTATATTTGATAATTTTTAGTCGCCATAAGATTACCTCTATATGCAATACTTTTTTATGTATTTTATTAAATAGTATTTTTCATAATCATCAAAGCTATCCGCTATGTTCTTAAATTTTGTCGCAAATTCTCTCTGTTGTTCATCCAATTCAGACGAGTTAAATCTTAAATTATCGATTTTTCTAACGGTAACAATAGGTATAGCTTTTTCTACCATATCTATACCAAGAGGAGAAGTTGCCCCTATTTCGAAAAATCTAATAATATTGCTTAAATCTATCGGTTTAGATAGTTGAATTTTTTTAATTTCAAAAGCTCGGATTATCAATGATTCAAAAAGACTGATAATTCTCGGTAATTGATATTCAATCGTATCTTTTACATTACGAAAGACTTTCCTATAAGTTTTATTTACGAATTTATGTTCATCATCTTCTGGAGAATATTTTTTGAATTGATAGTCTAATACTCCCTGATAACTTTTTTTGGCATAATTTATCGAAAAGCTTTTAATCGCATTAACTTGTGTAGGTTTAATTTCGCCGATTTCAGACCAAATATTCAAGATAGTTTCAAAATAATCTCTATAAATAAAATCATCTATCGATGCTTTCTCTATACCGATAAATGACTCAATTTTATCGAGTATTTTCATTAAAATTCTTTCTTGTTTTTTGCGCTCAATTAGACGGTTTTGCTTAAAAACATCATCAGGCAACAGTTGCTTATCAAAGTTCAGTGCATTTTTACGAGCTATATTATTTTGCGACAAATCTTCATTGTCAATATTTTCTAAGTCCAATTCTTTTAAAAGCAGCTTAGAATTATAAGGTTTGAAATCAAGAGAAATGCCGTCGCAATTTACGATTTTAAGACTCTTATCATTAAGATAAACTATATTACCAATAAAATGATGTTGGTATCTACCGGCTCTTCCGTTTATATTCAGCAACAAAAACTTTTTACTCTCGTTGGTCTTGCCCGAAGGATTGTTATATACAACTACTGTTTTGGCATTTGTATTGACGCCTTCAACAATAGTAGAAGTGCAAAACAATGCACTCATCGCACCCTCATTGAAAAGGCGCATAATCTCCCGTTGAAAATATTTGGGGAATTTTCCATTATGTATGCCGATTTGATTACGGAGCGCATACACCAAGTCCCAATTATCAAATGAACTTTTTTTGCCACCGAAAGAAAAACTGTAATTATTCTTTAAATGTTCTATAAACATTTGGATTTTTTCATCTATAAAAGACGGGGCGTTAAAACTATCGGAAAATTTTCTTGCATGTTGTTCAGTATAAGCCGGGTACAAGCAATAAACTATTGCTTGATTTGATTTAGAAAAATGTAATTTGTTGGCTACATATATTAATTTCTCTATTGGTTTATCAGAATGTGTACTATCATTATAATTCTCAAATGGCGAGGAATACTTATAAGTTTTCCCATGAAAATCAATTTCATTTTTAAGTGTAGGTATAAAAGTAATTTCTTTCGTTGCAATGCGATGTTTTTCAAGCATCGTATTAAAACCATTTTTCAAACTGTTCAATTTGATAAACGGACCCGCCAAATAGCAAGAATCACACTTTTTAAGTAAAAAATATAATGCCAATCTAAATGCGACAGCTCGATGATCTTGCTCGTCTCGCTGAGGATTGTCGTTTCCAAGTTCAATTTTATCATTCACATCATCTTCGCTTGATATTGCAACATCTTCATCGATTTTATATATTTCGTCAAAAAAGAAAAAGTCAGTCTTTATATCGGGTTTAATAGCCAATAGTCGCAGAACTCTTTCGGGAGTTAAAATAAAGATATTTCTTTCGGATAACTCCAAGTCTTTATAAATCGAATTAAATATACTGTAACCCAAGCCATGCTTATCATTGAAGTCATTAATTTCTTCCGCAACTTCAATCAATAGAGCAACAGTAGGCAACACGATTACAATATTGTTATAATTTTCGTGATGTCTATAAATTATTTCTTTGAGCAAAAAAGTCTTGCCAAATGATGTAGGCGCACTTAAAAATAATTTTCCATTAGCATTTTCAAAAGTATCAAGTATGTCTTTTTGTGCTTTGTCCAACACAAATCCCGATTCAGTTCTATAAAAATCATCAACAGCATGGTCTTTTATCTTGGCTAATACATTATCAGAGTTGATAACTTCATTATCGAATTTGTTTAGTCGATTGTACCCGAAAGTTCTTAATTTTCTGCTTGCATTATACAAAACAAAATCCAATTGCGGATATTGTTCAATTTCGCTTGGATTATTATTCCGCCATTCGGATAAGTAGCATAATATGTCCTTCAATCTATTTTTATCGTCATCTGAAAGTTCATATTTATTGATAATGTGTGTAGCCTCTTTTAACAAGTTTAATATGCTCATATTTTGCGCACCTCCAAAAAGAGTTCACGCACTTTATTTAAATTGCGCAAAGGAAAAACAAGCAATAACACTTCTATATCAAGATCATCGTTATTGACTAACTCAAAATCTTTGAAAGCGTTTTTAATTTTTGCTTTTATATGATCAATCAATCTGCTGCTATCGTCATAATCCGATTCGTTTGGCATTACCAGACACGGGATTCGTATTACAATCTGTTCTTTCTTAAAATATTGTAATATTCTTTCTGTTTGCTCCGCACGATCACTGTTACAATCAAAAATAATATCATTAATATTATCTATAGTTTTACTTAATTCAACAGAAGCACTATTGACGGCGCGCATAATGTCACAAAGTATTATAATAGCATCGGCAAAGTAGTATTTGATAATGCTTTTATTTATATCGTTTTTAATACCGTCTAAACAATATTTCCACCCCCCGGTTTTAACTTGTCCAACCCAAAAATATTTTTGACCGTTTTCAATAGAAAAAACCATACCGTCGTAGCCTTTAATTTCATGCCCTTTACGCTCGACGATTTTTTCTTCATGCGGTCTTTTTTCCAAATACTTGACACGAGAATATAACATTTCTATGTCGGGGAAGAACAATTTGATAAAGCAGTCTAATGTCAATTCTCCCAACAAGCCGTCTGTTTCTTTTTCAGTTTTTGGAACACGATTTTCGTATGCCACACGAGAAGCTTTGCGTAAATCGTTTAAATGTCCTTTTTGATACTCTTTTTCTATCTCATCTTTTTCGTAAGCGTAAAATATGGTGCTGTCGAAAATTACATCCGTAAATCTTTTTTCAAAATCTGCGTCTAAAACATGCCTGCAAGGATACGTCGTAAACACATCTTTATAGGACTCATATTTTATAATTATCGGCTTGATTTTTTCTCCGATAAGTTGTTTGAAAATTTCGATAGCGTTCATTTTTACCTCTAATTATATCTCTTAAAGTTTTCAACTTGGGCGATAACTTTTTCTATTGCTTCGTGTTGTTCGTCAGTAGGGTAACCGTTATTGACCAATAAAACAATCAAATCACGCGTGCAGTTCAAGATTCGTAAGCAATGTGCACGGTAATTCCGTAGTCACTCGGTTCTTTCATCGTGTAGCTGTCTACAAGTTGCCTAATACAGCAATAGATTCATCGATCGGCATAGCTCGTAAAGTCGCAATATGTTGCGTTGGGAAAACTCCAACGCAACATATCCGTAAGTAGTTTCAATACCTTTATCGGTCTTTATAAGCTTACTTTCTATACTCAACTGCGTGCGGTGCACTTCGTCGAATATGCAAAAAATATTATTCAGTTCGGACAGCAAATCATGTTTCTTCGAAAAACTTTTGAATTGTCGAATTATATTATACCATATTTCGTCATTTCTTTCAAGTTGTTTTGGCAATACATAGAAAGAAGTCCGAAACAAGCGTTTCAGACCTCTTCATTATCATTTAGACATTATCTTATTGAGCTTTTATAAGTACTTTCAAATATATCCAAGCAGTTATTGTCTATGCTATTTGCATCTAACAATTCACTTAATTTTTTTATAGTAGAATACTCGTATCGTATTGCTTTTACAATTTTCTGAAAGCTACTATCAGAATATGATTGCAGCAGCATGTCCACTGTTTTCTTGCAAGCCATAAAATCAAAACCTTTCATCGAATACCCCGCGTCTAATATCTCTAATAATGCAACTAAATCTACTATATCGTCATCAAACTCTAATTCGACTCTTTTTAGAAAATACTGACCTACACTCTTTTGCTTCGACTTTATGTTATTCGTATAAATTTCTATTTGGCGATCAAAGTAATCGGATATTCCCACATCATTAAACAATTGATATCCGACAAACATTCCCTTTCCATTGTCTACATATTCATCGAAAATCGACTCTTCGTCCACCGGCTTTTCGCCTATAAAATAAACACCTTTGGAAACAGCCGAAAGCAATCCTTCTTCCTCAAGTCTATTTAATATCTTTAACAAAGTTTTATACGGAACTTCTGCAAATTCAGTATCTTTTAACTTTGACACATCAAAAATTGCACCGCTATTATTCTTACAATATTCTCTAACCAATTTAGTATAATTCAAATTTTCACCTCCTTAAACAAGCTAAAACTTCTCTATTAATTACATTATAACACATTTTGGGACGACAAAAAAGCCGACACTTGCTATTTCTGCAAAAATGTCGACTTTTTATCTTGGGATCATAGTACAAAAATGCAACTCAGCAATTCGTACGGCCTATTTAATTTTTTTGGCACATTGTACTTGTTTATTCTATAAAAAGCTAAAAAGTATTATAACATTGAAAAACACCTCAAAACGAACGCTAACAGTTCAAGATTGAGATGTTAATCAATTATATTAGTTGTGAGTCGAAACTTCTAATCTTTCATTCTCAATTGCATATTGAAGACAAGATGATACCCCATGCAATGAGTTTCCAATTAAAATCAATCTAAACTTAGCACGTGATGATGTCAAATACAGCTGATTGAATGCGGAATATTTAATATAGTTGGCAGATATATCAGTAACTCCTACATTTTGAGGAACACGACCTTCATCAACACCGACCAAAATTACGCACTTAAATTCAAGTCCATTGACATTATAGGGACTCGACAAAACTATAGGATCACTCTTACCGCTTGAATATCTTACATTCACTGTTTCGCGATCTCTCAACACCAAAAATTCACTATTAATATTTTGAGATAAAGCTTCAATTTTTTCGGGATAAAGCAATGAGTCTTCAAAAGAAATAATAGCTATTTCAGAATTCTTGCACTGTAAATCTTTTTTACACTTTTCAATATGTTGCTTTAAAGAGCCCATCATAGCGTCATCATCGCCATACATATGCAACTCCGGTGTAGAACACCAAGCCTCTTCTTGACTCGTGAAACCACTTGCAGGAGCATCATACGGGTTTCTATAATTTGATTGAAACATAAGAGCTCCCGAAGCCGCTATTGCTGCGCAAAAGTCTGTAATTTGTTGAGAAGAACGAAATACTGTTTTATAGTTATTACGTTCGGATTCTCCAAACACTTTTTCAATATAATCTTGAGAAATATCACCGCGGTCTCCTATTGCTTGGCTATAATCCAAAGCAAAACAAATAGGAATGTTTTTCTGATTGAGATCTTTCGTCAAACAGTGAAAAGTATGCTGTTCGTTAAGGCTAAATAAATGCATTTCATCAACAAACAAATAATCGAATCCTTGAGTCAATCGCTCCCTTCTCCAAATTGGAGTATTCCATTTCGACAGAGCCGCTACCGTTATATCATCATTGTCATAAACATTTGTGACAGCAAGCATTCGTTGATATTCTTGAAATATTGAATACACAAATTTTTTTTCATTTTCAGATCTTGCAGGCAGTGCATTGGGAATCGGAGATAACAGTAGATATTCCTCAATAGAGCCATCCGTCCTTCCTTTTATTTGGACACTAAACTCATGCTGAAGAAGGGAAACCAAAACCCCTTTGGGCGTATATCTCTCATCAAATAATTTGTTGAATTCTTCGGATAACACAGGTTTGTATGTCTTATATTTAGAAGAAATAATTGTATCCGCCGCTTCTGCAATCAACAGTTTTTGAGTCTGCTTAGCTTCTGCCGCATCATTCTCAATGACCTCTGAAGATGTCAGGCCCAAAGAGTTAATGCAATAATTAAACAGCGTAGTAAACTGTATTTTTTGTTTTGCAGTCTCCTCTAAATACAAACTTGAATTTTCAAGCAACGAAAAACTATTATAAACGTCCTGTTTCGTTGATTCACTATGTGCTACATACAAAATTTTATAAGGTATCCCGTCTTTTCTTTTTTCCTCCAGTATTCTGTATGAACGCAAAATCATAGAAGCAGTTTTTCCCGTGCCTGCTGGTCCCTCAATTCGAATAGGAGAAGCTATATTCTTGTTTTCGACAACCGCTTTTTGCGTGGTAGTTAGTCTTTGAAGTTGTGTTTCATAATTCAAATACTTAAATCCTCCATTCCCAACATGCTCGTTTGAACTCTCGTGTATCAAAGGATTTGTACTTTTATTATCAGAACTTTTTTCCTCAAATGATCTAAAATGTCTAATAATTTCGGCATTTTGAGCTAATAATTCTTCGCCAGCATCTTCAAGATTTTTTACGCTTGGCAACTCTTCTACACGAGGCGCATCTTCCACTCCATATTTATATATTAATAATGGACGAATTATTCCTCGTTTAGTCAATCTTTCGCTATTTGGACTCCGTTCAATAACAACTCTTCTCCTATCGGAAAATACGTATGGGAAAATAATTGACTTTGTTCCATGCATTCTTTCTGACGATGTAAATGGTTGCTGATGCCATATTCTGATAGCGGTTCGAAATGTTTTCTGGAAAGCCAACAGAAGATTGTCATCGTTAGTTTCTTTTTGAGTTATTTCACTCTGCTCCAAATCAAAAACCAATATACTTTTTGAAGGATGTGCACCAACAAAAAACAATCCAGTTTTGGAATAATTAATGTACAATGATTCTGTGCTTTCCCCTCTAACCGTTCCTCTGATAATATCAATAAAAAGTTTTCCTTCAGCAAATTCAATACTTTGCATCTCTTTGGTGCTTGCAATATATTCTATAGCACTTTTGTCAAAAGCAATATATTTCATACTTCTCTTCTCCTTTAATTATCCGATATTGTGTTAATAGTCTCTTCTATTTGTTCTTTAGATAGATTGTCAACACCTACTCGCGTAAATGCATTTGCGAAATGTTGCACTATGTATTCGATCCACGGCGAATCCACCTCATCAACTACCATTGCATACCCTGGGGGATCAAGAACAAAATACTTTTCGTTAAAAACATTTTTTTCATCCTCTGAAAGTCTAATGTTTTTATTATCAATATCATATTTAAGCAACGCATCTTTTTGCTTTAAGTCTAAGTAATCCAATTCTTTTAAATCAACAATAATGCTACTGTCAACTACCACTTCTTTCAAAGCGGTACTCGGGAGTATAAGGTAGTTTGAATTCTTTCCATTTGACATTTCAGCAAAAAAATTGTTTACTAATTTTTTTTTGTTTTTCATTATTTCTCTTTTTTCTTCAATGCTTAATTTGTCAGATCTTAAGTGAGAAAATTGGAGGAACTCAACCTTTACACTATCTTTCTCTTTCCCCTTAAAGCTGGTAGATTCAATTACTTTGTTGAAATCAACAGGAGAAAAGTCTTGCAAATCCTCCCAGCTCAACCCTTCACTCTCGATTTTTTGTTTTATTTTTTTACCTATATCATTGATTTTACTATTAAAAATGGTGGAAAATCCAATTGAAGAAAAGACCCATTCTTCCAATGACATTGCAATAAGGTAATATATCTTATTGGCTTTACCTTGCGCTAAATCACATCGCGCATTAATGACAATAGCATAACAATTTATACCCTTATATTTCTCGGATCTTACTCCACTTATTACTGTTCCTTGTGTTATTGACGACATAGCAATCCCCAAAAATAAATTATTTTTCCTCTGGTAAAAATTCAATTACATTCTCTATACTACAATTCATTGCCTCACAAATTTTCTTAATTGTATCTATTTTAAGAGGCTCATTTTTACTAAGTTTTGAAAGAGTACAGGTACTTATTTTCGTAACACTCAGCAAATCCATTTTACTCATATCTTTTTCAAGAAGCAGTTTCCAAAGCGGCTTATAACTAATTTTCACTTTTCTACCCTCTAACAAAATGTTTTGTGATATTATTATATCATATTTTGAATAGAAACACAATATATTTCATAATTAATTTCTGTATTTTCAGAAATATATATTGAAACTATATTCAATGATTTTAATTTTAAATCATAAATAATGGGATATCACACTTATATAAATATCTTGTAAAAAAAATTTATTAATAATCATGTGCTATACTATTGCTTTATCACATATTTAAGGAGAAGCAATATGAAAGAACAAGAAAAACTAAAAGCAACCGTATTGAAACTTTATTCCGCAGGCACCAAAGTCGCAGACATAGTTACACAAACAGGTGTACCGCGAAGCACGGTATATTATTGGATCAAAAATGGGCTGCCCAAAAAAATGTCAGCCTTGAATTTAAAAGACTATCACTTGCTAAAGCAAAAATGCGAGCGTCAAGAGAATATCATAGCAATATTAAAATCTGCCCCCTGCGCCGCCACCGCATCATTACAAGAAAGGCTCGCAGCAATCGAGCAGATGGTGCGCGAGGAGTACAACGTGAACACCTTATGCGAAGCTCTTGAGGTTGCCAAAGGAACTTACTATAACCACAC
>ULXM01061638.1_pt1 | contig 17800 bp, 13 predicted proteins | sample 1961271 | NCBI WGS metagenome assembly ULXM01 (sample SAMEA4835838, study PRJEB28245) | human gut metagenome | biome: gut microbiome; material: fecal sample | place: Denmark | collected 2008 | reverse complement strand
AAATACCAGCCATAGTAGCAACAAAGGAGGAACCGACCGAACCACGGGATCCGACCTGATAGCCGTCCTCATTCGAACGGTAAATCAGCTTTTGGGCTATCATGTACAGTACTGCGAAGCCATGCTTGGTAATAGAATCCAGTTCACGCTTCAAGCGCTTTTCAACAATCTCAGGCAGAGGGTCTCCGTACATTTCCTTGGCGCGAGTGGTGGTAATTCGAATAAGGTCCTCCTCTGATCCTGGTATATTAGGGGGGTAGGTTCCTTTGGGAATCGGTCGAACATAATCCACCATTTCGGCAATCTTTCGGGGATTATCAATAACGATCTCCTTTGCGGTTTCCTCCGGAAGATAGTTGAATTCAGCCAGCATTTGGTCTGTGGTACGGAAATAAAGCGGTGCCTGATTATCGGTATCCTTAAAGCCGCTGCCTGCCATCAGTATTTCGCGGAAGCGACCGTCTCTTTCGTCCATAAAATGCACATCACCTGTAGCAACAACAGGAATGCCAAGATGCTTGCCAAGCTTGAGTACCGTGATATTGAAATCCTGCAACGCCTTTTCGCTTCGCACCTCCCCATCACGCAACATAAATAAGTTGTTGCCAATGGGTTGAACCTCAAGATAATCATAAAAGGAGGCAATTTCACAGAGCTCGCTCCATTTTTTCCCGTCACGGATTGCTTTGAACAGTTCGCCTGCCTCACAGGCGGAACCAACAATAAGACCTTCTCGATACTTTGTCAGCAGGCTTTTCGGGATGCGAGGCTTTTTATAGAAGTAATCCAGATGGGAAGAAGAAATAATCCTGTACAGGTTCTTAAGACCGACTTGGTTTTTTACCAACAAGACTATGTGGTAAGGGTGGGTCTTAGTAGAATTCTGCTGACCCATAGAGTGATTGATTTCAATAACCTTTGTAATGTACTTTTCCGAGGTAAGGGTTTGGAGCATTTTGAGGAATATCTCTGCCAAAACACGAGCATCATCATCAGCGCGGTGATGATGCTTTTGCTCCACACCCAGATGCTCGGCAAGAAAATCCAACTTATGCTTTTTCAGCTCAGGGTACATGGCTCGACCCATCACAAGGGTGTCGATCTGAACAGGGTCCTCTTCCCTGCCGCAGCGTTGGATTGCCGCACGCAGAAAACTCATATCAAAATCAGCATTATGAGCGACAAAAATATCGCAGCCATTACAAAAACGGAAGAACTGTTCCAATGCCTCCTGCTCGAAAGGGGCATCTGCCACCATCTCATTGGTAATGCCGGTAAGGCGGGTAATCTCCAAAGGAATCGTTTTCTCCGGATTTACGAATATGTCAAAGGACTCCGTTACAACACCTTTTTCAATCTTTACCGCCCCTATTTCAATAATACGCTCAGTTGCAGCAGAAAGACCTGTGGTTTCCAAATCGAATACAATATAGGAGCCATCAATATCTGCATCTGTTTTACCCTTGACGGCTGGCAGCATATCATTGACAAAATATCCCTCAACACCATAGATTGCCTTAAAGTCAGGGTCTTTTGCGCGTATTTCCTCAACTGTTTTCATTACCTCTGGGAATGCCTGTACAACACCATGGTCTGTGATTGCAATTGCTGGGTGTCCCCAATCATGGGCACGGCGGACAAGCTTTTCTGCGGGCGTCACCGCGTCCATGGCAGACATGGTGGTGTGCAGGTGCAACTCAACACGTTTGACCGGCGCATCATCAGTAACAATATTTTTTTCAACGGTATTGATATTGCGCGGGCGCATAACCATGTCACGGTCATATTTATCGTAGGAAATATCGCCCTGCACCAAAATGGTATTACCGACCTTCAGAGTATTCAGCTTAGGCTCATTTTTAATTTCGTCAAAGATCTTAAGATTGATGGAACCGGTGTAGTCTGTGATGGAAATGCTCATAATAAAGTGGTTTTTATCCCGCGTGACGCGGCTTTCCATCGAGAAAACATCACCCCAAATAACAGCAGAGCCGCTGTCCATTCCCAGAGTAGAAATAGGGACAGGCGCACCCTTAATAAGTCGGTAGCTTCCGATTGGCTTTTTGGTTGCTTCAATGTAAGGAACGTTCGCTTTTTCTTTCTTATCAATATGTTTTTTGGTAATCGGATTAGATGCAGCAGAATCCAACACCTTCTCCTCAGGCGGCATCGATGCTTCTTCCCATGGCGGTGCCTCCTCCGGGATTGGCAAAGCTTCGGAAATAACCTCTTCTGCTGTAAACGAAACAGATTGCTCCACGGGCTTCAGTTCATAATCCGGTACCGGAATAAAGCTTACCTGCGGGCGAACTCCAAACAAAGCTTCGGCCTGTGCAGCAATCTTTGCGGTAAGTGAAAGTGGTTCAAGAAAACAAGCGATTTGTTCCGGCAAACGGACCGCAAACCGGTTTTCCGCAAAAGATACCTCGGAGCGGATAAAAAAACCATTAACCGGCTCATTGGCGCCTTTCAAGTAATCTATAAGAAGCGGAAAAGCATCTTCATTCATCATTTCAGGCAGATAACGAGCTGTAATGGAAACAGAACGCACAGAAAGTCCCCTCGCAAGAATGCGTTGGGACTCCGAAATAACAGCATAAGGAATTAACCCGGCAGGGGAAACTGTCACATGAACCGCATTGTCCTCGGTAGCGATTACAAGACCGCTTACCTCACTGTCCAAAAGAACCTGATCAATATTCTTTTCTCCTATGTATTTTCTAAATACATCATTAAATCTCTGCAAAGCAATTCTCCTTTACAGCCTTTCAATTTCATCTAACAATGCCTTAGTAACCTGCTCTGGTTTAACCTTGTAAAGCGGCTTGCCCTTGGCAAACAGCAGAAATTCTCCATTACCGCCCGCTACACCAAGATCTGCATCAGCCGCTTCGCCGGGACCGTTTACTGCACAACCCATCAGGGCGACTTTTACGTTTTTGCGAATACCGATCAGCGCTCGTTCCGTTTCCTCTGCAATTCGTATTAAATCAACATGGCAGCGCCCGCAAGTGGGACATGAAACGAACTGAATTCGATTGTCTAACCCCAAAGAAGTCAGCAAATCATGGGCAGCATGCACTTCCCGGACGGGATCAGCAGTAAGAGAAACACGAATAGTATCGCCGATGCCCTCACACAGCAATCCTCCTATACCGGCGGACGATTTGATGATACCCATGCGCTCGGTACCGGCTTCTGTGACACCAAGATGTAGCGGACAATCGGTTTTTTGCGCCAAAATCCGGTTGGCTTCCACTGTTGTAATAACATCACTTGATTTGACCGCAATAAGATAATCGGTAAAATAACGCTCCTCAAGCATTTCTATATGCATCATTGCCGATTTGACCAATGCTTCCGCCGTAGGGCGACCGTATTCTTGCAAAATATTCTTTTCCAATGATCCGCTGTTGACGCCAATGCGAATGGGAATATGCCGTTCACGGCAAGCATTCACCACAGCATCTACTTGATCTTTTCCGCCGATATTGCCCGGGTTGATCCGGATCTTATCAACGCCTGCTTTCACTGCTTCGATTGCCAAACGATAGTCAAACTGAATATCGGCAACCAGCGGGATATCCACCGCCTGCTTAATGGCAGAGATAAGAGAAACATCTTCCATGGAAGGGATCGCAAGCCGGACAATGTCGCAACCGGCGTCCTTTAGCGCCCTTGCTTGTGCAATGTTTGCTGAAAGATCGCCTGATTTCGCACACAGCATGGACTGTACCGCAATAGCATGACCTGATCCGATCGCAACATTGCCAACGGTAACAGTTCTTGTGTTTCTACGCAGCATGACACTTCCCTCCCTTTTTCATCGAACCAGTTTAAGAATGTCGCTGAATGTAACAATGGCTATCATACCAAGCAGCAGGATAATGCCAATACGGTGAATCCCGCCCTCCACCTTGGGCGAAACAGGACGGCGGAAAATCATTTCAATCAATACAAACAGAATGCGACCGCCATCCAGTGCCGGCAACGGCAGCAGGTTAAACACTCCTACATTGATCGTGATATAAGCAACCAGTAGCAGGAATGTACGTATTCCTTGAGAGGAAGCCTGTGAGATAACAGTTGCTGTCCCAACGGGACCGCTGATTGCCTGCAGCCCATAACGACCGGAAAGAATATCTATGATGGAATACCACACCTGCTTAACCAAGGAAAATGTCCAATGCCATGCATAACTTAGTGTGTTGCCAAAGGTAACCGGATTGCCGAGAAACTTAAAATCCATATGCATGCCGGTCACGCCTTCTGCAAGTTCCTCAGTCTTAAAAGGAACGGTTACTTCCATCGTCTCACCATCACGGATCAAAGTAAAGTCAATTACTCCGTCCTGGTCACGGAGCATTTGGAAGGTTGCATCTCCGTAAAAACGCGTATTATAGCCGTTGACTTTGATGATTTCATCACCGACTTGCAGATAATTTGCAGAAACGGAGTTCTCATCAAATACCGCGACGGTGGTTGTTCCGATCAACCCTGACATCGCAGTAACAACAATTAGGATAATAAAGCCGAGAACGACATTCATAAATGCTCCAGCAGCCATAATGATAAAGCGCTGCCATGCCGGCTTTTCATAGAGGGGGTCCCCTTCTGCTGTGGAAACGATCTCCTCACGCACAACAGCACCGCTGCCGGCATCGTCTTCTCCCTCCATAGCTACATAACCACCAATGGGCAAAGCTCGAATAGAATATTGCGTGCCGCGCTTGACTGTACTCCACAGCTTGGGGCCCATGCCAAAGGAAAACTCCTCCACCTTGACACGAAAGAGCTTTGCAAACAGGAAGTGACCGGCCTCATGCAGAGTAATGATAATACCGAATACCAAAACGGTAAGAAGAATGGTTTTCAAAGCAGCCTCCTGTGTTTAGGATTAAAAAGCAATAGGCAGATAAGCGGCAATAAAATAAACTGCAGGTGCAATGAACAGAACGCTGTCAAAGCGGTCTAGTACGCCGCCATGCCCCGGCATAAGATTGCCGTAGTCCTTAATGCCATATGTACGTTTGATGATAGAAAAAGATAGATCCCCAACAACACTGATCAGTGCCAGTAAAGGTGTCAGCCAACAAATTCGGCCAAAATGCAGCGTGAGAGGCGTGGTAAGATATCCGATTCCCTGCGAGGAAAGCTGATTGATAAGCGCCATAATTCCTATATTGCCCAAAATAGCAAACAACAATCCGCCCAAAAGTCCCTCTACGGTTTTTTTAGGGCTGATTTCCGGACATAATTTGTGCTTCCCGAAAAGCATACCGGTAAAATAGCCACCGATATCACTCCACCAAGCGCTCCCCAACAGGAACGCAAGGTATAGAATACCCTGCTCATTCCCCAATCGATCTCGAAACAGCAAAATAAGGCCAAACACGACCGGAAGACCAATGCCCATCAATAAAACATAGGATCCTTCCCGGATAGTAAAGGTTTTATGGTGTTCCAAGATATATGCAAATACCAGCACGACCAATACATAAAGTGCAGGCATGGCATATTCCCTGCCCTGCGGTACCAGCAGAATAAAAACAGCAAACAGAGTGCTGTACAGAGTCACTCGCCAATGCGTCTTAGTAATCCCTGCCGCATGGTGAGCCTCATAAATACCAATCGCTGCAAGTGCCGTAATAAATAAGTTAAAGACAATGGTATCATAAAATGCAATTGCGACAGACAGCACAGCAAGCCCGACCAGCGCAGAAATAATACGTGTTTTCATTTAATTCCTCCAAAACGCCGATCTCTACCTGCATATTCCCACAGTGCTTCATTCAAATGCTGTGGGGTAAAGTCCGGCCAAAGCACGTCCATAAAGACAAATTCCGAGTAGGCACTTTGCCATAGCATAAAGTTGGAGAGGCGTTCTTCTCCACTGGGACGAATAATAAGGTCCGGATCTGGCTGTCCTGCAGTATAAAGACAGTTCTCCAAGTCCTCAGAGTTGAGCTGCAACGGATTTCCTTCTCCCATCATACAGCGCTGCGCCAGCGTACGGGCAGCATGCAGCAACTCTTCCCTTCCGCCATAATTAACTGCAAGATTTACAGTAAGTGCGGTAAAATGTGCGCTTGCCTTTTCTGCCCGATCGATGGCCGATTGCAGATTTTCACTCAAACGACTTCTATCGCCAATGATCCGCAGACGGATCTCCTCCTTAACATACCTTTCGCTGTCATCAAGGTAACGCTGGAGCATCTGCATAATGACCGCAACCTCGTGTGCCGGACGTTTCCAGTTTTCAGTGGAAAAGGCATACACAGTCAGATATCTAACTCCAATTTGCTTGCAATACCGGGCGATATCCATAAAGACCTCACTGCCACGGCGATGGCCATACTCGCGTGCCATGCCCCGTGCTTTAGCCCAGCGCCCGTTCCCGTCCATGATAATGCCGATATGCTGTGGAAGATATTCTGCAGGGGGAGGCAAAGCTCCTTTAGCCTTTGGTTCTGTCTGCATGGCGTTTTCTCCCTTGCTCATAATTCAAAATCAGCCCCACCAACCGAAAGCGACCGGTGGAGCTGATGTGACATTGACTGAATTAAGCTGCTTAAACGGACATGATCTCTTTTTCTTTTTCCGCAATAACCTTGTCAATCTCGGCAATGAACTTATCGGTCATCTTTTGGCACTCATTTTCGAGATTTTTCAAATCGTCTTCGGTGATCTCGCTTGATTTCTTCATTGCTTTCAGCCTTTCATTGGCATCACGGCGAATGGAGCGAATTGCGACCTTGGATTCCTCACCCATCTTAGAAATGCTCTTGGCAAGCTCCTTTCTGCGTTCCTCTGTAAGCGGAGGGAACAAAAGTCGCAGAACAGATCCGTCATTATTGGGGTTGATGCCGATATCGGATGCTTGAATTGCTTTCTCGATGGATTTAAGGGTAGACTTATCATATGGCTGGATAACCAGCGTGCGCGCTTCGGATACAGAAACAGCGGCAAGCTGATTGACACGGGTCGGCACGCCGTAATAGTCTACCTCGAGTTTATCCAATACTGCAGGGTTGGCGCGCCCTGCACGGATCGCGGCAAGCTCCTCTCGCAGGACGGAAATCGTCTTGGTCATTTTTTCTTCGTGTAATTTCAGTTCGGGGTTCATTCTTTTATTCCTCCTTCACAATTGTTCCAATATCATAACCGCATAGCGCGCGGCAAATGTTCTCCGGATCGGACAAATCAAATACAACAATGGGGATTTTGCTTTCGCGGCAAAGAGATGCAGCTGTCATATCCATGACATTAAGGTTCTGTGCCAGCACCTGCGAAAAGCTGACCGTGCTGTATCGCTTGGCATCTGGATACTTTTTGGGGTCTTTATCATAGACGCCGTCTACCATTGTCGCCTTTAGAATGGCATTGGCATCAATCTCAGCCGCCCGCAGTGCCGCTGCGGTATCGGTGGAGAAGAAAGGATTGCCGGTGCCGCAGCCGAAAATCACTACCCGGTCTTTCTCCATATGTCGCACAGCACGGTTGCGGATATATGGTTCTGCAAATTGCTCCATGGTGATGGCTGTCTGCACTCGAACAGGTACATCTAGCGATTCAAGAGCATCTGCCAAGGCCAACGCATTGATGACTGTAGCAAGCATACCCATGTGATCCGCTCTGGTACGATCCATTTTGCCGCTGGTACGACCACGCCAAAAGTTGCCGCCGCCGACCACAATTCCCATTTGAACACCCAGTGACTGGACTGCAGTTTTGATGTTTTTGCAAATCTCCAGTACTACATCATAATCGATTCCGCTGCCCTGTTTGCCGGCAAGAGCTTCCCCGCTCAGCTTCAAAACGACTCTCTTATAACGTAATTCCAGTGGACTGTAATGACTCAATCTATATTCCCCCTCCGGTTATTCATGCAACTTCCTGTTTATTATACATGAATAGCACAAATCAGTAAAGACCAATCGAAAGATAAATCTTGAATAATTTATGAAAGCAGCCCCGTTGCACCTCCGCGGTCACGCAGCAATGAAATCATTCCATCAGTGCATTCTACGGTACCATCGGCAAATATCCACATTGCCTCCCAGCCCATCTGCTCCGCCATTGTTCTGGATCGTTCATAAGGCATAGTATAAAGCGTTGTAGAAGCAAGATCAGCAATGCCGCTATCCGGTGTAATGACAGTAACCCCGCGATAATAATCAGCCGGCATAAGCGTATCGGGATCAATAATATGATGAACACGCTGTTCTCCCACCATATAAAAACGTTGATAATCTCCGCTGGTTACAACACAAGTATTTCTGACATAAGCCACATCGACTGAATTACCGCCATTCAATTCATCTGCAGTAAAAGGATCTTGTATTCCGACTCCCCAACTTGATCGAACTCCATCAAGAGGTGGGTCTCCGGCAACCACATTTCCTCCTGCGCTGACAATGAAAGAAGTAAAGCCGGCTTCATAGACCTCTTGACAGGCTAACTGCGTGGCATACCCCTTCGCCACAGCACCTACATCAAGGCTCATTCCATCCCTTGCAAGATATACTGTACCTGCCTCCCGATCAACGATTACATCAGACATATTGCAAAGAGGGAGCTTTTCCTGCAGTTTGTCCATCTGCGGCAGCTTGGCATCAGACGCATCGGCAGAATAACGCTCCATATAACTGTGCCAAATAGCAAGCACCGGTCCCAGTGCGATATTCACTTTTCCGTCGGTTTTCTCGTACCATTCCTGACAAAACTCTATTAGATCCAAAATCTCTTCCTGCACTGTAACCGGCTGAATACCGGCATTATCATTGATTGTTTTAATGTTGTTTTCGCCGGAATATTCATAATATATATCATAGAGATGACTCAACTCCTCCATGCGAGACTTGATCTGACCGGCATAGCGGGAAAAATCTTCTTCACTTTTACTATATCCGATGATTTGAACAATCGTATCAAAAGTACCGTAGAATTGCGCTGAATACTTGGTATAGCCGGTTTGCGGTACATTGGATTCGCCGCAGCCGGTTAGAAGGATCAGCGCTGCAGCAATAAATGAGAACATTTTTTTCATTATTCTTCTCCATCAAATTTATTTGGTTTATATTGTACTATATTTGGGGTAAAGAAATCAATCACTGTATTCCCAAGAAATACATACTCAACTAAAAGTGTGCAGTTACAATCAACAGATATACCGAATATCGATATATATTTTTCAGCATATTTACAAAATAGACACACACGTCTTGCGATTTTCCGTACAAAATGATATGATTAACGCGTATCGTTCAAAAAATCTATCGATACATATAATCCAAGGAGGAAAAGAAGAAATGAAAAAAGTAATTGCGATCCTTCTGGTTGCGATGATGGCTCTTTCTCTGGTAGCCTGCGGCGAAAAGCCCGCTCCTACCCCTGATCCTGCGCCTGCCGCTTCCACCTACAAGACCGGTCTTGGTATGGTTACTTCCATGAGTGGTACCGATGCCGAGGATGAAGATCCCGCCAAGACTCAGGCTGATGTTACCGTCTGCGAAGCTACCTTCGATCAGGACGGCAAAATCGTTGCCATCTCCTTTGATGTTGTACAGGCAAAGGCCACCGTTGATGCTGACGGCGTTGTTACTGTTGCCGAGGATGTCAAGACCAAGCGTGAGCTGGGCGATGACTACAACATGAAGAAGTACGCCAATCCTGCAGCTGTCGGTGAGTGGTATGAGCAGGCTGCTGCTCTGGAAGCCTACTGCATCGGCAAGACCGCTGCTGAGGTTGCCGGTATGCCTCTGGGCGAGAACGCTCACGGCTATACCGATGCTCCTGCTGCTGAGGAGCTGAAGAGCACCTGCACCATCTCTGTCACCGCTTTCCTCGAGGCTCTGACCAAGGCTTATGCGAATGCTAAGGACGAAAACTCCACCTATGCCAAGGTCGGTTTGGGCATGGTTACTTCCATGAGCGGCACCGATGCTGAGGACGAGGATCCTGCTAAGACTCAGGCTGATGTTACTGCTGTTGCACTGGCTCTGGATGCTGAGGGCAAGATCGTTGCTATCTCCATCGATGTTGTTCAGGCTAAGGCTACTGTTGCTGAGGGCGTTGTCACCGTTGCCGAGGGCGTTAAGACCAAGCGTGAGCTGGGCGATGATTACAACATGAAGAAGTATGCCAACCCCGCCGCTGTTGGTGAGTGGTATGAAGAGGCTAATGCTTTCGAGGCTTATTGCATCGGTAAGACTCCCGCAGAGGTTGCCGGCATGGAGCTGGGTCCGAACGCTCATGACCATACCGATACTCCTGCTGTAGAGGAGCTGAAGTCCACCTGCACCATGTCCGTCACCGCTTTCCTGCAGGCGATTGAGAAGGCTGCTGCTAACGCCAAATAATTTAGCATAGTCTCCAAAAGCGCTGAAATTTAGAGCTGCACCCCATTTTTTAGACAGTATGGTATGCTGTTTAGGAAATGGGGTGTTATGTTATGCCAAAAGGAATGTCCCGAAATAGAAGTTATACAGCCGATTTCAAGAAGTTGGTGATGGGAATTTCGGGAATTGCTTTAAATTTCTGACACTCAAATTTTAATAATCATGTTTTATTCATTTCTGTGCATAATACTTATTGGTTCAGCAGAACCTAATAAACAATGCACGGAGGAATGAAGATGAAACGTTTTTTTGCAGTCCTACTTTGTTTTGCAATGGTGTGTGCAATGACAGCCTGCAACAACAGTACACCAAATAACGAAAATAATAACAATGGCGGCTCAAGTGAAAACAATAACGGTGTAAACGCCACAAACGATAAGGCATACCGCATGGGTCTGGGCTTGACAGTCGAATCCACCGTCAGCCCTGCAGAGAACGATGACAATGGTAGCGCAAAGGCTGCCGTGACCACTTGCGCTCTGCTGCTGGACAATGAAGGAAAGATCATTTCGGTTACATTCGACTGTATAGAGGCTTCTGCCAACTATAAAACCGGTGGTGATGTAACTTGGGAGAATAACATTAAGAGTAAACGAGAGCTGGGCAGCAATTATGGCGTGAAAAAGTATTCCTCCATCGGAAAAGAGTGGTATGAACAGGTAGACGCGCTGGAGGACTATTGTATTGGAAAAACAGTAAGCGATGTATCGTCTATGCAAATGAAAGAGGTTGATGGAAGACAAGGAGTTCCAGCAGCCGCAGAGTTATCTTCTTCCTGCACCATTTCCTGTACGCAGTTTATTGATGCACTGAAAAAAGCGGAAAAGAATGTAATGTAAAATATCTTTACAGAATTGCATAAAAGCGGTGTGGTCTGGAGGCTGCACCGCTTTCTCTATTTCGCCGCAAAGACCGGTTGACTTCCCTACTCTTTATATTGTGACACACATAGCTGAGCACATTGACAGACCAACATCTTTAAGCTATGATGAATATACAAAATAACCCACCGACCATGGAGGTATCATTATGAGCAGAATCATTACAGTTGGTCGAGAATTTGGTAGTGGCGGTCGTGAAATCGGTCATAGAATTGCAGAAAGTCTGGGGATCGCCTATTACGACCATGAGATCGTTACAGAACTGATCCGCCGAACAAATCTTGCGGAGGAATATATCCGTAGCATTGAAGAAAAAAATCCCATACCCGTTTTTTCTATTACTACAGGGCGTACCTTTCTTTCTGTCAATAATCCATTAGCGGATCAACAGGTTTCTGTTCTGTCCGAGGAAGGGCGTATTATTCAGGAAATGGCAGAAAAGTCAGACTGCGTAATTGTCGGTCGTCGTGCCGATTATATCCTTCGTGATAAAAACCCGTTGCGCTTGTTCATCTATGCCGACATGAACTATAAGATGGAACGCTGCCGTGAGAGAGAAAACTTTGACGAGAAAATTACCGACAAACAGCTTCGAATGAAAATACAAAGCGTTGACAAGGAACGCGCCAAATACTATGAGTTCATGACAGGGCAAAAATGGGGTGATAAAGCAAACTATGATATCTGCCTCAACACTTCATCACTTGGGGTTGAAAACGCCGTACAGAGCATTTTAGTGCTTCTGGGATAGATCACATCGATTCCTTCTCCAGCTCAAAATACAAAAACTATAGTATAATTCATTTACTCCCCAGATTTATACAGTGAGCAGAATCACTGTTTAGGTCCGGGGAGCATGTTTATTATAAAATCCAAAGATCTTTTGTTATACAAAAGCGACCGGCAGTTTTTCTGCCGGTCGGGAAAACTCAATATATTTTCACTCTCTTGCTCATGAAAGCAGCTTGACTGAAATGAACATGATAAGCGCAATTACAATGATAATGGGTAGAAAGGTAAGCAAAGCCGAAATAACCATTGCTGGCAAATCACCTTTTTCCAAATTTTCTTTGGAAAAAGGATTGTCGTCCTCAGGCTTGGTTTGAGATCCATAATTCCTTCCCTCTTCTTCCGGCCGAGAGTCTTTCATCTTTTCAAGGTATTCCCTATTGCGATGATTCATGGTATCCATTGCGCGCTTTTGACGTTCCTTAAAAATCATAGCTTCTCCTAAAATTCCCGCTTAGAGATTATCCTTGAGGATATGATGACACGCTACGAAATGGTTGGGACGGATCTCCTCCATTTCAGGGGTGACCATCTTGCAGATCTCAGTACAATACTTGCAGCGGGTGTGGAACTTACAGCCCTTGGGGGGATTGACAGGGCTGGGAATATCCCCTTCCAAAATAACCAATTCACGATCATCGTCCACATTAGTGGTAGGAATAGCGCCCAACAATGCTTCGGTGTAGGGGTGCAATGGATGATCAAACAGCTCCTGAGACTCAGCCTGCTCCACCATATTGCCCAAATACATTACGCCGATACGGTCGGAAATATACCGTACAACAGATAGGTCATGGGTAATAAACAGATAGGTCAGGTTCTGATGTTCTTTCAGATCGCTGAGCAAATTGATAATCTGCGACTGAATGGAAACGTCCAATGCTGAAACCGCCTCGTCGCAAACAACAAACTTAGGACTGGTCGCAAGACTGCGTGCAATGCCGATTCTCTGACGCTGACCGCCGGAGAACTGGTGAGGATAGCGGTGGAGGAAGTAGGAAGCCAAACCGCATTCTTCCATGATCTCCATGATCGCATCTTGCAGTCTGGAGCTGTTTTTGGTATAAAAACCGTGCGAAACCAAACTTTCACCGATGATTTGACCGACAGACATACGAGGATTCAGCGAAGAGTAAGGATCCTGGAAGATGAGCTGCAGGTCACTGCGCAACTGCCGCATCTCCTCATACTTCAGGCGTGCAAGGTCAATACCGTCATCACGATACCCCTCATACTTCTGGAAGCGCTCGTCGTCCTTATAGGGTTCACGCATCTTGTCAAGCACTTCGTGCTCCGCTGCAATCTCCTTTTCGACCTCAGCAATCTGCGCCTGAATCTCATCTACCTTCTTTTGAGCTGCCTCCGCCTTTGGGGAATCCTCCGAAGACTTATAAAGGATATCAGCCAAATCAACCGAAAACTCTCTCTCCTTGAGATGAAGCTTATGCAATTGTTTGGAGAGCTTATTTATCTTGAGGAACTGCTCCGAAACAGGCGCCAAATCCTCCACTACAATGAAACCACCGATGACATTCGTTATATCCAACAATGCATCATGGGCTCTCTTCTTAGCAGCAGCCAAGTCATTATGATGCTTCAGTTTATCCTCATCACTCATAGCGTCATATTCCGCCTGAAGATGATCCCTTTTTTCTTCCAGCTGAACCAAATGCTTACGGCGCTTATCCAGCGTCTTGATGGTCTCGCGGATATATTCGGGGCACAATTCATCAATGGTGCGACCATAGTACATAGTACGACCATCAGTTTGCGGATAAACCTGCAAAATGGTACGACCAAAAGTAGACTTGCCGCAGCCCGACTCACCTACCAAACCAAAGGTTTCGCCCTCATAAATCTCAAGGTCGATGCCATCGTTGGCTTTAACATACATTCCGCGCTTTTTAAGCGGGAACCACTGTTTCAGATTGCTGATGCGGAGCAAAACTTTTTTATCATTTGACATTTTGTTTTCTCTCCTCCTTGTTCGGGTAATAGCATCTGATGTGGTGTTCTTCGGTCAGATGAGTCATTGGTGGCTCTGCCTCATGGCATTTTTCTGTGGCATACTTGCAGCGGGGAGCAAACTTGCAACCCTTGGGCAGATCCAACGGATGCGGAACTGCTCCCGGAATCGCCTCCAAACGCTGATTGGTCGGCGTATCCAAGCGAGGAATGGAAACCAGAAGTCCTTCTGTATAGGGGTGAGAGACTTCAGTTTTGGGATCAAACAGCATCTTTGCAGGAACACGCTCAACGACCTGACCGCAGTACATAACCGCTACATAGTCTGCCATCTGATTAATAACGCCCAGATCGTGAGTAATGAACAGAATGCTGGTTCCGTTTTCACGTTTCAGATCATTCATAAGGCGCAGAATCTGTGCCTGAATGGTCACGTCCAACGCTGTGGTCGGCTCATCTGCAATCAGCAGTTTAGGACGGCAGGCCAACGCCATTGCAATCATAACACGCTGTCTCATACCGCCGGAAAGCTGATGCGGATATTGTTTTGCAACAATCTCCGGGTTCGGAATCTTTACCTCGCGTAGCAGATCTACAGATTTTGCAGCGGCTTCCTTCTTGGACATGCCTTGGTGAATAATGAACGGCTCCGAAAGCTGCCGCTCGATAGAGAAAACGGGGTTAAGACTGGTCATCGGCTCCTGGAATATGACAGAAATATCATTGCCGCGGATCTTATACATTTCGCTTAGCGGAATCTTGGTAAGATCAACGCCGTTAAAGAGGATCTGACCGCCGGCAATATAGCCGTTGCCGTCCAGCAGGCGCAGGATACTCATTGCAGATACACTCTTGCCGGAGCCGGATTCGCCTACTACGCCAAGGGTTTTTCCCTCTTCTACTGTGTAAGATACATTGTTTACAGCCTTTACTGTGCCGCGTTTAGTATCAAAGAAGGTATACAGGTCGATAATTTCAAGCAGTTTTTTCTCGTTTTCCATAATACACCCTCCTTATCTTTCATTCGACTTCGGATCCAACGCATCGCGCAAACCGTCGCCGATCAAGTTGATGCAAACGCAGGAAAGACCGAAGATAAGACCAACGAACACCCAGTTCCACCAGTAGTTCTGAATAATAACGCTGTTATTGGCATTGGAAAGCATATTACCCCAAGTGGGTGTGGGAGCTGGAATACCAAATCCCAAGTAAGAAAGTGTACTCTCTGTCAGCATGGAGGTACCAAACGACAACGTGATGGAAACCAACACGACGGACATAACATTAGGAATAATGTGCTTAAAGATGATCTTGTTTTCCTTAACGCCGATAGTCTTTGCCGCAGTAACATATTCCATTTCACGCTGGGCAAACATCTGTGCACGCACCTGACGGCAAAGTCCCGGCCACGACAGTAATCCCAAAATAACCATGATAATATACATTCGTTGTTCTACGCTTACCTGAGAGCCAAGCACCGCAGAGAGGATCATGGCAAATGGAATGAACGGCATACTGGAAACGACCTCCGCGATACGCATGATCGCCATATCAAGGAAACCGCCGAAGTAGCCGGCGATGCCGCCCAACAGAATACCGATGATGGTAGAAATAACAACAGACAAAGCACCAATGGTCATGGTCATCTTACCGCCATTTACCAAGCGTGCGAAGATATCACGTCCAAGGTCGTCGGTTCCCAGAAGGAACCCCTTGAGGCCCCAAGTGTGCATCTTACCGTTGGCGTCTATTGCGTAGTTCTGATAATACCCGGTAAAGATATTCTTCACGTCCACAGAGTCATTGGTCAATTCCGTAGGAACATTGATCTGCTTGTAACGGTTGTGACCCCAAGAGGAAGCATTACCGTCCTCCAGAACAGCAGTATAATGATAACGACCGCCTTCAATCTTAACAGGCTTAGCAGTAAATTGCGGAATGGCTCCCTCGCCACGAGTGGTAACACCCCAGGTAAGAACGGTACCGTCATTCTTCAGTGCTGCAACGGAGTTTGCGGTAGCCGCAATGGATACCACGCCGCTCTGTGCACCTGCAGGAATATCGGTTGCCAGCAAGGAGGTTGCCTTATCGCCGGAATAAGCCACAGAACCATCGTCCAGCAAAACAATATAAGCGGTATCTGTCAAAGCAGCGTCCACCACATGCCCATCGTACAGCTCTTTATCCATACCGATATCGGCAAAGTTCGCATTGCCCCAAAGGAGCAGACGGTTGTCATCGGTAAGAGCTGCGGAGAACTGGTGGGAGGCAAATACCTTGGTGATCTTAAAGTTATGGAAACGATTGTTTTCGGAAAGCTCCTGCGGCAGCTTAGTCTGGCCCAAACGGGCGTTGCCCCAGCAGTAAACAGTTCCTTTATCGTCCACAGCCACAATGTGGTCAAAACCGGCAGCGATCTGCGTAATCTTCGCCTTCTGAACCTCCTTAGGAACATCAGCAACGTCGATTACACGGGAAACCTTGGTTTTGCCCCAAACATAAACATTACCGTTCACATCTACACCAGCGGAGAAGTTGGAACCGACCGAAATATCGGCGATGCCCTCATTCTCCAGTTCTTCGGGATAGTCCATCATGGAATATCCGGGGGAAACATTAACCAGCGTGCTGTCCTGCTCGCCCAAATCCAGCACAACAAAACTGGGAGCGATAAAAACAAACAGCATGATGAGAATCAGCAGTACAAGAGAGATAACAGCCAGCGGCTTGGAGAAGAAGCTCTTTGCCACCATACGGGCAGGGCTTTGCAGCGCTTCCTCTGCGTAAATGTCCATTTCCTTGTTCGGGAAAAACAGGCGGGAGAACCAGCGGCCCAGTGTCCCCTTCTTCTCTCCGGAGCCTGCCTTCTTATTTTCTTTACTCATATTCAGCAGCCTCCTTCCTTACTTGTTTACACGAACGCGGGGATCAACCAGACCATAGCTGAGGTCAGTAAGCAGTACGCCCACCAAACTCACCACGGTATAGAACATCTGCATGGCAAGCACCAACTCATAGTCGGTGTTATTCAGTGCCTGCCAGTACAGTCGACCGGTGCCGTTCAAAGCAAAGGTCGTCTCAATAACCAGCGATCCACCGGTGAAAACCGAGATGATCCACCCCATGATGGAGGTGGAAACCGGCAGCAGCGCATTGCGCCATGCATGGCTGTAAATAACCACCTTTTCCTTCAGACCTTTTGCCCGTGCGGTACGGATATAATCCTGAGTCAGGGTGTCGATCATTGCCGCACGAACGGTACGGGTCATACCTGCCAAACCAATAAAGACCAGTACCAGTATTGGCAGTGCCATATAATACATTCTATCAGCGAATTCGGTAAATCCGGTGTAGGTGGAGCCGGGGGTCTTGGCACCGCCTACCGGGAATATTTGCAGCTTAACGGCAAACAGGTAGATGAATACAATACCGACCAGATAACTGGGCAAGCTATACCCTACTACCGTTACCGCCTGGATCGCACTATCGGAAGCCTTCCGGCGATGAACAGCGCAATAAATCCCCAAAGGAATGGTAATGGCAAGGGTAAGAATGGTGCTGAACAGGTTTAGCAGGATCGTATTGACCATCGGCGCTTTTATGACTTCGATGACCGGACGCTTATACAAGGTGGAATCACCAAACTGCCCCTGTAACAAACCGTTGAGTGTCCCGCCCATATCCGGAATCAAACCCATCCAGCGGGCGTAGCGAACGATCAGCGGATCATCTAATCCCAATTCGGCTCGTTTTTCCAGATACTGA
>ULXM01026044.1_pt1 | contig 18119 bp, 14 predicted proteins | sample 1961271 | NCBI WGS metagenome assembly ULXM01 (sample SAMEA4835838, study PRJEB28245) | human gut metagenome | biome: gut microbiome; material: fecal sample | place: Denmark | collected 2008 | reverse complement strand
CCCCAATTAGGCAGACAAATTGCAGTTTATTCTTGTTTCGTTATGGAGGTTTTTTGTTTTGTATATATACAACAAGTCCGTCCTACGTAACGCGTTACGTAAGACGGACGTACTTATTATTGCTGCTGTTGTTCGGGAGCCTCGTCGATGAGGTCCATGAACTGGTCGAGCTTAGGCGTAATGATGATTTGTGTGCGGCGGTTGCGTTGTTTGCCCACGGCTGAGTTGTTAGAAGCCACGGGGTTGTATTCGCCACGGCCAGCAGCGCTCAAGCGTTTGGGGTCAACACCATACTGCGTCTGCAGAGCCTGTACGACAGATGAGGCACGAAGGGCAGAGAGGTCCCAGTTGTTGCGAATGTTCTTCTGTGAGATAGGCACATTGTCGGTGTTACCCTCTACCAATACGTCATAGTCCTTATAGTCGGTAATAATCTTGGCAATCTTAGAAAGCGTTTCGCCAGCACGGTCGCCAATCTCGTAGCTACCACTCTTGTAGAGCATGTTGTCGGCCAATGAGATGTAAACTACGCCTTTGAGTACTTGAACGTCAACGTCGTTCATCTCTTGCTTAGAGAGCGAACGTGTGAGTTTGTTAGTCAAAGCTTGGTTCAGCGAGTCACTCTTCGTCTTAGCGTCTACCAATTGCTTGATAAACTTATTCGAAGCATTGATTTCGTCCACCAACTTCGAGATGTTGACATTGCCTTGCTGTACGTTGCTTTGGTACGATGACTGCAACTTGTTATAAGCCTCCTTCATCTCCTTATTGCGTTCTTGCTCTTCCTTGAGGCGAGCGGCCAAGCTTTTAGAGTCAGAGGTATATTCGGCAATGCGCACTTGAGCGTCGTTATAGTCCTTTTGCAGTGTAGCGTGTTCGGTTTTAAGCTGATCGTAAGATGTTTGCACCTCAGCAAGTTTTTTCTTGCTAACGCAGCTTGTCATCAGCAACAAGGCTACCAATGGTGCGAATAGTTTTAAGTGTTTCATATCGGTTTTTGTTGTTGAGTTGTTATGATTTGGGGCGAAAGTTAGGCATTTTGTTTGACGCAACAAATTATTTAGTGTTTTTTTCGAAAATCATGCTAATGATTGGAACGTTTGTTTTTTAGATTTTATTATCAGTATGCGGATTCTTTATGAGTAAAGGCTTATAAAATAAGTTTCTTATACGCAATTATCTTTTCCTTAAATGTTAAAAAGGGACTACGTAATGCCGTTTTCTTTGAAGTGTTTCTTGTTTATGAAACATTGTAATTATCTTTGTATGCAAAAAAGAGAATGTATGGCACAAAATATATTTCGACTTGTCTTGACAGACGAGGCACAAAACTTCATTGAGAGTTTACCCGAAGCGGTATCCTACAAGATTTATTACAACATCAAGCGTGTTGCAGGTGGTGAACGCAACAAGGAACTTTTTAAGAAGTTGGAGAATTCGGAAATATGGGAGTTTCGTACATTATACAATAAAACGGCTTATCGCTTATTCGCCTTTTGGGATAAAGACAAAGAGACGTTGGTGATTGCCACTCACGGCATCATTAAGAAAACCCAGAAGACACCAAGTAAGGAAATTGCGAAAGCAGAAGCAATTAGAAAAGAATATTTCAAAAACAAATGATTATGGCACAAATGAATCTTACTCCATTAGACGATGTGCTTGACAAGCATTTCGGCAAAGTTGGCACTCCAAAACGTGATGCTTTTGAAAGTGATGTGGATGAAGCATTGCATGCTTATAGATTGGGTGAAGCCATCAAGAAAGCTCGCTTAGAACAGAACTTGACGCAAGAGCAACTTGGCGAGCTTATAGGAGTGAAAAGAGCGCAGATTTCTCGATTGGAAAGAGGTTATAGCATAACCATTCCAACTATGAGAAGAGTGTTCAAGGCATTGGGGGTAGTAACTGCAACTATTGACTTGGGAATTGCAGGGAAAGTCGCATTGTGGTAATTTTTATGGTTCTTCCGTTAAATGCATACATAGAATGAGGACTTGTGTGTACAAAAGTTCTATTCTGCTATTTTCTGCATTTTTAGATGTTATTTTTTTTTCGAAAAAAGCCCCTCTCCTTATCCTCATCAATGAGGGAAAAGGAGAGGGGCTATATATGTTTTAGAACAGTTTGGGTTGTCAAATTGCAGTTTATTAAACCGATTTTACCCAAACAATACGTTAAGCGTTCTACTCTTTCGCTCCGTTGTTAATCCAGTCTTTAATCATTTGCAATTCGGGCTGCTTGGTAATCATGATTTTAGAGTGGTCGTGCTTCCATGCAGTGCTGATGTCGGTAGCGAGTGTTTCGTAGAGGATGCTATTGTCGGCATCAGAGGGAAGAACGCGAAGTTTAGAAGGGTCTTTGTGAGAGGTGACGTTTACCATATCAGCATAGCTATGGCCTTCGGTGAGGTTGAGCGAGGCAGCCCAAGCGTTGCCACTGTGGCAGTTGGCGCACTCCTTGTTGAGTACGGCCGATTGTATGGCAGCATACATGCCCACGTTGAGTGACCCCGCGTTGATACGAATGGTGTCAGAGGTGGTGGGAGCATCGGCCGAATAGAAAGTGATGATGCGACGACGCAGAGAGTTGGTGACGCAGACCTCAATGGTCTTCACTTCGTCGGGAATGCCGACCAACTTCATTGATACGTGGCCGTTGGCATCGGGTTGCACGTTACGTGTAATGCTGGCATACTGATTGTCTGCACTAAAGCCCGCGATGGCCACTGTATAGTTGCTGGGCCAAGAACTGACACCATCGATGTCCATCTCGACCTTTGCCACACGGCCACTCTCAGTGGGTACGTACTCCTTTTCATAAATGCGTCCGTCGTCACAGGCCGTGCAAAGCAACAATAGGAATAGTAGAGAACTTATGATTGATTTCATTCTTTCTGCTTTTGGGGAACGAGTTTTTTGTTGACAAGTTAACGGGTAAGTTACTTTATTTAAGGGTGGTTCTAAAAATTCTGTTTTTAGAGTTCTGCTATTCTGAAATGTGATTTGTACGCTCTCGAAAGTGTCTTTTTGAAAGTTTGTTCGGTCACATAGCCCGCTATGCTCCCTCACAAACTTTCAAAAATACACTTCCGATAGCGCACAAATCCCTATTTCAGAATTATTAGAACCACCCTTAACTCGTTAGCTAAAAAGATAAACTTACTCGTCAACTTGTTAACTCGTCAACTAATTTAGAAACAATACTGCAACTGAACGGTGGCAGAGTGGGTAGCGAGGCCGAGGTTGTCGTTGTCGCGGTCGAGCTGCGTATCGTGTCCTTTACGACCAGTGTACTGATACATAGCTTGCAACTTGAGGTTACACCCCTTGAAGAAGTAGTTAACACCAACGGCAGGCATGTTTAAGAATCCGTCCTTGCTCGTACTGTTGCGGTTCATAAAGTCGTAGCGAGCAGCTACTTGAACGCGTGGAGCAACGAAATAACCAGCTTGTACGTAACCACCGAGGTAGTTGTAGTGTTCGTCAATTTTCTGACGCTTGGTGAAACCAACATTCATCCAATACATTTCACCAGCCAAATACAAGCGGTTGTAAATCATCGCAAACTCAGCACCTACACGTGAATCGTTTGTACTCTCGTTCTCGCTCTCCACGTTCATAGAACCTGAAAGGCCAATCAACATCTTCTTTTCGTGTAAGAGGTTGGGATTGCCCTGCGTTGAAGGCATAGTGCCCCAAGGCATATAAGTGAGGCGGCCTGCATAGAGTAGAGAGGGAATGTGCCAATCGTCGCTCAACGTCTTGTTGGCTACGTTTACGCCCGATCCTGTACCATTAAAAAGACCTACTTCATAGCCAAACTTATTGTTGACCACACCGTGCAGTTCAATGCCGAGGTCGAAGCCAGTGCTCATTGAGGGCGTTACGGCATTCAGCACGTAGGGCATGATAACGGCCGTGGTGAGTGAAGTGGGGAGTTGGGGAAAGAGTGTTTCGCCCAATGTGGTGAGGTAAGCGTGAGAGAATGGTGTCTTAAACTTACCCACGCGTAGTTGGACGGGATTGTTGAACTTTACATCGAACCATGCTTGCTGTAGCAAGTTGCCGCCCGACTTAGCAGCGTTGATAGACAAGTTGAAGCTTACTTTATTAAAGGCGCGCCCCGTAAAGCCGAGAATGGCATTAGGAATGGCGAAACCTGAGTTTGCGACATTGTCTTGGTTATAAGCTTTGTCAAGGCCTTCGTCGTCGTACCAATTGAAGTTGCCACTGGTCTGTACCAACATATAGGGCTTAAAGATGAAGTCGCCCTTCTTGGTCTGAATGGTGAATCCCTTGCTACCAGCGAGCGAAACGACACCATTGTCAGTATCGAGGTCGACGGGAGCATATTTAATGCGATGTTCGTCAGCACGATGTTTGTGCGGACGTTGTGCAGTTTCTACGTTTGCTGAGTCAGCGTCAGTGGTGTTTACGTTCTCAGCGTTTATGGTAAGTGTGCTTGCTGCAACGAAGGCTGCAAGGCTTAATATTGTTTTGTTCATTTCCTTTTTTTTTTAGGTTGACGAGTTGACAAGTAGACGAGTTAACGAGCAAGTTAGTTTTTAGTTGATGAGTTATATAAGGTAACTTACCTATTAACTCGTCAACTCGTTAACTTGTCAACTCAAAGAGTTCTACAGAGATTCCAAGAATTTAATAAGTGCGTCGCGGTCTTTCTTTTGCATCTTCTTAAAGATGTTCTTTGAAGCCTCGCCTTCACCGCCGTGCCACATGATAGCCTCGATGAAGTTGCGTGCACGACCGTCGTGCATAAAGCAAGTGTGGCCGTCAACTTTCTGTTGCAAACCAACGCCCCAAAGAGGAGTGGTGCGCCATTCGTTGCCGCGTGCCAAACCGCTGCAATAGTTGTCGTTGAGGCCAACGCCCATAATTTCAGACCCCATGTCGTGTAACAAGTAGTCAGAGTAGGGGTGAATGGTCAAACCGCCCAACCAAGGGAGGTGTGTGCCATTGAGTAGGGTAGACCCGCGCTTCTTAGTATGCAATGTAGTGACGTGGCAGAGTTGACATTTCGCTTTGTAGAAGTTCTGCTCGCCAATGCTCACCATTTCGCGTTCGGTAATCAGCTTATCGCCATACTGTACCATTTGCGTAGTCGAACCCAAGCGGCGAGCTGGTACGCCGAGGCATTGCATATAAAGGTCGACATTTTCCATAGCTTCCGTCGAAACGTCGAGTCGATTAGAATAAACAAGGCCCATCATGCTGCCGTACTTCTGCTGCGTCTGTCCCTCGCAAATCTCTTCTGGGAAACGGCTATTCGTAGCACCCATATCGCTTGAGAAACCGAGTTCAACGGTGAGGTCGAGGTGTTGTGCTTTGTTGCCCGAAAGGCCTACACCCGTAACGCCCTTTTCGGTAATGTAGTTGCAGCGACCGCTAATGCCATATTCAGGGTAGTTGCTCTTAGCTGCCAAAGCTTCTATCTCGGTGGGGTCGAGCGCCATCATTAGTCCCATGCCCACGTGGCGGAGCGGTTGGCGAACTGAGATGATTAAGTCCTCAGGTTTAACAGCATCGGCAATAGGTTTGCCGTAATTCTTCATACCATTGGTATACCACTCCGCAATGCGGTATTCAGGATAAGCCAATTCGTAAGTCTCGCCATCGGGGAAGGCGAACTGCTGCTTGTGCCATTTCACCTGCAATTTGCCCTCAGGCTTCATCTCATACTCCTTGCCGTCTTTGCCCACGTAAGTGCCTTGAATGCATTGGTCGTGAAGCACGCGGCCATAGTCGGGGAAGAAGGAACCATTCTTGCGTGTGATGTAAATCAAGCCAGCGGTAAAGCCCGTGCCGCCTGACACGGTGCAGAAGCCGTCTTTGTCGGCCTTGCTTTCATCATAGTTGGCCCATATGGCGGGTTTGGTGCGACCTGTAGTCATGTGGCAACTCTTGCACGAGAAGCCTGCGTAGAGCGGACCAAGGCCACCCGCTTCTGGATCGGTGCCGCTTGGTGCGGCATTGTCGTAAAGTTTATTGCCCGAATTAAATCGAGCCAAGTATTTGCCGCTCACCCAATTGGCCTCAACGTCATAGGCCGTTGATGAGTTCAGGAAGATAGTAGAGATGTCGGCCGAGAGGGCATAGCCTTCGGGCACGGTGATGTCCGTCACCGTTATGCCTTCATCGTCACTACAAGCCGTGAGAGCGAGCATTGCAGCACCTACTATCCAACTATGTTTTAGTAAACTGTGAGTCATTGTTATTTTCTTTGTTGATAAGTTGACGCGTTGACAAGTTAACGGGTAAGTTACTCATTTCGTCAACTTTTTTTAAACGCACATAGGGAGTGAAGCGAAAACGTGGTGTTTTTCACTTCACTCCGATGTGGAAGGATGAGTTTAATAAGTTTAATGAGTTTAATAAGTTTAATGAGATTAGCGAGTAGGAAGTTTAGAGTCGTAGCCTATTCAACTTATTAAACTAAATAAACTCATTAAACTCATTAAATTTACTTTTTAGACACGGTGCGGGGGTTGCCATCCTTGAAGATTAGGAACTCCAATGTGTGGAAGCCGCGAACGTTTTGTGCAGACTCAACCTTTGCATCATCGTCACCGGGAGCCCAGTCAAGGTCGCTCCACTTCTTAGACTTCATGATTTGCATGATACCATTCTGGTCGAGAGGCCAAGAGTCCATGTTGGGGTCGAGACCCAACTCGTCAACAGGACCAAAGAGGAAGGCTTCGCTCGTTTCCCATGGTTCACGAGCTTCCATCCATGCAGTGCAGCAAGCTTCGAAACCAGCGTTAGAAGGATTAGCGGCAAAAGCGTCAACAGCAGCCTTGAGCGCGTTGTTTCTCGTAACGAGGTCGCGGTAAGTAGGAACGACTACGTTGTCAACAAAGTTGTTGATGATAGCATTCTTTGTAGCTTCGGGCAATTTGATAGCCTCTGTCTTCAAGTTGGTAGCGTCACCCGTAACTTTACCATCTTCAGTTTCAATCTCGCCGAGCACCTTTTGCAATTTCTCGCAAGCAGTCATAGCGTTTTGTGCTTCAACGCTGCCGATGTGGTTGCGGAAGGGCTGAGTGATAGCTTGGATTGCATTCTCAGCATCAGTGATGTACTGGCGCACCTTTGTGTCTATAGCAGTACCTTCGAGTGCCTTAGCCAAAGAGTTCTCAGCAATCTGTCCGTCGCGAGTACCATAGTAAGCGTTGCGAATAGACTTAATGTTGTTGGTATAGTCGTCACGAGAGTGCCAGCTATACCAAGACTCTACAGCGTAGAGGGCTTGCGTCTTTTGGCCAGCTACCCACTTAGCATAAGGGTCGCCAATCTTAGAAGAACCAACCTCGTTGGCAATTTCGCCCATCTTCTCTACCATTTCTTGAATGGCTTGGTCAACGTTACCATAGCCAGAAGCATTGTCGTGAGCCTTGAAGAGTTCTGCGTAAGACTTGTCGTTCTTACCATACTTCTCTGTCCAGTTGGTATAGAGCTTTTGAGCATCAGCCGTGAGAAGGCGAGCTGTATTCATCATGTAGTTGCCCCACGCGTCAGCATTTTCTGAGGTGTAATCAACTGTAGCAGGGTCGTCTTTCTTACCAGGATTGGGTTCGTCATTGTTCTCGCTACATGACACTGATGTAAAGATTGTAGCAGCCAAACCCAAAATGGCTGCGAAAAAGTACTTTTTGTTCATTGTATTGTGTTGTTTGATTAGTTTAATGAGTTTAAAGAGTTTAATGAGTTTAATGAGAACCATATACTCATTTGCACATTTGCACATTTACTCATTAGCACATTAGCACATTTACTCATTTGCACGCTCGAAAAGCGTTAGCGTTTCGTAAACCATCCTACGTAAGCTACGCCGATAGAGAACTCGTTTTCGCTATTGTATTTACCCTTGCCAAATAGCTTGCTTGTGGCAAATTGGCGAGTAGAGTAGTCGGCCTTGATGACGAGGTTAGGCAGTGCGTACCAGTTAAGACCAGCGGTCCACTTGCGCGTTTCGGTGCGGCGGTCTTCGGTATAAAGGCCCGCACACTTCTTCTGTGGATTGTAATAGTCGAAGCGAGCGAAGGGGTAGAGTACGGGACAACGCGTACCAGCAAAGATGCCAGCTAAGTTGAGGCCCACTTCAGCACCATAGCTAACGACCTTGTGAGCCACAGGTACTACACGCGTGTAGAGAGATTGGTTAGAAAGTTTCGTATTAACGGCGCTTACCTTGTCTGCATTCGTTAAGTTGCCCCACATGAAGTTGGCGCGAGCCGTAACGATAGCGTTCTTATATTGAGCATCGACCGTATAAATGCGCAATGGAGCGCGGAAGTTATACTCGGTCAACTTATCAGAGTTGGCAGTCGTGTTGGCGCAATAGTAGAACGAAGCCCCTACGCGCAAGCCTGGTACACCATTATAATTGAGGCGGAAGGTATAAGCCGGTGAAGTGAAGTTATCCTCTTCGAAGATACCTTGCTTGCCACCTTGTACCCAATTGTTACGATCAAAACCGCAAGCATTCAGTCCGGTAGTAATCAAGGCTTGGTAGTCAAAGTTGGCATAGTCTTGGCCAAACGTACCGAAGATCTCAAGACCCGTTTCGTGCCACGTTGAAGGGATAATGGTCGTTTCGCCCTCAGGACGTGTAGTGCCAAAGAAGTTAATCGGTTCGTGGTGAGAGTTTGTCAAGCCGATAGGCAGGATGAGGTGACCAGCACGCACATTGAAGGAGGGGTGAATGAGGCGCGTAATGTGGAACTGCTCAAGTGCTACTTCACCGCCCTTTTCAACCTCTGTTTCGTATTCACCATTTTCAGAGTTTTCAATCTCGTAGGCTGTGCCTACACCGCCTGATTCAAATTCGATCTCAGCACCGAGAATCCACTTCGGTGTGAACTTATAATCAAGGGCGAGTACAAAGCGAGGAATAGAAATCGTGTTGCGGTGGTCGCGTTTGTTGCCGTCGTTGCCGCCATAGAAGCGGTTGATGCCGTAGTCCTTAAAGGCTGCTACCATTTCGCCATAACCACCGAAGCGAAACTTTTGATAGTCCTCATCAGCACTGACTTGGCGTAGCTTCTTCGTGTTGCTTTTAGTTTGAGTCTTGCTCACGGTGTTAACACTGTCAGCCTTTACCTCCGTTTCCACTTCCGTGGCAGAGAGGTTAGCAGCAACGAGTGCGCTAAGGGTGAGCGTTGCAATCTTTGCGTTCATTCTTTATTCTTTATATATTGTATAGTTTCAAATCAATTCTAAAGAAAAAGCAGAGTGGCAAGCCGTGCAAATAGAGGTGTGAATAAAGAATGAATGATGCAAGGTGTGAGAAGCTTGGCAGCCGAACCTGCTGTGTGAGTCATTATTCTTTTTACTAATCTCCTTAAAGTTGTTGTGCGACGAGATGGTTTCAAAAAAACGCGATGTCTCACTTCGAGCCTTTCGGTCTGTGCACTGTCCCCACATCCTTTTTGCCGCTTGCCAACTCTGTTTTATTTTTTATCTGTTTCCTTCGTCTTTTTCGTTTTCTTCGTCTTTTTAGCTTTCTTTTGCTTCTTCTCAGACTTAGATACTTTCTCTTTCTTCGCAGGGCGATTGGGAGGTGTGGCGCATGTCATGCCGTCAATGTGTGGCTCTGCCGAAAGTTCAGTGTTGGCAGTGGTTGAGGCTACTCCTATTATAAGAAGTAAGGTAGCACCTAAAGCCAACTTTAATGCTAAATGTTTCATTGCATTAATTATTAAATTTTTCGAGTGCAAAGTTACGGAGTGTGAAAGGGGGGTACAATCACCCGCTTTTAGCAAAAAAAGTGGGTATAGGGTGAAGTGTTTTTCGTTCATTCTACCCCATTAAAACATAAAATACCCAAAAGTGGGTACATAAGCATTTTGACGGAATGTTTAAATTTGCAGGCGTGAAAAGTAACAGAGCTAACAAGTAGACAAGTTAATGAGTAAGAATTTCAATCAATTTTTAAGGTAATTTGTCTGTTAACTTGTTAACTCGTCAAAAAAGAAACGAACGTCAAAAAAAACGATGGTATACAATAGCACCTATAATTATAAGGAAACCGATCACATGTGTGATGTGATTTGCAACGAACCGTCTTTGCTGCAAATGATATCGCGTTTTGGTATTCCCCTTGGCGTGGGCGATCAGACCGTGCGACAGGTGTGTGAAGCACACGGCGTTGATACGGCCACCTTTTTATCAGTGGCCAATTTTATTCATCGAGGAGCACGTGGGGCGGCCGATAGCATCGACCAAGTGTCGGTAAAAAGTTTGACAAATTATCTAAAGCAAGCGCACACTTACTTTCTTGACTTTCAGTTGCCAGCCATACGCCGTAAACTACTTGAAGCACTCGATTGCTCGCAGCCGGGCGAGGTGTCGTATCTCATCTTAAAGTTCTATGACGACTATATGGGCGAGGTGCGCAAACACATGCAACATGAAAATCGCAAAGTGTTTGGCTACGTAGACCAACTCTTGCAAGGTCGCCGCACGGGAGAATATAGTATCTCGCAGTTCGCGCGCGGTCACAATAGCATTGACGTTAAATTGCAAGAGCTCAAAAATATTATTATAAAGTATTATGCTCCTACCGAGCAGGCCGAATTGTTGAACAACGTATTGTACGACATCTTTACCTGTGAGACCGACCTTCGCATTCACTGTCAAGTAGAGGACGACATCTTCGTCCCAGCGGTTGAAATACTTGAAAAGAAAGTCGGTGTGCAAGAAGCTCCTGTCGCAGAGGCAGACGACAAGCGCCCCGAAGATACCCTCTCAGAGCGTGAGCGTGAGATTGTACACTGTGTAGTATGTGGCTTGGCCAACAAACAGATAGCCGACCAACTCTGCATCTCGCTCAACACCGTACTTACGCATCGCAAAAACATCGCACGCAAACTCAACATTCATTCTGTTGCAGGGCTCACCATTTATGCTATTGTCAACAAAATCGTCAATATTGACGAATTGCAGAAGTAGCTGTTTACGTCTCCCTATAATGTATTGTGTGGGTAAACTGTCTAATTGGGGGGCGGGTTTTTAACCCGCGGTAGCAGCATGCCTTGAATATATACTTATAGTCGCTTAGCGCGAGAACATACATAACATACAATTTAACATACTTATTTTTTACATATTACTCAATTTTTGCCTTGGCACAAATTGAGTATAGTATGTATATAGGTATGTAAAATTGTATGTTATGTATGTTCTCGCGCTAAGCGACTATAAGTAGATGTTCAAAACCTGCTGCTGCCGCGGGTTGAAAACCCGCCCCCCAATTAGGCAGTTTACCCACACAATTCGTTATAGAGCCTGTAATTTATCGTTGAGCGGATTTGCTTATCACCCATGTCGTAATGACAGAGCAGAGGGCGAAGGCTAAACCTGTAGCGCAGACGCCAAGCCACCCCATACGCTCCCAAGCAACGCCAGCACAGAAGGTGCCAATACTACCTCCTATAAATAGTGTAGTCATGAATATGGTATTGGCGCGATTGGTAGCATCGGGCACTTCTTTCAGACAACCGCTCTGATTGCTTAGTTGCAAACATTGAGCACCAATGTCTACTAATATGATGGCAAGGATTAACCCAATATAAGTGTCGCTTAGGAAATAGGCTACAAGCCATGCAATGATTTGCAAGAGATGACCCAAGGATGAAATCTTGTCAATGCCATACCGTGGAATGTATTTCCCTACGCCACTGGCCGCCATGGCTCCCGCTACGCCACAAAGCCCCAACATTCCTACCTTATCGCTACCGGCATGAAAAGGCGCATCTGCTAAGTGGAATGCCATACATGACCATATAGACATCATACTGCCGAAGCCGAACGCTGCTCGAAGAGAGTAACTTCTCATGCGAGGGTGGGCGACATATATCTTGCCTATCGTGGCGATAAGAGAATGATAGCTGCCCTTAAAGGAAGACTGCATTACAGGCATCATGCGCAAACTGACCAACAAGGATAGCAACATAATGAATGCCACTAAGCCAAACATCAAGCGCCAACCTAACCAGCCACCTAAGTATCCTCCGATTACACGTGCTGCTAATATGCCCGTGAGCAAGCCTGATAGGACAAAGCCCATGTTGCGGGATTTATGTTCGGGACGGGAGAACTGACCTGCCATCGGCACAAAGATCTGAGGCACCACAGAGCAAGCACCTATGATAATTGATGCGCCCCATACCAACCAAACGTTAGAGGCCAAAGCTATGACCAAAGCCATAAGCATGGCAATCGTCATGCAGGTGGTCACAATCTTGCGGCGAGAGCACTTGTCTGCCATTGGCACTATCAGCAGCAACCCCAAGGCATACCCTATCTGTGTAATCACTGTAATGAAATTGGCCTCCACCTCATTGATGCGAAGTGAGGCACGCATCTCCTCCAATAGGGGTTGGTTATAATATAAGTTGGCTACCGTCAGACCGCTAACGATTGACATCATTAATAGGATGTTTCTTGGAATCCCCTCATTCTCTTTCAGTTTTATCATAAATCCTTTCAAAAAAATAAATACAAAAATACGAATTATTCTTCGGCATAAGCGCTTATATGCGATAGATTTCTATACGTTCCCTCAATGAGGTTATTTAAGTTTTCTCTAAAAAAGGATTATGAGTATCCTAAGTAACATACTTTTTTATCTCGTGGGCATGTGGTTGCAAAAACTCATCTTAATTTCTAAAATAAGCGGCAGTTTGTAACCCCTCTAACTGTTGTATATATCTCAGCTCTGTAACGAATCGTGTGGGTATACTGCAATTTGTCATAAAAACAATTTATTGTATCCATGACTTCAAAGACAATAGTTTTTGAGGAAATGAGCTAACCGCTACCCACACGATTCAACATAGCCCCTATATCTCTTTATGTATTCATCTTTTTTGTAGCATGCCAATAACCACAAAACTGTGCTCTTTAATATATATTCTAAAAAAAATTAAACAAAAAATCATAATAACTTGCACGTATGAAAAGTAGACTTTAAATTTGCGCCACAAATTACCTATTTTTTACTAATACAAATCTAATATCCTCTTAGCGTATGAAACCTAATTTAACTATCGGTGGTACATGCACTCCGATATGGTTTAAGCGTTTGAGAAACGTCTTACCGCTTTCAATGGGTATACTTTTCGCCATGAGCAGCGTTAATGCCGCTTATGCTGCACAACCCAATGAAGTGAGCGAACCTACTTCTATTAATCAGACTAAAGGTATCGTTAGCGGTCGCATTACTGACAATACGGGCGAAGGACTCGTAGGTGTAACCATTGTTGTAAAGGGCACAAAGGTGCGCGCAACAACCGCCCCGAATGGTAACTTCTCAATCAAAGCCAACGCTGGCCAAACGTTGGTGATTTCTTATATTGGCTACAAACGTGTAGAAAAGAAAGTGACGGGTTCAACGATGAATGTTGAACTCGAAGCTATTGACAATACTCTTAATGAAGCCGTAGTAATTGGTTATGGTACGGTGCGCAAGGCCGACTTGGCAGGTTCTGTGGCTGTAATGGACAACAAGAGTTTCAAAGATCAGCCTATCACCCAAGTGAGTGACGCTTTGCAGGGCCGCGTATCAGGTGTACAAGTTATTAGCGATGGTACACCAGGTGGTGACGTAAAGATTCGTATTCGAGGTACCAACTCTATTAATAAGAGCAACGAGCCATTGTACGTTGTTGATGGTATGGTGCGCGAAAATGGCCTTGATGGTTTGAACCCTGAAGACATTCAAAGCCTCCAGATTTTGAAAGATGCTTCTTCTACAGCTATCTATGGTAGCCGTGGTGCCAATGGTGTTGTAATCGTTACCACTAAGACGGGTAAGGCAGGCCAGAGCAACATTACCTTCGATGGTTCATGGGGCTTCTCAAAGGCTGTGAATATGCCCAAGATGATGGGCACGAAGGAGTATGCTGAAGCTTTGGTAAAATATGCAGGTATTAGCCAAAACAAGATGCAAGAATACATTAATGGCACGAACCCTGGCATTCGTTGGGACGACATCCTGTTGCGCAATGGATTTACGCAAAACTATAAGGTTGTATTCGATAAGGGTACAGAAGACTTGCAAGCTTACATCTCAGGTAGCTACATGAAGCACGAGGGCGTTATTAAGACCCAACAATACGAACGTTACTCTGCTAAGGCGAACGTTAAGGCTCACATGAAGTCATGGTTAGACGTTACACTTGATGTGAATGCTTCACGTGGCATTGGCAAAGGGGGCGGTGGTTTTGGTGCCAGCGCTTCTAACCCTCTGTGGATAGCTTACAACTCATCGCCCACAATGGTGATGAAGGACGAGAATGGCTATTATAATACCGATGAGTATGGTACCATTCAAAAGAATGCGTATGGCACGTTGAAGGAGAATAAGAATGAGCACCGTCACGATGTGTTAAATGGTCACATTGACCTTCGATTCAACATTTTGCCTGGTTTGACCTTTACCACCAGCAATGGTATTGACTACTTTAACAACACTTATTACACCATTATGAGTGAAAAAGTGCAAGGTGCAGGGCAAAACAGTATAGAGAATGCAAACAGACAACGTGTCAATTTGCAAAGCACTAATAATATAACCTATACGCACACTTGGAACGAGAAGCATCACTTAACCGCCACTGGGGTTTGGGAAGCCACAAAGAGTAATAGCCGTTATATGAGAATTAAAGGTGAAACTCTCTCAACTGAAAGCGTAGGTTGGTGGAACATTGATGTAGCAAACACGAAAACGGGATACAATGGTTATAGCGACTGGGCACTGCTTTCGGGTGTAGGTCGTGTTATGTATAACTTTGCCGACAAGTATATGCTTACTGGTACGTTCCGTGCCGATGGCTCAAGCCGCTTTACGAACAAAAAGTGGGGCTACTTCCCCTCAATTGCTGCTGCATGGACGGTTTCGCAAGAAGAGTTTATGAAAAATGTGAAGCCTATTAGCAACTTGAAGGTTCGCGTTAGCTATGGTGTGATTGGTAATCAAGACATTGATCCTTATTCAACCCTTGCAACACTTTCATCAACCACTACTTATTATGGTGATAACAAAGCCGTGAATGGCTTTATTGCCACCAATCTTGCTACGCCCGACTTGAAGTGGGAAAAGACAAAGCAATTTGACTTAGGTGTAGACCTCGGCTTCTTCGAAAATCGTTTGACCTTGAGCGTTGACTACTTTAATAAACACACTGAGGATGCATTGCTTTGGACAAACCTGCCTAACTATTTAGGTGGTACTCGCTATATGATTAATGCAGGTAAGGTAAAGAATACGGGTGTTGACATTACACTTGGTGCTCGCATTATTCAAAACCGTGATTGGTCATGGACAACCTCACTGAATGGCACTTACCTCAAAAACGAGGTTGTTAAACTAACGGCTGATAAGCCCGCTATCTATGGTAGCAACTTAGGGTCAATCCTTCCTGAAAATGGTGTAACTGTAATTAAAGAGGGCGAAGCTATTGGTTCATTCTATGGTTATAAGTGGGCTGGCATCGATGCAGATGGTTACGATACGTTCTATACCGCTGATGGTAGCATCACACGTAAGCCCGATGCAAGCAAAGATAAGCGAATACTCGGTAAGTCTACTCCTGACTTTACCTTAGGTTGGAACAACACCATTACCTATAAGAATTGGTCGTTGAACGCTTTCTTCAATAGCGCATTTGGTGTACAACGCGCCAACTTGTTGCGTTATGCGATGAACACTAAGTTGGGTAACTCTCGCTTCGTAACCGATGCAGATTACTTCAAGAACATGGGTTCTACGATGGCTAATTTGTCTGTGCCTGATAACGAAACACTCACATTGGGTGCTTCATCTAAGTTTATCGAAAATGCAAGTTACTTCCGTTGCGAAAACGTTACTTTGGGTTACGACTTGCCTAAGAGCGTAGCAAAGATTGCAGATTTCCACTTCAGCTTTAGCGTTCAAAACCTCTTTACCATTACGAAGTACAAAGGTCAGAATCCTGCAGGCTTTAGCTTCCATGGCGATGGCGGTGAGAATAATGCGGGATTGGATATGGGTACTTTCCCAATGCCTCGTACTTTCACACTTGGTGTTCGTATGACATTCTAACCTCCTATTTTGTTGACAAGGTTCTTTTGTTGACGAGTTAACAATTTGACGAGTTGACAGGTAAGCTACCTTATACATATAATAAATATAAAACAAAACCTACCCGTTAACTCCTCAAACTCGTTAACTTGTCAACCCAACAAAAAAATAAAAAAAGACATCCATGAAATACTCAATATTTACTTGCTGCCTGCTTGCGGCTTCACTTACAGCCGTATCGTGCAGCGACTTTCTAACCGAAGACCCTAAGGGAAAACTAACTCCTGAAACGTTCTTCAAAACACAGAGCGACTTGGATCAGAGTGTCGATGCACTCTACTCATTGGTGCAAGACCTACAATGTAACTCTAACTCAATGATTGTAAAATGTCAGGGCGACGATGTTACATCAACCACAGGTACAAACAAGGCTGCTTACCTTTCGGCCGATGCGTTCGAAACCCCTACCGATACAAAAGGTATTAGCCGCACATGGTCGGCCATGTATAGCATTGTGAAGGCTGCTAACTTGATTATTGAAAATGCTTCAAAGGTAAGCACTACGCAAGACGAAATTAATATCGCTCTTGGTCAGGCTTACTATTGGCGCGCTTACGCTTACTTTGAGTTGGTTCGCGTGTTTGGTCCTGTGCCCATCAACCTCAACAACGATGCAAGCAACACCAAAGCATCGCCCAACTCTGTTGAAGAGGTCTACAACCAAATCGTAAAGGACTTAACCGCAGCTGAGCAGTGCAACTTGCCTGCTAAATATACCGTATCAAAGCGTTCAATCGATGGTCAAAACATTTGGGTGTCAGCACAGGCTGTTAAAGCTACATTGGCTGCCGTCTATTTGAATATGGCTGGCTATCCGCTCAACAAAACCGAGAACTATGCCCTTGCAGCTGCTAAGGCCAAGGAAGTAATTGACGGCGTTGAGGCTGGCACTTACGACCAAGCTTTGTTGGCTGATTGGAACAAGGTATATTCGTATGGCATGAACCACCACAACGAGACCATCCTTGGCATTGATTACAACTCTACTCCTGGTGGTTGGTCAAATCAAGACTCTCAGATTTCGAGCTGCCACCAATTTACCACTATTAATGGTGGTTGGGGCGACTTCTTAGCCGAACGCCATTTCTGGAAGAACTTCCCCGATGGCGCGCGTAAGGACGCTGTCTATGCTAAGCAAATCTACGTGAGTGGTAATACTGTTGATTGGTGGGCCACTACTGACGGTGAAGCTTATACTAAAAATGAAGACGGCACGACAAATGCTGTTATTTCTGACTTCCGCCCGATGTTCGTAGGCTTTACGGTTAACGATAATGTTGGTAGCCCTGCAGTTGCTGACTACGACTACACGAAACCCTTCTGGGGTGGTATGTGCGTTAACAAGCGTCACCAACTCATTCGGTACTCTGAAGTACTCTGCTGGTATGCTGAAGCTGCTGCTCGCGCAGGTCAAGACCTCGCTGCTGCAAAGGCTGCCCTCAAGCAAGTACGTGCGCGCGCTTATGCTGACCAAACTAAGGTGGCTGAAGTAGACGCGATGAGTGCTGACCAATTAGCTGAAGCTGCTTATACTGAACACGGCTACGAGGTAGCAGGTAACGTGCTTGGTATGGTAACTCGTCGTGATGATGAGTTCCGCATGAATCGTTTGAAGGAGGCTCACGACTTCCGCGCTGGCGAACAAGATGAGGTGCTCGTACCCGCTGGTACGCTCACTCACTCTGTTGACGCACAAGGCAATCCTTTCACTTATACCTTGAAGGCTGACGTGAAGATGAAGGAGAACATGCCTGTCACTGTAGCATGGAAGAACGCTGAGTCTATCTATCATATGTATCCGCCTACCGAAGTGGAACAAAACCCCAACTTGAAACGATAAACTTCTGATTTTCCATTAAAGCGTTGAATGCGCAGGTGCTCATTGCATTAATAATGAGTGCTTGCGCATTTTTTATGGACGGCCTCCCCCCCCTGACGTGTACTGAAATTGGTTGACAGTTTTAAATGTTAAAACT
>ULXM01050495.1_pt1 | contig 18215 bp, 12 predicted proteins | sample 1961271 | NCBI WGS metagenome assembly ULXM01 (sample SAMEA4835838, study PRJEB28245) | human gut metagenome | biome: gut microbiome; material: fecal sample | place: Denmark | collected 2008 | reverse complement strand
ATCAGTGTCAATCTTACCGGCTGCAACATACCATGTACCGGCAGCATTAGTGAAGAGACCTTTATAGTCCTTGGCAACCTTGCCATCCTTAATATACCACCAGCTTCCGCCCTGTTCAACAACGCCTTCAAATGCTGTATCAACCTTGCCGCCCTTTACATACCAGAAATCAGTCTTATCACTCTTGATGCCTGTTACAGATGTATCAAGCTTGCCATTGATGATGAACCATGTGCCGCCATCATTAGTTACTGTACCAAGATATGTAGTATCAAGCTTGCCATCCTTTACATACCAGAAGTAATCGCTGTTCTTAACAAGACCTGTGTATGTGCTGTCAACCTTACCTGCTCTTACACAGAGCCAGTCATCACCATCTTTGCCAAGACCTGTGAAATCAGTATTAATCTTACCACTTACTACATACCACTTGCCTGAACTGTTTTCAACAAATCCCTTATAATCACTCTGGAGCTTACCGCTTTCAACATACCACCATGCGTCATCGCTCTGTACAAGACCTGTCTTTGAAGTATCTACGGCATCATCAACATAGTAATACCAGCTGCCATCGTCACTCTTAAGAAGGCCATTCTTCTTGTCAGCCGGCTTGGTAGGAGCCTGTGTAGGAGCTTCTGTAGGCTTCTGTGTAGGCTTCTGAGTAGGAGCTTCTGTAGGTTTCTGAGTAGGAGCTTCAGTTGAAGGCTTTGTAGCAGGATTGCTTGGATTCTCAGAAGAGCCCTCTGTTACATAATTAATATAGAACAGATTTATTGAATCGCCCTTTGTAATTGTAATATCCTTAGAACCGCTGATATCTATTGTAGCAATTCCGTCTGAACCGCATGTATACTTAGTTCCGTTAACCTTAACTGCCTTTCCTGAAGCGGCTGTTGAACCACCGAATACAAGAATAAGCTTACCTGATGATGGAGTTGCGAACTTAATACTTGTAGAAGACTCCATCTTAAGGCACTTAGAAAGTGTAAGTCCTGCATAATTAACGGTGCCCTTATTAGCCAGGCTGCCTGTTATTGTATATACTGAACTTGTTGTACCTGATGCAGTAAAGTTATGTACATAACTTCCTGTTGTTGTTCCAGGATTTGTTGAAGGCTTTGTTGTGTCTGTTGAACCTGTAGAACCTGATACTTCAGTCCCGGCTTCAGTAGACTTGGTCTCTGACTCTGAAGGCTTTGTCGGTTTAACAGGAGTTGTGCTTCCGCCACCACCAAGTGGGTTACCGCCTACAGCCACAAGTGATGTCTTATAATTAACTACAAGAGCCTTAAGCTCATCATCAACATGATAGTACTCGTCTGCAGTTACAGTCTGCATAACTCCGTTGCCATCCTTCTGCTGATATGTCTTACCGGAAAAATCATACTTAAAGTCACCACCGTTAACACGTCCCGCTCTTGCAACTACTGCTGCTTTAGCATCTTCAGGTGACTGTGCTGTGTATGAATACATAATTGATGAAGTATCAAAGTTGTTATACGCTGTTCCGCCACTGAGTGTCTTAACCGATGATGGAACCTGCTCGTCAGCTGATGATACCGCATATGCATCAAATTCAGTATTATTATCCTGATATGTTACAAATGCCTTAGCACCTTCAATGTAGTTATTAAATGTCTTAACTATACCGCCGGTCTCACCTGAGAAAGTTCCGCCTGTAACCTTATCAGAACCCTGACCTGAGCTGAGCACCGGATATTTACAATTCCTAAAGTAATTATTCTCAACAAATGCAGATGCACCCATTGTTACACCTACACCATACTTGGCGTTGCCATCAAAGTAATTGTTGTAACTATGTACTGAACAGGTTCTGATACGAGGATGACGTGAATCTGAATGGTCATACCAATTATGATGATATGTAATATAATTAGTCTCCTTCTCAGACTTCATTCCCTGAAGATTACATTTACCGTTATCATAAAAATGATTATATGAATGTGTTATAAAGGTAGATGTCTTTGTATCAAGTGCGCCATCCCCTTTAACCTGATCCGCATCACTTCCTGCATGTCCGTAAAAGAAATCACAGTTATGAACCCATACATGATTATTATTCTGCTGAAGTCCTATATTGTCGCCCTCACCACTGTTGACGTTCATAATTCCAAGATTGCGGACCTCAACATTAGACGAACCCTTAATTCTGATACCCCAGCCATTAGCTGTTGCATCTTCACCGATACCTTCAATAGTAAGACCTGCAAGTACGCCATCTACAAGAAGATCACCCTTGTCAAGTACAGCCGGATCTGTAATATTGCCGATTATACGGATATCAAGAGGTGCTGCATTAGTCTTTGCCTTCTTATATGCTGTAAGAATATTCTGTACACCTGAGCATACTGTTCCGCTGACTGTTGCAGATACCGTATCCTTTGTCTCCTCTGTCACATATACTACAACGGCATTACTCTTAAGAGTTCCGTCTTCATTATATGCACCTGATGCCGTACCATCAACCCATGCAAAGCCGGTTCTGTCATGGCTGTACACGCTGAGCGCTGCAGTGGCTGCAGCTTCAGATGGCTTCTCTGTTCCGCCATACACAGGAACAATCTTAATAACGTAATCGCCTGCTTCAAGACCTACAGCATCTACACGGATATAATCCGGATAAACACGTATAAGCTCATTATCAAGCTTCACATATGCTGAATCAGCCTGTGATGACTTTTTAACATATGCATTGTAACCCTTTGCAGAAAGTCTGTAGTAAATTCTGCATAAGCACCCTCTGCATAGCCGCCAACTTCAGTAAATGAAATCCCTTCTGCGGCAAATGCCTGTGCTGCTCTGAATGTTGGCAATGGAGCAATTGCTAATGCTGCTGCCAGTACAATTCCAACACCTCTTTTGAGCATCTTCCTCATATTTGTTCTCTCCTTCCGTGGATGTCATTGTGCTAATTGCACAATAATCATTCCCAATTTACATCAATCATATCATTAATGTATATTTATTTCAATAGAATTTAAATTTTTTGTGAACAAATTTTTACAAAAAATTGTTACATGATTCATAATATATTGGAAATATGAAAAATCACCCACTCATTAATCCGGGTGGGTGATTTATAATGAAATCGGCTATAACTATCGTATATAAATTACTTTGTCATTGATGACTTTCTGATGCATAATGCCGCACCTGCGAAACACATTGCTGCAAGTGCAAGAACATAAGGAAATGCGTCACCAGTCTTTGGTGATGTTGCTGTTGAAGCATCAGCGGCTGTTGTGCTGCCTGCTGTTGCAGGTGTTACAACAGGAGTTGTAGTATTAGAAGCTATTGTTACAGGTGTATCATCATCGTCATCATCATTATTAGAATTTTCCTTGCCGCTGCAGAGTTTTTATCAGTAAGATTCTGAGAATCGTCAGATTCATCAGGATCTTCATTAATGTCAATTTCTTCTAACATTAGCTCTTCTAATTCATTTGTATTGTTATCTTTCTCTTCCATTAAGCAATACCCCCTGTACAAGAAAACGTCTGGTATCATTGCTGGTGCACGTTGACAGTGTGACTATCCTGTCAGATGAATCTATATTGAGTGAATTATCAATATTGTTACCCATACCTCTGATTGCAAGAACAGACTCAAGATAGTCTGCGAATTTTTCGTCAGATGTAATATCCAGACCTTTCAAGAGATGTATGTCGCTGTAGGTATATGCAGCGAATATCTCGTAAACATAAGTACCTTTTTCAGTGTATATATAAATATATCTGTTTGTGTCAAAAAAATCTTTATCTGCATATCTGTGCAATGTTGCAAACATACTTCCGTTGCGCATATTATGTCCGTAAAGAACCGTGTTCCTGTCATCAAATGATTTACCATTAAGAAGTTCAGAATAGATGCAGCCCGGAAGTCCTGCACTGCCGTCAATATTGTGCTCTAGATAGAAAGTATCATCTGTAGGATGTTGAAGTACCGGATAATCTACTGACGTTCCGGGAATATAAATCCATGCATATATATCAGGATTGGTTTTCTGAAGTTCGTTAAAGTTAAGATTTTTTTGGGGAATATCAACATTGGCTGTTGGAAATATCGAAGGCACAGACTGTGGTTCAGATGCAGCTACAGATGCGGAATTCTGAAGATTTGTCATATCATTGGACAGATCTGCTTTTTTGAATGATGTCACCAGAAAAATAATACAGCATATCAGACCGGCCACACACAGGGCTACGCCTGCAATAAGCGGGGCTCTTTTTGTAGATTTAGTAATTTTTCCCATATGTACTCCCTCATATCAATTTGAATATCAATATAATTTAAAACCATATAAATAATACACCCCACACAACTATATTACAAGTATATAAGTGGAGTGTATTACGAAAAATACATTATTTACAAGTCACACAATTCTTTTAAACTTCTTTTCCAGCTCATATTTTGACATAGATATAAGCGTAGGACGTCCATGAGGGCAATTATACGGATTATCGGCGTTCATTAATTCCTCTACAAGGTTCTGCGCCTCTGCAAAAGACATCCTCATGTTACCTTTAACTGCTGCCTTGCAGGACATTGAAGCAACACGCTGTGTTATAAGCTCAGGCTTTGATGAAGCACCGCCCTCCTCCATTAATGAATCGATGATATCCATAAGAAGCTCACGGTCATCAAGTGAAGGCAGAGTAGCCGGCATTCCTGTAACCTTATATTCATTGCCTCCGAAGCTTTCAATCTCAAAGCCCAGCCTCGTGAAAATATCAATATTCTGTGAAACTACTTCCTTTTCGCGCATATTAAGGCTGAGAATAACAGGAGGAGCAATTATCTGCGTATCTATGCTGCCGCTCTCAAGTCTGTGCATTGTCCGTTCGTAAAGAATTTTTTCGTGTGCGGCATGCTGGTCCATTATGAACATCTTATCTTCAAACTGGATAATCCAGTACGTATCGAATACCTGCCCTACAAGAACAGGCTTTGGAATTGATGCGGTATCATCCGGAGTGATTAAAGATAACTGTTCGGGTGCAGGGGATGCAGACTTCTGTAACGTCTCAGGAACCGGAGCTTCCGGCGGCCTGGCTACCGGTGCAGCGGAAGGTTCAATTGCAGCAGTTGTTTTATATTCTGCGGGATCTTCCCTGAGCTGCTTTGACCGGATTGTATCTGACACATATGCCTGCCTCAGGGTGTGTCCGGTGGCTGCAGGAGCAGCAGTTAATCCGGCGGTACTGTTCTTTTTATCTTTGGCAGCTTCGGCAGCCATTCTCTTAACTTCAAATGGTTCAGCTGGACGTGTCTTATTAACAGGTACATTTTCACTGCGACTCAGACGGACTTCAGGAACAAGCTCGCGTCCGGAAAGAGTATTCCTGATTGCATTGAGCACAAAATCATATACAAATTCATTCTGCGAAAAACGTAGCTCCATCTTGGTCGGATGAACATTAACATCTATTATGGACTGTTCTATTGTAAAATGCAGAGCTGTGAACGGATACTGGTGCTGCATTATGTACCCCTTATAACCTTCTTCAATAGCCCGTGTTATTATATTGCTTTTGATATAACGTCCGTTTATGAAATAATTCTCATAAGTACGGTTGCCGCGGCTTATCATCGGTTTGCCGATAAAGCCTGATATCTGAATATCCTGCGTCTTCGCACTGACTTCAAGAAGGTTAGTGGCAATATCGCGGCCATTTACATGGTATATAATGTCCTTAAGGCTGCCGTTGCCGGAGGTGTATAATTTGTTCTGTCCATTATTGATGAAACGGAATGAGACCTCAGGATGTGAGAATGCAAGGTGTTCAACAAGAGCGCTTACATACCCGGCTTCGGTTGTGGCTGTCTTCAGGAACTTGCGTCGGACAGGTGTATTGTAAAAAAGATTGCGGACAATAAAAGTTGTCCCATCAGGCGCACCGATGTCTTCCATGTTCTGCTCCTTACCGCCTTCTATTACATAGCGTACTCCTGTAAATGCCTCTTTTGTCTTGGTTATAAGCTCTATCTGTGCAACAGCAGCTATACTTGACAATGCCTCACCACGGAAACCGAGCGACCGCACGCACATAAGATCCTCAACGGATTTGATTTTGCTGGTTGAGTGGCGTAAAAATGCCATCGGTATCTCACCTTTATCTATTCCGCAGCCGTTGTCAGTTATTCTGATAAATGATATACCGCCGTCCTTTATCTCGATTGTGACGGCAGTAGCCATGGCGTCAATTGCATTTTCCGCTAATTCCTTAACAACCGATGCCGGACGCTCTATTACTTCGCCGGCGGCTATTTTGTTGATTGTATTCTGGTCAAGTATCTGAATAGGCACTGCTGTTCTTCCTTTCTGTCTGCATTATCTTCCCCAGCGGTTCTTAATCTTGTTCTGGAGCTTATAAAGCGTGTTAAGTGCGTCAATAGGCGTCATGTTGCCTATATCAAGTGAATTTATCTCATCCACGATATCATCGTCCTTTGCTGTATCAAAAAGAGACATCTGATTGACTTCAAGTTCGTTCTTGCGGATATATTTTTCATCAGGCTTCTTCTTGTCATATTGTGCAATCTCTTTTGCCTTCTGCGAGATGTCTGCATCACTTAAGTCATTGACAAGCTCCTTAGCCCTTGCAATTACAGAATCGGGTACCCCGGCAAGCTTGGCAACCTGAATGCCATAACTCTTATCTGCGCCGCCCTTTACTATTTTGCGGAGGAACACGATATCATCGCCCTGTTCCTTAACCGCGATACAGTAATTATTGACACCGCCAAGCGTTCCTTCAAGCTCGGTAAGCTCATGATAATGTGTTGCAAATAAAGTCTTGGCTCCAAGAAGATTCTTGTTGCTTATATGCTCAACAACTGCCCATGCAATCGACAGCCCGTCGAATGTGCTTGTGCCGCGGCCAATCTCATCAAGAATAAGAAGGCTCTTACTTGTTGCATTGCGCAGTATATTGGCAACCTCCGTCATCTCAACCATAAATGTACTCTGGCCTGATGCAAGGTCATCTGATGCACCTACTCTTGTAAATATCCTGTCGACAATGCCTATGTTGGCAGATGAAGCCGGGACAAAGGAGCCGACCTGTGCCATGAGAACTATCAGTGCGGTCTGGCGCATGTATGTTGATTTACCTGCCATGTTAGGACCGGTAATAATTGATATGCGGTTGGCGTTATTATCAAGAAGCGTATCGTTGGCAATAAACATATCATTGCTTATCATCTTTTCAACAACCGGGTGTCTTCCATCTTTTATGTCAATAAGTCCCTTGTCATTAATCTTGGGACGCACATAATTATTCTGCTCTGCGACAAGAGCAAGGGATGCAAATACGTCTATTTCAGCGATAGCCTTGGCTGTAGACTGGATTCTCATAACCTGTGATGCAATCTTATCACGGACATCAACAAACAGATCATATTCAAGCGCATACAGCTTATCCTCAGCTCCGAGAATTACATCCTCAAGATTCTTAAGCTCCTCGGTTGTGTATCGTTCTGCGTTAGATAATGTCTGCTTTCTTACCCAGTTATCAGGAACAAGGTCTTTGTAAGAATTAGTTACCTCAAGGTAATATCCAAATACCTTATTGTACTTTACACGCAGATTCTTGATGCCTGTCTGCTCCTTCTCACGCTCCTCGAGTCCGGCAAGCCATGTCTTGCCGTCGGTCTTTGCTTTGCGAAGCTCATCAGCCTGTGCGTTGTAGCCTTCTTTTATGATACCGCCTTCTCTTAGTACTATCGGAGGATCATCCACTATTGCTGAGTCTATAAGCTGATAAATATCCTCAAGAGGATCAAGCTTCTCATATATCTTCTGCATAAGCACGGAATTAAAAGGTTTGATAAGGTCTTTTACATACGGAAGCATCTGCAGTGATGAACGGAATGCAAGCAGATCCCTTGGATTAGCGGTGCGGCAGCTTATCTTACTCATAAGACGCTCGAGGTCATATACAGGATTAAGATATTCACGTATCTCCTCGCGTGTTATAACATTATCATTGAATTCAGCTATGACATCCTGACGGTTAATTATCTCATCGTGGTCGATAAGAGGTTGCTCAATCATCGCACGCAGACGTCTTGCACCCATAGCAGTCTTTGTCTTATCAAGCACCCAAAGCAGTGATCCTCTCTTCTGCTTCTCACGAAGAGTCTCGACAAGTTCCAGATTACGCCTTGAAGAGCTGTCAATAAGCATGTATTTGCCGGTTGTGTAAGGCATAAGTGTTGTAAGATGTTCAAGAGAATTCTTCTGTGTCTCAAGAAGATACTGAAGCAGTGCTCCCGCTGCGACAATACCTGTTGAATAGTCTGCAAGTCCGAGTCCGTCAAGCCTTGATACATGAAAATGCTCACAGAGCTTTCTTACGCACAGCGATTCGTCAAAGTACCAGTTAGGGAGTGCTGATACAGATATGCCAAGCTTTTCCCTGACCGGGTCAAGGTCTATTCCACTCATTGCGAAATACTCATTAATGATTATCTCAGACGGAACGAATTTGTTAATCTCATCAATGAGAATATTGCCAGAGCTGACTTCAGTAACAAAATAGTCACCTGTAGAAAAGTCAACTACAGAGACACCGAGCTCGTCGCCAAGGTATACAATACTCATAAGATAATTATTCTTCGATTCATCAAGAGCCTGCATGTTAAGATTAGTTCCGGGAGTAACGACACGGATAACCTCCCTCTTAACGATACCTTTTGCAGTCTTAGGGTCTTCTACCTGTTCACATATTGCTACTTTGTAACCTTTTGAAATGAGTCTGTTAAGATAAGACTCCACAGCGTGATAAGGAACGCCACACATAGGTGCGCGTTCCTCCTGTCCACAATCTTTTCCTGTTAGTGTAAGTTCAAGTTCTCTGGATGCAGTTACGGCATCATCAAAGAACATCTCATAAAAATCTCCAAGTCTGTAAAATAAGATGCAGTCCTTATACTCTTTCTTGGTTTCGAGATATTGCTGCATCATTGGTGTATACTGAGGCATTGCATTCTCCAATCTAATTGTCGCTTAACTCTCCAAAGTAATAGAAGCCTTTACCTTCTGTAAGATGGACATTGACTATCTTTCCAACAAGTCCGCTTTCTCCCGGGAAATGTACTAACGTATTGTTGCGCATTCGTCCGGTTACCAGTGATGAATCATGGTCATTGACTGATTCAACGAGAACATCCTGAATTGTATCAACGTATTTGTCAATATGCTTTGCAGATATTCCTGACAGCTTTTCAAGAAGTCTGTCAAATCTGTCCTTAACAACATCTTCAGGAACCTGTCCATCCATTGAAGCAGCCGGTGTACCGGTACGCTTGGAATATATAAATGTATATGCACTCTCATACTGAGCTTTTTCAACGACATCCATAGTCTCAAGAAAATCTTCCTCAGTCTCCTGCGGAAATCCTACAATGATATCTGTTGTTATGGAAACATCAGGTATCTCGCGGCGAATCTTCTCTACAAGTTCAAGATAATGCTCCTTAGTGTAATGTCTGTTCATAAGCTTAAGGATTCTGGAACTTCCTGATTGCAACGGAAGATGTACATGATTACATATCTTTTTGGAATTCTTCATGACTTCAATAAGCTCATCGGACAGATCCTTAGGATGCGGTGTCATGAATCTGATGCGCTCAAGACCGTCAATCTTTTCTATCTCCTGAAGAAGCTGTGCAAATGTAACCGGGGTTTCAAGGTTGCGTCCGTATGAATTAACATTCTGTCCAAGAAGCATAACTTCAACAACTCCGTCAGCTACAAGTGACTCAATCTCTCTTATGATGTCTTTAGGTTCACGGCTTCTCTCACGTCCACGCACATAAGGAACTATACAGTAGCTGCAGAAATTATTGCATCCAAAAGTTATATTAACACCCTGCTTAAAAGAAAATCTGCGTTCGTTAGGAAGTTCTTCAACAATCTTGTCAGTATCCTTCCAGATGTCAATAATCATTCCCTCAGACTCGAAACGGCTGACAAGGAGCTCAGCCAGCTTATATATGTTATGTGTACCGAATACAACATCAACAAATCTGTAGGACTTGCGTATCTTCTCGACAACATCCGGTTCCTGCATCATACATCCGCACATGCCAATCATCATATCGGGATTGGAACGCTTTACTGCACCAAGGTGTCCGAGACGTCCATATACCTTGAGGTTAGCATTCTCTCTGACGGTACATGTGTTGTAAAGAACAAAATCAGCATTCTCTGAATCTGCTGCAACATATCCTATCTGCTCAAGTATTCCCATGAGTTTTTCAGAGTCTCTGGCATTCATCTGGCAGCCAAAGGTTGCAATATGGCAGGTTGGCGTATGGCCCAATCTCTTAGACAATTGTTTTACATATTCCCGCGCCTTTGCCATGTAATAATACTGTCTTTGTGGCTCCTCCTTAGGTGCTTCAGCTGATAAATCAATATCCTTAAGTAAGTTGTTAAAATCTTCCATCGCTAAATAAATCCATTCTAAATATTATAGGTCATCCGTTATAACAGTTTTGACAAGACTGTTATAATGCATATATCTGCATTCAAAATCATTGCGGCACAGAGGCTTATCATAATAATAGCCCTGTATGCAGTCAGGCTTCAGACTCATCACGGTTTTGAGCTCCTTAGAGGTCTCAACGCCTTCCATGCATACCTTAAGATTAAGACTGTGCGCAAGGTCAGTTACATGCTTTACAAGCATATAATTGTATTCATTCTCATCAATGTTCTGAATAAACAGCCTGTCTATTTTTATCAGGCCGAACATCATATCCTTGACATATCTTAAGTTAGAATATCCTGTACCGAAGTCATCAATTGCAAGCTTAAAATTACTGTCTGAGAATCCTCCAAGTACACTCCTTGTATATTTGTTGGACTCAAGCTGTCCGCTTTCGGTTACTTCAAATACGATATTATCATGTGGTACACCAACTTCGTCAATCTTATCAATCATGTCACGAAGTACGTCGCTTTTGAGAAGCTGTACAAATGACAGATTAATATTCATCCTGAAATCAGGATATGTCTCACGCCACTTTGCACACTGTCTGGCAGCAGTCAATGTAATCCATTTGCCAAGTGGAATTATAAGTCCGCTTGACTCAAGAATCGGAATGGTCAGTGCCGGAGAGATGAAACCATATTTAGAACTGTTCCATCTTAAGAGTGCTTCAGCACCATAAAGTGTATTGGTAGCCGGATTAACGATAGGCTGGTAATAAATTTCAAAGCCTTCAAAGCCATTATTAATCGAGCGCCTTAACTCTTCCTGTATATCAAGCTTTTTTATATATTCATTATGAACCTCTTCATTATAGGCTACATAATTGTTCTTGCCTGCAAGCTTGGCACAGTGAAGGGCAAACTTTCCACGCATTATAGCATTGTCAGCTGTTGTTGAAGCTATATTGAATATTGCTGATCCGGCAGATATTGTATAAAAGCATCTGTAAGAAGATTCTTCCATATATGCGTCAACTCTGCTCCGTATGTCTTTATATATTTTTTTGAAGCCATCGGAATTGCCTGTTATCTCCGGTGCCATTGTAAATATGGCAAACATGTCGCCGTCCAGCCTGAATACCTGACCGGCATTGCCGACTGCATCATTAATGGCACACTCAATAAATCTTGCAGTTTTGTAAAGAATCTCATCTCCTGCGGATGAACCATGCCAGTCATTAATGCCCTTAAAGTTATCAATTCCGATAATCATAAGGCCTGCCAGACTTTCTCCAACTTCACTCATCAATGTTATTCTGTCACGAAGGACACCGCTGTTATACAGACCTGTTATCTTGTCAATTCTGTTCTGCTTTCCCAGCTCGGTTATTACTCCCACAAGATATGCAGGATGGTCCTCCTTTTGTATAACGGAACCACGGCAGCAAATCCATACAGGATTACCATATTTGTCAAGCCAGCGATATTCAATATTATGCTCTTTACGAATCCCTTTGTGTATCTGTTCAATATCTTTAAGCACATATTCAGCATCATCAGGATAAAAAAGATTGCCGAGCACTGAAGAAGCATTGTAGAATTTGGAATCTTTTAATGCAAATGCCCTTGTTGCGCGCTCTGAAATGGCATAATAATCCCTATCAAGATCATAAAAATAAAGATAATCATCCGTTGATTGTCCGATTAAGTCAAGAACATCAAGGAAATATTGAAGTTCACTGCTGTTATTTATCTGAAGCATTGAAGTTCCCCCTTCCGTACATTACATCATATATGCAGATTATTAAATTAGCGTATCTGACCGCTGCCGTATATAATATACTTCCGGGTCGTAAGTGCCTTGAGCCCCATAGGACCTCTGGCGTGAAGCTTCTGTGTACTTATCCCGATCTCAGCGCCGAATCCGAATTCAAATCCGTCTGTAAATCTTGTTGAGGCATTAACATATACAGCCGCCGCATCTATCTCATTCAGAAATTTCTGCGAATTATTATAATCATTTGTTATGATTGACTCTGAATGACCGGTATTGTAACGGTTAATGTGCTCAATTGCCTCATCTATACTGTCAACGGTCTTTATTGATATTATATAATCAAGATATTCGCGTCCCCAGTCTTCTTCGGATGCAGGTATAAGACGTGCGTCAATGGCACATGCCCTGTCATCACCACGCATCTGCACATTACTTTTTGAAAGTATGTCTGCTATTGCTGGTATAGCCACAGGAGCTGCAGCTGAATGTATAACAAGTGACTCACATGCATTGCATACGCCAATACGCTGTGTCTTGGCATTATTAATTATATTTGCTGCCATATCAATATCGGCACTTTCATCAACATAGATGTGACAATTGCCGGTACCTGTCTCTATTACAGGGACAGTGCTGTTATTGACTACATTTTTAATAAGTCCTGCACCGCCTCTTGGAATTATGACATCAACATAATCATTCATCTTCATCAGCCTGTTGACAGATTCGTGTGTTGTATCTGTTATAAGCTGTATAGTATCTGCACATCCACCCATGCTTTCAATGGCATCACGTATGACTTTTACAATAGCCTTGTTGGATAATATTGAATCACTTCCACCCCTTAATATAACAGCATTACCGGCTTTAAAGCAAAGGCCGAATGCATCAGCAGTCACATTAGGTCTTGACTCATATATTATTGCAATAACTCCGAGCGGCACAGTCATCTGTCCAATCTGAAGACCATTAGGCCGTCTCTTCATAGATGTAACTTCACCAATAGGATCTTCAAGGTCAACAACCTGAAGCAGACCTTCTGTCATTCCGTCAATACGCTTCATTGTAAGCTGAAGACGGTCAAGCATTGCAGGAGACATTCCGTTGGCCTTTGCAATATCGTAATCTTTGTTATTCTCACTGATTATATATTCAGCATTATCTTTAATCTGCATTGCAACATGCTTTAATATTGCATTCTTTTCGTTAGTGCCCAGGCCCCCAATCCATCTGGATGCTTCTTTTGCTTTAATACCGATGCTTTCTAATTCGTCCATTATTACCTCCGCTCAATAACCCGCTTTTCTGTGACAATGATATCAGGTTTTATGTCTGTTACTTCAACATCCGGGCAGCTGTCAATTATCTGACAGTCAAATGCAACCGCAACCTTCAGCATGTCAGGATGCATGGCCAGGTATGTATCATAGAATCCTCCACCATATCCTATCCGGTTACAATCTGCATCAAATGCAAGTCCCGGTACTATCATAAGTGCTTCTCTATCCGGCACATTATCCGGAAATTTTGTAGCTGAGGCCACAGGTTCAGGTATTCCGTATGCTCCGGGGACAAGTCCGGTTGACATATCATGAATCTCATAAAAGTTCATAATATGATTACCTTCTACTCTTGGGACATATATGTGTTTTCCGTTACAATGAAGTGCTTCATCAATAAATCTGAGTGTGCTGACTTCACTGCTATAGCTGACGTAGCATAATATATGCGTCTTTTCTGCCAGCCCGGTGATATGTGATATCCTGTTAAAAATGGTCTGCTGCGCCATATCTGAATATTCCTGAGGTATCGCATTGCGGATCTTTTTGATGTACTTTCTTATATCAGACTTATCACTGTTAATTGCCTTTTTCAAATGCTTCTTCTGCCTCTTTTTTCATTTTTTCTTCATGGCGTTCTTTTACATCAATAATGCTTCCGTCGGGATTCTGAATCTTAATTGTCTCAAGAGTTCCGCGCAGATTATCACGGAAAGCTGTAACGTAAGCTTTCCTTAAGGCTTTCTGTTCTAAAGCCTCATCTTCGGTAAGTCCTTCTGCCTTGGACTTGCGGTATAACTCGTTGATTCTGTCTATGTCTTTTTGTGTTATCATATATCAGCTCTCCATTAATTTTTGTATAAGAATGTATATGTTGTACGGCTATGAAGACAGGTCAGATGCTAACCGCAGAATATCAGCAGATTATCATCCGTGGTAACCACACAGCCCTGACAGCACGCTTTTTCACTAAGAACATATCTGTCTGTATCAGGAAAACGATAGACAAGAATATAATCAGATTCCTTGAGAAAAAGCTTTTTGTCTGTGTGACGTGACACAACTATTATATCATTCATTATATATATCACTTTGTATTCACTGCCAAGTTTCCATTCACATTTCTGTGTATCAAGATTAACAAAACGGGTGTATCGGTCATCTGTCTGCAGGGAGTATAATGTATCATTTATAAGATATATCTGCCATTCTTCAAATACACGGACAGAATCATTTACACGTACTCTCGTTACGCCGCCTGAGTAATCAAATGCGATAATCTCTTCCTTCTGGCTTGACAATTCAACTTTTGAATAGATGACGCATCCATTCATTACTTTCATGTGGGGAATCGTTGTATCATCACTGTTTTCGTCAAGTATATCTATAGCCATCTGTTCTTTTTTCAGAACCAGGTCAGATAAAAACTGTCTGAAATTAACAGTTCCGATTATCTCACGTTCATTGCATTTGTCATCGTGAACTCCGTAGAGCTTATACTCCAGATTGGATATTCCTATCTTAATTGCACATATATTACCATCAAGCGGTATAATCGATTCTATACCTGATGCTGATAATACAGGATCTGATATCTGCGTTCTCCGGCCCGTTGATATACTGTAAAGATAGATATCTTCCATCTTGGTGCATGATGTGTCTGATCTGGATGATACTTCATGCTGTGTCTGTACTATCAGATATTCTTCGTCAGCAGCTATGACTTTGATTTTCTTGTGAACCAGCTCTGACAGAAAATAATTCTGTGAATGTATCGGGACACCTTCGCCACTTCTTATATCGTATCGTATAATATCAACAGTAACTCCATCTGATGAATTGCGTACTGCTGTCGTAAAGTAAATATAATCGTGTGTACCCGTTACATCCGTGAACTGATATATGTCGAATTTGTCGGTGCCGGGCATGATTTCCTGCTTGGCATTACTGTCTACATCTACAAGCATATACTGCATGCCTGTGAACTCATTAAGACTGTAGCCTGCATCTGAGATCATAAGCACCATACTGTCTTCGACCGGTATGCATTTGTCGCCGTTGTAATTGCGAATCAGCTTAATATCCACGCATTAACTCCAATCTTATTCTATCATTTTAAGCAGGTCAAAACTGTCTTTCTTATCTGAATGGAACAATGTTCCGACATTGCCGCCATGAATAATCTTCTCAATATTGCCAATATTGTCCGCATTGGTTATAACCATGTCTGCACCCGAATATGTAGCAATCTTGGCAGCAACGAGCTTTGCAGACATGCCGCCTGTGCCTACTGAACTGCCTGAAGATGACTTGCCCATTGTAAACAGACTGTCATCGACTTTGTCAATCTCTTCTATGAACTTTGCATCTTTATTGACTTTTGGGTCGTCTGTATATAATCCGTCGATATCTGAGAGGAGTATAAGAAGGTCAGCGCCTATAAGATAAGATACAATTGCTGACAGCCTGTCATTATCACCGAATGTCTGTACATGCTGAATCTCGTCAGTTGACACGGTATCATTCTCGTTAACAACCGGAATTACTCCGAGACTGAGAAGTTCTTTGAATGTATTCTCTGCATTCTGACGGCTTACTCCGTTAATTATTGAATATTTTGTCATAAGTACCTGTGCAGTAATCTGGCTGTATTCCGCAAATATCTTCTGGTATACCATCATAAGGCGCGCCTGTCCTATCGCAGCACAAGCCTGTTTAACCGGAAGTTCATCCGGACGTTCATTAAGGCCTATCGCCATTCTGCCAACAGCAATTGCACCCGAAGATACAAGAACGACATCTTTACCTGAATTGCGGATATCGCAAAGTATTCTTATAAGCTTTTCTATCTTAACAAGATCAAGCTTGCCTGTCTCGGGATGCATTAGTGATGATGATCCTATCTTAACAACTATTCTCTTTCTGTCTTTTAAAGATTCCCTGTAAGTACTCATTGTAAGCTCCATTATGCAAAATTTTACGAAAACCATTATAACACAATTACTTAATCAAGTCACTATATTCTTATTTTGGAATAGATACTTAGAGCGCATTTTTCAGCAACTTTTATTCCGTCCATTGCTGCCGAAGTTATGCCGCCTGCGTAACCTGCGCCTTCTCCGCATGGATATATACCGTGTATATTAGACTCAAACGTGTCGTTATTGCGGATGATTCTCAATGGACTCGAAGTCCTGCTCTCAACACCTGATACAACGGCATCCGCCATGTCGTATCCGTGTATGGAACGTGCAAAAGCCGGAATGCTCTCTGCAATTGAATCACCGACAAAAGCCGGTAGCACTTTGCGTACATTGGCAAGTCTGTAACAGCCTTTTATATTAGGAGTAACACTTCCCAGCTCAGTAGATTCAACATTACTGATAAAATCTCCGAGAAGCTGCACAGGTACCAATCCGCCTCCTGCTTCATAAGCAGCGCGTTCAAGATTTCTCTGGAATTCAACGCCATCAAGAGGTGACAGTTCATGGCCGGGAAATCTGTAATCATCAGGCGTCACGGTTACGATAATCGCACTGTTGGCATTGCTGCTGTCACGTCCCGAATAGCTCATGCCGTTGACTGCAGTCATGCCATCTTCTGAGGATGCATTCACAACATATCCTCCCGGGCACATGCAGAAAGAATACACTCCGCGCCCTTTGTCAGTCTGATGTGTGAGTTTGTAGTCAGCCGCCGGAAGTCTGTAGCCGGTATCTCCATAGGCATTATGGTCGATAAGGCTCTGTGGATGTTCTATCCTGACGCCTACCGCAAATGCTTTCGGAATCATGTCAATATTGCGCTCATACAGCATTCTGAATGTATCGCGTGAACTGTGTCCGAGTGCAATTATCAGATGATCGGTATCTATACGCTCACACTGCCCCGTACGTACGTTGCGTGTACTGACGGAGCTGAGATATCCATCGGCACATTCAAAATTCTCAAAAAATGTATTAAAACGCACTTCCCCGCCAAGGCGTATTATCTCTTCGCGGATGTTACGGACTACCCTGCATAGTACATCGGTTCCGATATGCGGCTTGTTTACATATGTTACCGATTCATCGGCACCCATATCCGCAAATGTTTTAAGAACTTCTTTCATTCTGTGTCCGGCGTCTTTTACTGAAGTATTAAGTTTGCCGTCTGAGAATGTACCGGCACCGCCCTCACCAAACTGAACATTGGATTCTGTGTCAAGTCTGCCGGATGTCCAGAACTCTTCAACTGTTTTCTGACGTTCTTCAACAGCCTGACCGCGTTCAAGAATAATCGGTTTCAACCCGCAGCGTGCAAGCATAAGGCCTGCAAACATTCCGGCCGGTCCAAATCCGGCAATGACGGGTCTTTTGTATCCGGCTCCTGTAAAGTCATCCTGTGTAAGCGGGAATACATACTCTGCTTCATCAGCAGCCGTAATGTCTGTCTGTCCGCGTCTTTTGGCTGCGCGTGCAAGAATTGCCTGTTCGTCTTTCTTTTTTTTGAGTTCAGCGTTGACTGAATATATGTAAAATATGTCAGGGTGGCGCCTTGCATCGATAGAACGCCTTGCTATTGTTATTGCTGCTATATCATGTATGTCTTTGTGAAGCTGTTTTGCCACAGCATTATAAAGAGCTCTTTCATCATGTCCCGGCCTAAGACGTATATTGTTAATTCTAATCACTACTGATTCCGCCTTTCTGTT
>ULXM01066633.1_pt1 | contig 18402 bp, 19 predicted proteins | sample 1961271 | NCBI WGS metagenome assembly ULXM01 (sample SAMEA4835838, study PRJEB28245) | human gut metagenome | biome: gut microbiome; material: fecal sample | place: Denmark | collected 2008 | reverse complement strand
TTTTTATTTCAAAGTGCGTCACTTAATTTTACCATTTATACAAGCAAAATAAAAACATAGTGTTTGCCACTATGTTTTGTTTTATTATTTTCTTCTTTTTCCGTCTAAAGCATCTAAATTATCTAAAGCTTTACCTGTTCCTAAAGCTACACATGATACAGCATCTTGTGCAATCATTACATTAATTCCTGTTTTTTCTTGTAACAACTTATCTAGTCCATCAATTAAGCATCCTCCACCTGTCATATATATTCCTCTATCGCTAATATCAGCAGACAATTCTGGAGGTGTTTTTTCTAGCACACTATGTACAGCATCAACCACCATCATTGCAGGTTCTATTAAAGCTTCTAACATTTCGCTTGAACGAACTGTTATTGTTTTTGGAAGTCCTGTAGCTAAATCTCTTCCTCTTATGTCCATTTCCATATCTTGAATTTTTGGATATACACATCCTATATTAATCTTTAAATCTTCTGCTGTTCTTTCACCTATAACTATATTGTACTTTTTCTTTATATATTTAACTATTGCTTCATCAAACTTATCTCCTGCAACCTTAATAGAACTGCTTACTACTGATCCTCCTAAAGATATAACAGCAATATCAGTTGTTCCTCCACCAATATCAACAACCATATTTCCACATGGTTTAGATATATCAAGTCCTGCTCCAATTGCAGCTGCAATTGGCTCTTCTATTAGATAAACTTTTCTAGCTCCTGCTTGTGATGCAGCATCTATAACAGCTTTTTTCTCTACTTCAGTTACTTTTGATGGTATGCAAATCATAATTCTTGGTGCAAATATAAATTTTCCACATACTCTATTTATAAAATATTTAAGCATTTTTTCTGTTACAGTATAATTAGAGATTACCCCATCTCTTAATGGTCTTGTAGCAACTATATTCCCTGGTGTTCTTCCAAGCATTCGTCTTGCTTCTTTTCCTACTGCTAATACTTCTCCTGTGTTGTTATCAACTGCAACTACAGATGGTTCTCTTAATACTATCCCTTTACCTTTAGCATAGGCAATAACTGTTGCTGTACCTAAATCTATTCCTATATCTTGTCCATACTTAAACATTTAAATCTTTCCTTTCGACAAAGCACATTTCGTTTTTATTACAATTCTGTTACAATTATATTACAAAGCATTTAAAATAGCAATGTATTTTTTAATATTTTTTAAATAAAAAAATAGAGTATAATCTTATACTCTATTTTACCTTGATTTTATTATTTTATACAAATAACCTTCCTAAAAATACTAATTGTAATATTCCGGCTGGACCAAATGGTGGAGTTATTTCTAATTCTTCAGGTGTAGCTTTTAATACATCATCATCACCTGCAACTGTAATTTTTACTGAACTTACATTATCATATTTAAATCCAAGTTCAAATTGTTTTTCTTCTCCAACCTCTAAACTATCTATTTTCAAATATTTTGTTCCTATATTAACATCTCTTGGCGTATAAAAGTCAAATCTTAAGTATTTATCTGTAACTCTTTCTTCTGTAGTATTTTTAATAGTTCCTTTTACATTACCGTTTACGTTTGTTGCTTCTGCTACATTAACTGTTACTTGAGGTGTTTCTATATTCACTTCATATTTTTCCATAGGTTTATATAATGATTTAGTATATAAATATATCATTATATCTGAAAATACAAACACTATTAAAAACAGTAATACATAGCATAAAAGTACTTTTACTCTAGGTCTACTATTATATATCCATATCGACAAATAATCGCTCATATTATACCCCTTTCATTTATAGTTTTCTAAATACTCCTGCAACTTTTCCCAAAATTTCACATGTTGGTACAATTATTGGATCCATAGTGCTATTTTGTGGTTGCAATCTTATATGATCTTTTTCTTTATAAAATGTTTTTACTGTTGCTTCATCTCCTATTAATGCTACAACTATTTCTCCATTTAAAGCTGTATTTTGTTTTTTAACTAAAATATAGTCCCCATTTAAAATACCTGCTTCTATCATGCTTTCTCCTCTAACTGTAAGCATGAAACTTTCACTGTTTCCAACAAAATCAATTGGAATAGGAAATGTATCTGTAATATTTTCTACTGCTAGTATTGGTTCTCCGGCTGTTATTTTGCCAATAACAGGAACATCAACCATTTCTCTTCCAGTATAATAATTTTTATCTTCATGTTTTTTTACTGGTTCTCCATCTCCGCCTTTTAATAAGCGCAAAGTTCTACCTTTTTGGTCTTCTTTTTTTATGTATCCTTTTTCAGATAATTTTGCTAAATACCCATGTACTGTTGCTGTTGATTTTAATCCAACTGCTTTTCCTATTTCTCTTACAGATGGTGCATATCCCTTTTCTTCAACTTGTTTTTCAATAAATCTTAATATTGCTTTTTCTCTTTTATTAATTGACATTGGGTCCTTTTTTTTAGCCAAAATAACATCACTCCTTATTTTATCTCTTGCACTGGTTAATATATCCAGTTTTTCGTATTCTTTTATATAATAGCATACAAACAAAAAAATGTCAAACAAATATTTGACATTTTTTTATGCGGTTCCAATTTTTTTAGTTGTTGCCTGTCTTTTAACTTTAACAGTCTTAGGCTCAATAATCTCTCTATTATTATTTATAATAATTTTAGGAGGTTCTCCATTTCTAACCGTTTCTTCAGTTATTATACATTTTTCTATTTTAGGGTTGGAAGGAATTTCAAACATAATGTCTCTCATAATTTCTTCTATAATAGAACGTAAACCTCTTGCTCCTGTTTTTCTTTCAATCGCTTTATCAACTATTAAATTCAATGCTTCTTGTTCAAACTCTAAATCAACGTTGTCTAGCTTAAACAATTTTTGGTATTGCTTTACTAACGCATTTTTAGGTTTTGTAACAATATCAATTAAGGCATCTCTGTCTAATTCTTGCAATGTTGCTATAATTGGTAATCTTCCAACAAACTCTGGTATTAAACCAAACTTCAACAAATCTTGTGGTAATAGTTGTTCAAATACCTTATATTTATCTATATCTTTATTACTTTCAATTTTAGCTCCAAAGCCTATTGATTTTTGACCAATTCTATCTTTTACTATTTTTTCAAGTCCTTCAAAAGCTCCTCCACAAATGAATAATATGTTTGATGTATTTATTTGTATAAATTCTTGATGAGGGTGTTTTCTGCCACCTTGTGGTGGTACTGATGCAACAGTTCCTTCTACTATTTTTAGTAAAGCTTGTTGCACCCCCTCTCCACTAACATCTCTAGTGATTGAAGGATTTTCAGATTTTCTAGAAATTTTATCTATTTCATCAATATATATAATTCCTTTTTCTGCTTTTTCTATGTCATAGTCAGCTGCTTGAATAAGTTTTAGTAAAATATTTTCGACATCTTCACCAACATAACCTGCTTCTGTTAATGTTGTTGCGTCTGCAATTGCAAATGGAACTTGTAATATTTTGGCTAGTGTTTGTGCTAATAAAGTCTTTCCACAACCTGTAGGTCCTAGTAATAAAACATTACTTTTTTGCAATTCTACATCATCAGATTCTTCTTGGTGATTTATTCTTTTGTAATGGTTATATACTGCAACAGATAGTGTTTTTTTAGCTTCATTTTGACCAATTACATACGAGTCTAAAACTTCTTTTATTTCAGCTGGTTTTGGTAGTTTATCTTCGACTTTAGTTGTGTATGTCATTTCTGCATCTTCATATATTTCTTCTTCTAAAATATTGTTACATACTTTTATGCATTCATCACAAATATATACTCCAGGTCCTGCAATAATTCTACCTACTGCTTCTTGTGATTTACCACAAAAAGAACATTTTACGCCTTTAGTTTTATTTGTCATTCTCAGCTAATTTCCTTTCCATTTTTTGTTTTTAATTAAATTCTTTTTTCCATAATGCCATCAATCAATCCATATTTAAGTGCTTCTTCTGCTGTCATGTAATTATCTCTTTCTGTGTCTTTATTAATTATATCTAATGGTTGACCTGTTCTTTCGCTTAAGAACTTATTTAATTTTTCTCTTGTTTTTACCATGTGGTCTGCGTGTATTTTAATTTCTGTTGTTTGTCCTGATAGTCCGCCACCACCAATTAATGGTTGATGAATTAGAATTTCTGCATTTGGTGTTGCAAATCTTTTTCCTTTTTCACCTGCTGCTAAAAGAACTGCTCCCATACTTGCAGCCATACCTATACATATAGTTGAAACTGGACATTTAATATAATTCATTGTATCAACAATTCCCATTCCGTCAGTAATAGATCCTCCTGGGCTATTTATGTATAAGTGAATTTCTTTGTCTGGATCTTCTGATTCAAGAAATAATAATTGTGCAATTACTAAACTTGCTGAAGTTTGATTAACGTCTTCACCTAAAAATATAATTCTATCTTTCAAAAGTCTTGAGAAAATATCATAAGATCTTTCTCCTTTTGCTGTTTGTTCAATAACATAAGGAACTAAACTATTTTGTTCTTTCATATTTATTAATTACCAACCTTTCTCTTTTGATCAATTAAATTAAAACTTATTTTATTTTAGCATTGTTAACGATGAATTCTATTGCTTTTTCTACTTTCATATTATTTTCAATATATTCTTTTATGTATTCATTTTTAGACATTTCTTCTTCAGTTTTGCCATAGTTTTTAGCCATTTCTTTAAGTTTTTCTTCAACTTCTTTTTCTTCTGGTTTTATGTCTTCTGCTTTAATAATTGCTTCTATTACTAATCTAGATTTAACAGCTTTTTTAGCTTGTTCTTTCATTTCTTCTCTAACTTGTGCTTCTGTTTTTCCTGATAGTGTAAAATATTGAGCTAATGTTAAACCTTGGTATTGTAATCTTTGTTCAATGTCTTTCATCATGTTGTCAATTTCAGCATCAATCATTCCAGATGGAATGTCTATTTCTACATTGTCGCTAACAGCTTTTAGCGCAGTATCTTCCATTTCATATTTAGCTTTTTCTTCGTTTGCTTTTTGCATTCTTTCTTTAATACTATTCTTTAATTCAGCTAATGTTTCGAATTCACTAACGTCTTTTGCAAACTCATCATCAATTTTTGGAAGCTCTTTTTTCTTAATTTCATGTAATTTTACTTTAAATACAGCTGGTTTTCCTGCTAGTTCTTTAGAAAAATAATCTTCTGGGAATGTAACTGTAATATCTTTTTCTTCTTCTAATTTCATTCCAACTATTTGATCTTCAAATCCAGGAATAAATGTATTGCTTCCAATTTCTAGTTCATGTTTTTCAGCTTTTCCACCTTCAAAAGGTACACCATCAATAGAACCTTCAAAGTCAATAACTGTTATGTCTCCTTTTTCAACAGGTCTATCTTCTATGCTTACTAATCTTGCATTATGTTCTGCCATGTGTCCTAATTCATGTTCAATATCATGATCAGATACATTATACTCAATTTTCTTTAATTCTATACCTTTATATTTTCCTAATTTTACTTCTGGTTTTATTTGTACTATTGCTGTAAATATAAGGTCTTTTCCTTTTCCAATTTGAGTAATATCTATGTCAGGATTGCTTACAACTTGAATATTATTTTCTTTAATTGCTGTTTCATAAATTTCTGGTACTAGTTCATTAAATGTATCTTCGTGGAATATTTCTGTTCCATATTGTTTTTCTACCATATTCATTGGTGCTTTACCTTTTCTAAATCCAGGTATAGTAAAGTATTTAGCTGTTTTAGCATATACTTTTTTCATTGCTTCATCAAATTTTTCTGCTTCTACTACGAAACTTAATTTTACTTCATTTTTGTTTTCTGTGTTTTCTACTTTTACACTCATTTTATAATCTTCCTTTCAAAAAATAATTAGCTTTTATATTATACCACATTTTTCAAGTATTTCAAGTGTTTATGCTTATATTTTAATCAAATCAAAATTCAAATAGTCTGCACTTACAAGTTTGAAATTTATTCCATCAACGCATCCTTCAATTGCATCTTGATGTGATTTACCATGCAAGTGTCCATAATAGCATTTTTTTATTCCATATTGTTTTAATGTATCAATAAATTCTGATGTTTTATTTTTTTTAGTTATTGGTGGATAATGCATAAATGCTATTATTTCTTTTTCTTTTCCATATTGATTTATTCCTTGTTCTATTGCAAGTTTTAATCTTATATTTTCCCTTTTTATCATTTTACTATCATTTTCTGTATCTAATAAGTTCCATCCTCTGGTACCTATTAAAATCTTATCTTCTATCAAAAAACTATTGTTATATATAAAGTCTATATTTTCAAATTTATTATCTTTCAAAAACTTCTTCATACTTGTAATAGTAGTCCACCAGTAGTCATGATTTCCTTTTAATAATAGTTTTTTACCTGGTAACATATTCAAATATTCAAAATCTTTATATGTGTCTTTTAAATGCATAGACCATGAAAAATCCCCAGGCAACACAACTGTATCCTCTTGTTTTACTTTTGATATCCAATTATTTTTTATTTTATCGCTATGCCCCTCCCAACTTTCTCCAAATATGCTCATTGGCTTATCCTGAGAAAATGATAAGTGCAAGTCAGCTATTACATATATTGCCATGTTTTATTCCTTTTCTTTTTAATTTATTCCTAGATTTGGTATTGCATTTAAAGTCAAATCTGATATATTTCCCGCTGTATATGTATAATATCCTGCTGAAGCAATCATTGCAGCATTATCTGTACATAATACAGGTTCCGGATAATAAACCTGATATCCTTTTTCACCTAATTTCAAAAATTCATTTCTTATATAACTATTTGCAGATACACCTCCTGCTAATGCTATTTTAGTTATATTTAATTCTTTTGCTGCTCTTAGAGTATGGTCTAATAGTACTTCTGTAATAGTTTTTTCAAAGCTATTGCATAAGTCTGCTTTATTAATATCTGGAGTTTTATGGTGTAAATTTATAACTGCTGTTTTTATTCCACTAAAACTAAAATCCAAATTATCTATATGAGTCTTAGGTAACTCAATGGTTGGTTTTCCTTTTTTTGCTAACTTATCAACTTTTGGTCCACCTGGGTACCCTAGTCCTATTACTCTTGCAACCTTGTCAAAAGCCTCTCCCACTGCATCATCTCTTGTTTTAGCTAACACTTCAAACTCAGAATAGCTTTTTATATGTACCAAGTGAGTATGTCCACCTGATATAACTAGACATAAAAATGGAGGTTCTAGTTCTGGGTGACTAATATAATTTGCAGCTATATGTCCATGTATATGGTTTGTTCCAACTAGTGGCTTATTTAAAGAATAACTTAATGCCTTTGCATAAGATACTCCAACCAACAAAGCACCAACTAAACCTGGTCCATAGGTACATGCTATTACATCTATATCATTCATTGTAATATTAGCTTGTTTTATTGCTTCTTTTACAACATTTGAAATAGCTTCTATATGATTTCTAGAAGCTATTTCTGGTACTACTCCTCCAAATTGTTCATGTATTTTTATTTGTGAGTTTATAACATTTGAAAGAACTTCTCTTCCATTTTTTACTATAGAAGCTGAAGTCTCATCACAACTCGATTCTATTCCTAAGGTTAATATATCTTTCATTTTTTAATTTCCTTCTACATAAATATACTAAATAAATTAAGTACCATACTACTAATTCCATAACTAACTGCACTTATTATTGGTGATACAATTTCACCTGCAATCGGTGTAATCCAAATAATTAAAAATATTATATAAAAAGTTCTTTCATGGTTTTCAAACCATCTTTTAGCATTGTATGGTAAAAATGCCATTAATACTTTTGATCCGTCTAGTGGTGGTAATGGTATTAAATTAAATACTCCTAATCCTACATTTACTATTACAGCATATTGTAACATTGTAAATATAATTATTCCTATTCTTGAAATATTAACAAAATTAGTTGCAAATATTTGTAAAGCATATAATATTATTGTTAATACTATAGCTAGTAAGAAATTCATAATAGGTCCAGCAGCTGCGACAATTGCTTCACCTGTTTTTGCTGATATTTTTTTATTAAAATTATTTGGATTTATTTCTACTGGTCTTCCCCATCCAATATGTGTAAAAACTAGCAAAACAACTGCAATCGGATCTAAATGTGTAAATGGATTTAAGCTAAGTCTTCCTTGTACCTTTGGAGTATCATCTCCTAGTTTATATGCAACTATAGCATGTGCATATTCATGAAATGTAATTGCTAAAAGTACTCCTGGTATTGTAAATAATATACTTAATAAGTCAAATCCTCCACCCATTACACTTGCCAATACTATAATAGCTAAAATTATATATACATATCTATTATCAAAATTCATATAATATTCAAGCCTTTCATTTTTCAATTTTACATTTAATATTATACCTCAAATTTAAAAATATGTAAACATTTGGAAGATATTAATTTTACTGCAATACATAAAAACGAAAGTAAATAATTATTACTTTCGTTTTTCGTTTTTATATTATTGTATATAGTTTTATTTTAGTTCAAAGGTTTCATTGAACACTATTCTAAATTGGCTACAACTCGCTTTATAAGTACTTTTTCAGTTGTTTTCCAAAATAGAAAAAGTGCTTTTTTAATGCTACCCCATTGAATTTATTAAAACTCTTTAAAATTTATTAGTTCATAACTAATATTATTTTACATCACATACTATATCACATTTTCTTTAAAAATTCAATTACTTGTAGACAACTTTTAAAAAAACTCTATTTTAAAAAATAGAGTTAATCTTTTCAATTTCTTTTTCTTTAAATTCATTAAAAACACTTGTATATGTGTTTAATGTTACTTGAATATCTTTATGACCTAGAATCCTTTGTAAAACAACTGGACTTACACCGTTTTCTATACATCTAGTTGCAAATGTATGTCTTAACATGTGAGTATTTACCTTGCTTTTAGTAACATTACATTGATATACTTTTTTAGTTTTTCTACCACCTTTTATGCCTGTTTTCTTTTTATAAACTCTAATATCCGCATTTTTGCAAAGTTTTTGAAATCTGGCATTAAAATTTGTAGCATGTATAAAGTTGCCATTTTTTAAAAATAAAAATCCTCTCTTCTTGTCTATTTTATATTCGATTAGCTTATCATATAATGTATTTAGTATTGGAACATCTCTCATTCCTGCATAAGTTTTAGTTGTGTTTTCCAATAAAATTCTACCCTTATCAACATGACTTAATGTTTTTCTTACATATATCTTTTTATTTTCAAAATCTATATCTTCTCTTTTTAATGCTAATATTTCACTTATTCTCATTCCAGTATATACAGCAATATAAAATACGATTGTATAGTCATCATATCCTTTATCTAATTCTTTAATAAACCTTTCTTCCTCATCTACTGTTAATGCATCTATTTCTTTTGTTGGTTTACAAGATTTTGGTTTCATTAAATATCCCTTTAATTCAAAAGGATTTTTATCTACTATATTTCTAATTCTTGCTTCATTAAATGCTCCCTGCAACTGTTGCCATACTTTTGTTATAACTGATTGAGAGTATGATGTAAGAGCTTGGCTTTGCATATTTATTAAACTTCTAGTAACATTTTGAATAGGTATATTAGCAAAAGGTAATATTTTTCCCATTATATCTATTGTTTCTCCAAGTCTTATATATGATGCCCTTTTTATAGAATTCGTATTATATTTCAATTCCCTAATTTCATCAGCAATATCTACTATTGATAAAATATTACTTACATCTTTTCCTGTTTGCATTTCTCTCTGAAGTGCATCCATTTTGTCTTTTACTTCTTTTCGTGTATTCCCATAAAGACTTTTTCTTATCTGTTTTCCATCTTTATCTCTTCCTAATGTAACTTGTCCTATCCATTTTTTCATTGACTCTATATAATAAATAGTCCCTTCTCCATTTCCTCTTTTCTTCAATGTTCTTCCCATATTTTCAACTCCATTCCGTAAAAAGAAGATTACTCAAACATTTTTGTAGCAATTTTTTCTAATAGCATTTTCTTTGTTTCTTCATCAACACAAAATTCGTATATAAAAACTGCTCTTTTATCTGCTATTAGATTAGCTCCACAATCTTTTATTAAGGGAAATCCATAACTATGGAATCTCTCTCTTGCTTTGACAACTCCTATTCCTCTCCAATCAGAATATATTTCTGGAGTTATTGTGTCTGGTAAATCTTCAAATTTTACTTTTGATTTCTTTACTTTCATCAAATCCTCCTAACCCAAAAGTTAGTCTTTGACTAATCAAAGACTAACTCATTTTCTTAATTATGTGAAATGTATAAATTTTTAATTTTAATTGCATTTATACACTTGACAATTCTTTTATTTTCTATCCTTTACACTTTCAGCTCTTTTTTCTGCCTCGACTGGCGAATACAAATCAATAAGTGTTAATATATATTTCCCAAAATCTTCATTTGTAATTTCTAAATTACCAGCATGTTTTAAATACTCTCTTGCAACCATACCATAAGAAGCTATCTGCTTTCTCGTAACAAATTCTGTTTTTTCTTCTATTCCCTCTCTGTGTAACACTTCTTTCTTTATTTTATCTAAATCTATTCCTAAAGAAATAATTAAAGCTTTATCTACTGTTCTTAATTCTCCAGCATCTAAAGCTCCTATATAATATTTTAATCTTTTCTTATCTATTGCTCTAATCTGTTCTGTTAAAATAAGTGAATTTTGTTTTAGTCTATTTTTATAACCTTTAATATATACATGAGTTGGTATAATAGACTTTGAACTTACTTTACTTGTAATTGGTGCTACTATAACTGTAGGACTATGTTCATTTCCCAGATTATTCTGTAATATTACAACTGGTCTGACTCCTGTTTGTTCGCTTCCTACATAAGTTTCATCTAATGCTGCATAATATAAATCTCCTCTTTTTATTCCCATTTTATTATTTCCCTCCATTTTTTTATAATTTTTCAAATATTCTATTTGTTCTTGATCTTCTAATTCTCTTTCTTCATCTGACTTGTTCATACTTGCACCTAATATAATTAAATATGTAAATATCGCTACAAGTGCAAGTATTATAAAAATAATTATTAAAAATATGTTCATAATTTTACATCTCCTTATTTTGAAATAAGGCTACCTAAATGAATCAGATAGCCTTATGTTATTATCTATCTTTCTCCTAAAATTCATTAAACGGCAATTAGCTTAATTGCTCCACAGGACTTCCACCTATCTGCTTTTGGCAGACTTGCTCTCAATGCGTGGGACGGTTTTATCTCGCTCGTGCTATGACTAAACAAGTGTATCATTATGCCTACTACTTGTCCTCGCCTTATGAGTTGCTATCTCATATTTTAGTAAAGTATTTTGTAAAATTACTTTTTAACTAGCTCTAAATAGTAGGAATGTATTTAATGAATTGATATTTATTTTTCAAAGTACAGAGAAGAAATAACTCCCCTCATTCTTTGAAAGGAAAAAATGAGGGGAGTGTATTTAATTTTTTTTAAAATTTTAAATATTTTTTTAATTTCTTCAATATTGCTCTCTTTCTAGTTTGAACCGTAGCAAATGGTATTCCTAATGTTCTTGCATACTCGCGAAGACTTTTTTCTTCATAAAATAGAGCTTTAATTAACTTATATTCATTTTCACTTAATTCAAGTAGTGCTTGTTTTAGTTGTTCTATTTCCATCTTTCTCTCTACTTGAAATTCAATGTCTGTATTTACATCTTCTATAATGTCAATATTAGTTGTATCATCATCTCTCAAACCATCATAAGAAAATATCTCGATATTTCTTTCCTGTTTTTGAACATATTTGTTTCTTTCTACTTCTCTATAAAAATTTTTGTATTCACTAGGTAATACTTCTATTAACATTCCTTGAACTGGTATAAATCTTTTTCTTCTATATGTAACATATTTTTTTCTCTTTTCTTCTAACTCTTTATAAGTAATTTCATCATAGATACCTTTTTTTATTCTTATAAAACATCTTGCATTTTCTTGCATATTCCTTTCCTCCAATCAATTCGTTTTTTGAGCGAATTGATTGTTGGTGGACTACGACAACGTTTTTCTTTTAGGGTATAAAAAAAATCAAATGCGCATGATTTTACTGCACATTTGATTTTTATAAATAGGCACAAATATTCAATAGTGTATTTTTTCAACACTAACAGTATGTAATAACCATTTGAATAAGATGCACCCCTCCATATAAACAAAACTCCTCTGCGAAATTTTGCTTAAACAAATTCTTAAAGGAGTTCTCTTAAAAATAATTCAATCAAAGTCTATAAAAATATCTGCCATATCTTTCGTTTTCTAAAAATTCTTTTGAAAATAGCCCCTTTAAAGACTTTGATTAAGTTGTCCGCATTATATAAAGTTTTGTATTTTTCGTGTTAAAAAGGGGGAAAAATGGCTAGAAAGGGCGAAAAAAGGCTCTCATTTTGCTACGAAATGTATAATTTTTCCATTTTTCTATTGTGTTTACATAAATTTTATGATATAATAATGTCGACTTAAATAACGGAACTTGTGGGAGGTTTACAGATGCAAAAAGTCCTTATTGCTAATCAAAATGTTGAGCAAAACAACATGTTCTGCCAACATCTTGCCAAGGATAAAAGGTTAGAAATAATAGGAACAACTGCTGGAACAACCACTTTGAAAAAATATCTTGAAATAAAACCTAATATTTTTGTTCTGGATTCTAGTTTTAAAGATATAAATTGCATTGAAATAATTGATAGGTTATCTACAAATCATCATGAAAAACAAATTTGCAATATTATATTAACAGCTAAAAAAGAAGAAAACTTACATTTATCAAATGCTGCTAGAATTTATAAAATAATCTATTATGAAGATGAAAATTACTTGAATGATTTATCTAAAACAATTAGTGAAATGTATCTTTATGGAGAATATGAGGAATTAACTGTAGAAGAACTCGATTTATTCTTTTTAGCATTAAAAATTCCTTTAAATTCAAACGGAACTGATTATATAAGAGAAGCTATTTATGAATGTTATTACTATCCAGACTTACAAAAAAAGCTAAAAGATATTTTTTCTGTAATAGGAAAAAGACATAATAAAACTAACTCAGCAATACGATCTGGTTTTAGAACGGCACTAGAACGCTTAAATATGTATAAGAAATCTATTAATTGTCCTATTATGAAATATTTTGATTGTGATGAAAATATTTCGCCTAAAGAGTTTTTAGAAATTGCTGTAATGTACTTACACCACGAAAAAGGAAAGAAGAAATAAGTTTTTGTGTAACCTATTTCTTCTTTTTAGTTTATTGATTTTCTTTAAATTGCTTGTAATTTTCCATAATATTATCTATTTCTCTATGATTTACTGGTTCTGTTACAAAGGAATTAAGATTTCTTCCAATAATATTATATGCTTCTTTCATATATTCATCACTAACATTTTCAGTTGTAATAAAGTTAAATACGGGTATATTATCTTTTAAATCTTCTTTTGATTTTTTGATTATTTCCATACTACTCATATGTTCCATATCAATTTTTGCGAAAACAACTTCTGGTTTTAAATCAACAATTTTATTATATGTTTCTTTTCCGTTATTAGCTGTTCCTACAACTTCAACATAATCTAAATTTTTCATAGTATTTATAATATTATTTGTAACATTTTCATCATTATGAGCTATTAAAGTTCTTATTTTTCCCATATTATTCTACCACCCTTTCTTGGTTTTTACTTGGTATTTTTATTCCTAATATTCCACGTTGCTTTATAGATTCAGTTGCTAGGTCAACTGCTGTTCTTAAAGCTGTTTCTTCACTTTCTCCATTTACTAAAAGATTTAGAAAAACACCATTTAAGCAATCCCCTGCTCCTGTTTTATCTACTACATCTTCTATTACTTGTGAATAAACTGGAAATTGTTTATCTTTTGAGTAATATAAGCAACCCTCTTTACCATATTTTATAATTTTAGTTTTAGCTTTACAGTCTAACAATGGTGTATATTCTTTATCAATAAAAGCTATATCAACACTATCAAATACTTTTTTACAATTAGGTTGATATGCAAATTCATCTATTGTGTCAACACTAATCGTTGCTTTTGTATTTTGCCTTAAATATTCAATCAGTTCTAATTGCTTTTCTGGAGTCGCAGTTGTTAAGTGAAAATGTTTTGCTCCTAAAAAAGCTTTAGGTATATCTTCCCTACCAACTTCCATTTCTGGCTGCACCTCTCCTGCTACTGTTCTATCTTGACCATCAGCAGTATTCCATATAGTATAAAATTTTGTTGTTGGTATATCTAATTTTTTTACACCAGACGAGTCAATATTATAACCATAAAATTGTGAAATATCAAGGTCATTTCCAATTTTTCCTACCATTCCTACTCTATAAAACAAACTTGCAGGTATTGTAGAAAATACACATGCACCTCCAATATCTATAATATTAGGTCTATCGCTATTTACTTTGCTAAAATCAATTATGTCATAAGCAATGTTTCCTATAATTACAAGACTAGGGGATTTATCTTCTAATTTTACTTTCTCTATCATACTAGCCACCTTATTACATGAAGTCCATTAAATTTTGGAATAGAGCATTTCCTTTTTTTACGTCTATTCCGTTTTCTGTTTTTACTATATCCCCATTTGCAACAAGTAAAACATATTTATCTTCCATGTCTTTTTCTTGTCTATAATCAACTCTGCCTATGTTTTCAAATTTTTGAAATACTCCTTTTTTGCTTTCAAATTCTGCATCAGATATTTCAAATAATTCTTTATTCTTCTCTGCTGTTTCTCTTAATGGCATAAATTGAAATACTCTCCAAGAGCTAATATTGTAATTATTTAAGAAATTTCCTAATTCATCTAATTGTTCTATATTCTTTTTACTAACTACAGTATTTATATTTAACTTTAATTCTTTGTCTTTTACATACTCTAAAATGCTCTTTATATTATCATAATGATTTATTCCTCTCCCCAACTCTGCATTTGTTTCGTTATTAGTTGAATCTATCGATAAGGTTAAGCTGTCTAAATAATTGCAAATTTCTTTAATCTCATCATTTTGAGCAAGTAACATTCCGTTAGTTATCAATTTATTATTTATTCCGCTTTGTTTTGCCCTTTTTAATAACCCTATTAAATTTGGATATAACAATGCTTCGCCACCTGTCCATGTTATATCTGTTATTCCATCTTTAATTAGATTATCTAATATCTTTTCATTTTCTTCGTAGCATAAGTCATTTATTCCTAAAAATCTATGGCAATACCTACAGTTTTGATTACATTTTGTTGTGATATTCCAACACACTTCTTTTCTTTGCATTCAAACATCTTCTTTCTCTTTTTTTAGACACTAAAATTATATAATCATTTCCAGAAATTGTCTATCGAAAAAAAGTTGCTCAAACACAAACTAAAAGTTCATGCACGAAAAAAACACTATAACTTTATATGGTTATAGCGTTTTTATCTTACATATTTTTACAATCTTTTATATATTCTCTTTTTAATTTTTAAGATAATTCTTGATAAATTTTTTATCTGACTGTGTTAATTGTTCTTTTATATAAATCAAGTTAATCTTTGACATAGGTAATTCTATTGGTAATTCGACTTCATATAATTCTTTATTGTCCAACTCTTTTTTTACAGCTTCTTTCATAACATACCCTATACCTAAGCCTCTTTTTGCTGCATTTATTCTTAATTCTGTAATATCATATTGCATATTTGCTTCTATTTCTATATCATGTTGCTTTAATGTATTTCTTAATTTCTTTGTAGTAGAACTATATTCAAAATTCAAAATATATTTTTTATTTTCTAGTTCTTTTAGTTCTTTAATTTTAATTGGTGTATTAGAAATAAATATATTTTTTACTTCTTTTAGTTCTTCAACAACAATATTATTATAATTTGTATCTACTTGTGTTGTATCTATCATGAAATCTATTTTGTGTTCTTCTAACATTTGTATCATTTTATTGAAATCTGCACCACTAATAAGATTTATTTTTAAATTAGGGTAATCAACTTTTGCTTTTTCGATACAGTCCATTAAATAAAATGTTGTTAAATGTGATGGACAACCTATTGATATTTCTCCTGTCGCTAGATCATTTTTCTGTATTATTAACTTTTCTCCTAAACTTAAAGTTGCAAGACCTTGTTCTGCATATTTAAAAAACTCATTACCTGCTCCAGTTAATCTTACTCCATCTTTTTCACGATAAAATAATGTTGTTCCTAATAAACTTTCTAATTGTCTTATATTTTTACTGATAGCAGTTGTTGAGATATGTAACTTATTACTAGCATCTACATAGTTTTTAGATTGTGCCACTACACAAAATGTTTTATATAAACTTAAACTTATATCATACATAATATAACACTCCTACAGAAACTATTATACCACATTATGTTAATTTTGTAAAGAAATAGGCTTAAATTTAGCATATGGTAAAGAAAATACTAGGATAATCTCCTAGTATTCTTTCGATTTTATTTAATTTTATCTACTTATATTTGCTGACTTATCTTCTTGCATATAGCGATATAATTTTCTCAATTGTTCTCCATTAATGTTAATTACTTTTCCTCCTCTTGGATTTATTTGTTGATTTCCAAATACAACCCAAATTACATCTCTTACGGCTTTTTCTGGCATTGGAGCTTCACCATCAGTAAATATAATTTTATTAGGCACTCTTCTTGAAAAAGCTTCTACTGCTGCGTTAAAATCTGTTCCTCCACCAATCGGAAAACTCATATTATCAATATCTTCTACTCTTCTTAATTCAGTAAAACCATGGAATTCGGTATTAAAGCATCCTACTTTTACTTTTGAATTAGCTAATATATTTTTACATTCCCTCAAAAAGTTTCGTAATAAAGTTTCACTTACAGAACCACTTGTATCTAATAGAATCTCTGTTTCTGGTATAGGGATTTCCTCTACTTTATGTCTAAAATATCCATTTCTCATTCTAGCATTTTTCCTAGTCCATTCTTCATCATACTTGACTGCTTGCCTTAAAAGTTTTCTCCAATCTATTAAAGGAGTAGCAATTCCTATGTCAGACAATTTTTTCCCTTGTCTTTGAATTCCTGTTCCTGCTTCGTGTGATGACTGTTCTGCCAACTCTTTACTTAATTCTTGTAATTGCTTTCTTCTTTCTATCTTGTTTTGCTTAAAAGTTTCCTTTTCTCCTTTTTCAACAAACTCATTAGTTTGTTGTTCTGTTTGTTCTGTGTCATCTTGTTTTTCTTTATCTTTAGCTGTTTTTTTACTCTCTTTTTTTGCTTTTTGCTGTGCTTGTTCTTGCTGTTCTTGCTGTTCTTTTTTTCTTTCTTCTATCGCCTTATCCCATAAACTATGAGTATCATGACCAACATCAGCTTGTTCTTCTGTTTGTTCTTGTGAGTTCTGTTGTCCTTGACCACTTTGAGGACTTTGCTGTTCTTGACTACCTTGCGAACTCTGTTGCTCTTGACTACCTTGTGAGCTTTGTTGTTCTTGATTACCTTGCGAACTTTGTTGCTCTTGACTACCTTGTGAGCTTTGTTGTTCTTGATTACCTTGTGAATTCTGTTGCTCTTGACTACCTTGTGAACTCTGTTGTTCTTGATTACCTTGCGAATTCTGTTGTTGTTGATTTCCTTGTGAACTTTGTTGCTCTTGTTGTTTTTTCTTTTCTTCTAATAATTTATTATACATTTCCTCTGCATCATAATTTACTGCTTCTGGAATGTCTACTCCACCTTCAATCATTGGTAAACCATCTTGTTTCAATAAAGCATTTATTACTGAATCTGTTGCAATATTCCAAAGTTGTTTGTCTTTTCCCTCACTTCTAAATATATGTTCAAAAGCTACATGACATACTTCATGAGCAAATAGAAAAGTCCTCTCTTTATCAGATAACCCACTTACGAATTTTGGATTATATAATAATACTTTTCCATCTGTTCCTGCTGTTGCTATGTCTTTACTTGCTTGAAATTCAAGATTTGCTATTACACTTCCAAAAGTAGGATACTTAATAAGAAGTTTTCTTTTTATAGCATCTATATCTACACTCATATCTGCACTCCTTAAATATGAATCATATTTTAATTATTATCCGCCTTTTACTTCGTCTCCTCTAGTTTCTTCTCTTGCCAAATATTCTTGATATCCTCCAAATATTTTTCTAAAAGATGAAATTCCAGCATTCAATGTTCCTTTTGCTTCTTCTCCACTATGCCCCTTAGTACTTCTTTTCTCTGCTTCTTCTTGCTCTTTTAGTCTTAATTCTTGTATTTGCTCTAATCTTTCTTCATCTCCACCTGCCCATTGTACTTCAA